>ERZ1740065.2140-NODE-2140-length-12240-cov-11.897005_pt1 | contig 12240 bp, 6 predicted proteins | sample MGYA00581738_ERZ1740065 | MGnify/ENA primary metagenome ERZ1740065 (study PRJEB43018, sample SAMN04849749) | marine metagenome | isolation source: floating plastic debris | place: Pacific Ocean | collected 2008-09-01 | study: EMG produced TPA metagenomics... | reverse complement strand
TCGTATCTCGTATCTCGTATCTCGTATCTCGTATCTCGTATCTCGTATCTCGTATGCGAAGCTTGTTATCTTTCTATATGTTAATTAGCAGGCTGAAGAAGATGTCGTACAAAATAACGGACAGGGTGCAACTGAACCCGCCAATCAGGAGTAAAACTCCGTCTATGATCTTACCCAATAGGAGATCCGATTACAGGTAAGCCTACCCGATCAGCCTCTCACACACTCAGTATATATATGTTGGTGTAAGTGTCAATAGGTATACAGAGTGCAGTAACTCAGGCTAGTCATGACTCTGTCCAATCATCTGCCTTACTGTGACTGTAATGGAAGTTTGCTGGGAAATCTCTATGCGTAGAAATATTTATCGTTTTAACCTGATCAGTGCCATTTTAAATTCTTTCCAAATGGAGATTTGCAGAAGACAGCTAGCAACTAAGACCTCAATAGATTTGCTAAGGATTATAATTTTTTGATAGCGGATTCATTGATATCTTTAAGATTTGCAGGCATTAACAAGCTTTAAAACACAAGCAAAAGTTCCTCTGCAGACTAGTTATAATCAATTTGGTGTGCTGCCAATCCCAATGCCAATGCCAATGTCGATGCTAGTGCCAATACCCATTGCTAAGCTTTTCTCGCCTTTTAGGGATAAGTTGGTGCATAGCACACACCGTCTCCATCAGCCATCATTGACTATCACGAGCAATGGTGGCTTGGATTCCTTGGGCAAATATGGCCGACACCACCACTCCGCCGTTCTAACGCTATCTCCTCTAATCAAGCTCTTCAGCTGAAATGATGGAACGCTGTTTGGTTTATTTCCCATTCTATCATGTTTATTTACTTGCAATTCAGCAAAATTTCCTCGAAATCAAACAGAAGATTCTTGTTTATGATAGAAGCAGCAGCTATTTTTCAAGTTCACACATCAGATCTTGTTCGATTTCTAGTGGGGTGTATATGCGTAAAACTACAAGGAACTAATAGTACATACCCTGACCTATTTACCAACATAAGGTTTGTAGAATCGTCGTCAACAAATTCTCGTTGCTATTCAAGCACTGTGAAAGAGTGTGTAGGTGTAAACAGGATAAAATATTCAGTTTTGTAAGTTTCACCCTGAATACTAAGGCATCTGCCCATCTTGCTTGATGTCAGTCACACCTCCGCCTCTCAGCTCAATCTGACGCTGGACCTTGGGCTACGAGTTGGACTTCCTGTTCTCGTCATGCTTCTCGACAGGTTTTTCATGCCATCAGCCAGAGCTTCAAACTCCCGCCATTTGTCAGTCTGCAGCGACTCATCGACTCTCCTCTCTGTCTCAACGACATTCAGATCATCCTGCAGATTTCTGATGCGCGATCGGCTGTCATTCAGCTCTCCATCTTTGTACATCAGCTGTAAAACCCAGCATAGCAACATCAACCAATAGCAGCCTATAGGAACAGGATTGACTGTAAGGAAGCAGACTGTAGTAAGCTGTGAACTGGACGATGGGTGTGGCTTCAACATATGCTTGTCAGCTAGGCCACACCTCTATACTGTATCCACTTACAAGCTTGACTAATAGGAACTCTTATAGAACCCCAACCCATCTAGAAGCTCACAGTTGATAACCCATATAACCGGACTGATGTTCATTAACTAGGGATTGCTTTGAGCTGCCTAGTGTACGTTCGTGTACTGATGTATGTACATATAACGTACGACTTACCTGCTTTTGTAGATCTGCCACATGGTCAGTGAGGATTTCCTTGTCCCTCCTTAGAGACTGATTGTCAACCTCCAGTGTAGTTATCTTCGATTCGGCGTTTGCCAGCCTTTGGTCTAAAGCGCTCATACTCAAGTCAAGTTCAGCATTTGTCTCCTCCTGGCGTTTCAGCTGCATTAGTATATTAGTACTAGTCAAGAAATGATTACTGTATACATTTCATTTTGTAGTAAAGCTGACTGGTACTAACCTGTAGTAGGTACTGGTTGGTCCTCTCTTTCTCCGACATGAGTTTTTGCTCAACGTTGTCGATGTCAATTTTCAGCTCCTGCTCATTCCCAGAAAGCATGGTGATTTGCGCAAGGTCCTTGCTTCTATCAACCTCCAGGCTCTTCCTCGTCTCATCAGCCTATCATCAAGCATACATCTCTGACTGAACCATGCCTTTCAATTAGTCGGACACAAAAATACCAGAGATGTAGATTTTCTGAACAGTAAGAAGCTATAGCGTAAAACTTCCACCCACTCCCTATTGCTAATATTGCGCCATATCTGACCTCAGTTCAGCAAGATCTTAGCAATAAGTCACAAAATAACATCAGGAAATCGATCATGACTGCTGCAGCTCCAGTGTTTAGCAGCTGAAATACTGGAAGTGGATTCTGGGAAATACAGGAGAGTTGAAATATCAGTACTGAACTCTAACCCTCCAGTTTATCAGTACGCTTGTACCTACCCTCCTCAGCTGTAGCCTAAGCTCATCAATCTGCTGGTTCAGTTGCAGATTCGTCCTCTGCAGATCCGCGTTCTCCACATTCGTCTTGTTCTTTATGAAGCGCTCATCGGTCACTTCTCGCTCAGTCTCTTTCAGTCTTTGTTGCATGACATTGACCTCACCCTGTATTGCAGATCTGCCATGTACGGAATGGTATATGGGTGCATGAAAACGTAGATTCATCATGTTCTACATCGTTATAGCCACCCCTCCCCCCAGTCGCTTAAATCTACCTGAAATAGTGTCTCGACAAGAGAAACTGATGCCCCATGATGGGCTCCATCAGCCCAATTGAGAGAACACACCTCCTCAGAGGAAGAATTGTTTGATCTCATCAACTGCAGCTGACACTACCATAGGGTTCTATCTAGAAGTGACTATCTACTAATGCTAGGTAGGAGATGAGCCAAAGATTGACAGAAGTCTTGTACGACACGTAAGTCTCAATTATTACCCTGAGCTGGCTGACTTCTCTCTGATGGTCCAGCTGGGTTTTGTTTAGGTAATGATCCTCTATATCTCTCGCTCGCAGTTCCGCGTCTGTGCATTGCGCTCTCTTTTCCTCCAGGTTCAACTTAGTTGTTGTGTATTGTTCTGACTTCTCATCCAGCTGTGATACAAAACTCAATGCAACTAACAGCCTCCCTGATGTGATTCAAATAAAACTTGTCTTCAATTTAGTTGACAGATTATAGTTGGAGTTGTGTTCACCTGCCCTCTCAGCAGGACCGCTGTGTTCTGAGAGTCTCTCAGTTTAGCTGTTACTGAGTCCTTCTCGCTCATCAGCCTGTCGACCTGATTCTCGAGCCGTGTGTTATCCAGAGTCACCATGTCTCTCTCACTTTTAATCACATCTATCTCATCCAGCAACGTTCTCTTCATTTTCTCTTTCTGATCTGTATTTGGCAACAATATCAAACATGATGCTGTATTTCTTGATCTCCAACATGGTTCAGTTAAATCTGCTCATACTCACTCTCTTGTTCTGCCAGACGAGCAAGACACTTTGACTTCTCATTGGTGATCAGTTGAATGCTCGCCTCTTTTCTCCTCACTTCTATCTGGAGGCCGTCGACTTCATTCTGAAGGCTCTAACAAATAACCAGGTGTTAGTGAGCTGCCTTTGAAACTGGGTTAATATTAAGACGTCATCTTACTCGCAGTTTCTTCAACATCCTTTCTGCTTCTGCAGTCATCTGCGGATGCATATCAGTCGCCTTTTTTGCCTGCTCCCTCAAATAGTTTGCCTCCAGCTCTAGGAAATATATTTGTTGCTGCAGGTTCTTGACATAGTCGCTTTCGATTTCCTTCAACTCTGCTGATTTGTTGAGTTTTACACTCAACTTCCTGAAAGGATTTCAATTAGCATAGCACCGGATCCTGTATCAACATTCCCTAGCTCATTCTCAAATTACCCTGATGTGCTCTTTCTCAGATTAGATGCGCTAAGATCCAGTGACTGAGCTGTGTGCGGGGATGGTGTTCTGCTGCGCAGGCTACTTTTCAGCAGATCGTTGGACCTGGTACGACTTCTACTTTGCCTAGATGACCTTGGGCTAGGGCTAGTTGACCTCAATGAGCTCTTCCATGTCCTAGAAGTAGGCTCCTGATCAGTACCCAGCATGGGTCTGGTGATTTCCCTATCCAATGGCATTGCAGTTGGCTGTAAATAGAATGTATGTGTTGCATCACTCACTACTAGTATTTGCTGCAAAAACTTTCCATATGCTATTAATCCTTCACAAATTTTTACATTCATTTACTTCTCCTCTATTAGTAGTTGGATTCAAAAGCATTTGATGAGTAAGTAATATGATTGTAAAAGGCAGGAACGTCTAATCCAATGTCATAGCTTTACATACCTTAGTACAGAAGATGTACCTGCAAGAACGGCTTCTATTCGATCACTATAGTGACAAAGCACCGTTCCGTAGGAATGATGACCTCAGTAGCTTTGCATTCAACTTATTATATTTTCGTGTGAAAACGGATAGTCTAAATTTTAGAAGTTTATAATTTCGAATTTATTTGAATAAATGATGATGAAGATTAGGACAGAATGCTACGGGCAGTTGAATTCTTACTCGATGGTGGTAATCTATATAGCATCCGGCAGGAGAAAACTACATTGACTTATGTTTACAGTTGACGATAGTTCTCATAGAGAAGATCATGGGCCTGCGTCAATATAGGACGTGACCTTGCCAATGAGAAAAAGGAGGCGAGAACCGTAGAGGACATCCGATGAGCTGAAGCGTAGTGCATACGGTATCAACCAGTAGAAATGTTTTAGGTAGTTGCTTGCTATGTTTTGGGTTTGATAGACTCAAACGAACTCTATGCTGTTGCATAATCTTATTTAGAGCGACCTTACGATACTCATGATGACAGGTACAGAGAAAGAAACTCTCTTAGCGTTGAAAGGTAAGGCTAGTTTTCATAAACTTCATCGGTGTATTAATCGTTTCTCTACGTCTTCTTACCGTATATTTCGAGTGTAGCTTGCATAATCTATAGATAATCTTTATGCTTGTTCTTATGGACTAATACTGCACAATATTTTAGGTCGAAATACTAGTATATTTAATTTTCTTTGCGTGGTTTACATCCTCTCATGTAATGTCAGTTGACAGCCTCCGCTGAGGTCTCCGCCTTTGATAGCGCAGTCTCAAACCTAGTTAAATATGTTTCACCAGCCGTCCTAAATTAAATAGAGTGTATGGGATGAAATCCAAGATCGAACAACCAATAGCACGTTTGCGGAGTGTTGTAAAATAAAAATGGTATTAGCATGTAGCTTCTGATCTTCACATTCCTCACTATAGTGTACAATAATTTGAATCAGCGTATGCTATAGCTATTTCATTTGTTAAAATTCGTATACTGCTTTGGAGAAGATCAGTATCTGAGTGAATGTCATTTCTACAACACAATTTGGGTTCTGACTTCATCCCATACACTGTATTGATTCAGAATGGCTAGTGAGAATCGTAGTGACCTTTCATCATCGCACTTTCGAATCACCAGGTTACACAGTCTTACTACTACACCCATAGCAATGCAGTGCATCACCTCTCTAGGAGATACAGACGTGTTGTATGGTTAGTATGTAAACAACTGATATGTATGGATTACTAATCCACTGTCACCTGCGCCTCCTATAGAAATAATTACTATGTAGAGACATGGTGAAATGCTTAGGTGAGTTTATTTCCTCTTAAAAACTATGAGGATTTTTGGTCGGGTGTGTAGTAATAGTGTTTGTACGCTGTAGGCAATCAGTGTCAAACTGTGTCAGTGTGTCGAGTGTTTCTGTGTGCTCATGTCGAGTATCTACTTTGCTTGTCATCTATTGACGATGAGACTTATATATTTAAGTTTCACTGAGCTAAATACACATATGTAGAAATTACAAATTTTGGTGAAGGACTTTATAAGGTATGTTGTGGAACGGAGAGTTGCTGCCCCCTGCACTTGACATAGTTTTGAACACGAGGAGACAACTCTGACATTAACATGTTACCAAAGTGAATATAGGATATGAATGGAGAGTATATGGATGCACTGTACAGCTTAAGATGTAGGGATAGACTTTGGATGCAAAGTCGGCGTGCGGCAGCTGAATCCACTGCTGTTACTGCCGAATTGGCGCTGTGCCTGAAGAGTAGGATTTTCCCCATTTCCGAGTGTCGCGGCATTAGGAATATTCGATGTACTTCTGATCAGCAGAGCCATATCTCCGCTTATCTCGTCGTTAGTGTAGAGGGCGCTCTGGTCGATGTTGAGTCCGCCAAGCTGTATCGCGTTCTGCGTGATGTTAGCGAAGCTCTGGAGTATGGTCTCCTGCTTCTCTTTCTCCAGTTCCTTCTTCTCAAAGTATGACATCACTTTCCTTTTAATCTTGTGGAAGATGAACAAGAGAAAAAATGGACTGGGTGTGATAAACAGCACCCACATTACCGCTGCCGACGCCAAGTCAGAGTCTGGACTCGGCAGCGTGAACCTGATAGCTATGATCGCTGCCAAGCTATTCACTATTGTCGCCTCTATAGCCACTGTCTTCACAACTTTCTTCTCGTTTCGTGTCACAGCGGATAGGAAGGCTCCCACTGTGAAGCCGACGAACGGAAGAATTCCTCCGGTGATGAGCGCTCGATTGCTGAGCACTCTGAATATGTACATGTTTATATATAGGCCCAGTGTCATGAACAGAATAAAGGATAAGAGCAGCAGAGGCTTGATGAGCCAGTTTAGGAAGGCGTGTGAGAGTGACTCGTTGCGCTTACGAAGCATCACTCCACATATATATGGCACTGTGAGCACTAGCACCCACAACACTAGCAGATAGGTGTTCTTCGTCACGGCTCCCGTCTGATTGGGCATCACTTGACACAAACTATATACGAACAACGGTATTGTACCTACAGAGGAAAGCAGTTATGAGTTGACCTACATCTCGCCTACGCAAAGGTGAACATGAAATGAGTGTCTTGAAACGAACACGATTGAAATTAAATTCGTACCTAAATTACCAACTGAGTGGATGTTGCTAGAAGTGAAAGTCGATTCACGGGCAGTATGTACGATAAACATGGCTTGTATTACATGGGGTACGCGCGGCTGACTAATCGTGATTTCTGTTTACGATATCGAACTGATCTGGGTGCAGTTCGTGATTTATAAATCTGTCAGCGCTAAGTACTGGATGAATGAAATATATTGATTAGAACGTCCGTGTGTTTACTTTGATAACTTGATTTGACTGGCAAATTAACTAATGCGATCTCATTTAAATACTCCTTTATCTGATCATATTTTGGTAAATATGTCATTTTGATTACCCGAACAAGGAAAGATATGATTTTCATCACGCCAATTTTGAACGCAGCAGAAATTTGACTACCGTTTCAACGTACCCAGAGGGATGAACACATGAAATGTGTTGAGTACGAGGCTGAGCGCTACGTCGGTATCTTTGGTGACAGCGACGATGAGGTAGCCTAGACCTCCTCCAGGTATACAGGAGACCAGCAGGAAACCGATGGCCAACTCATTCTGCACATCCAGCGCTCTCGTCATGCTGAACGTCACCTGTGAAACCGCACAAACGAACGCCGTGTAATGGTCAGCGCTAAGACACAGTCAGCCATAGTGATCACTCACCAATGGAACAATCAGATAGTGCGTTACCATAGCAACCGTCAGCACCGCTTTCCTCTCCAGCTGCTCTCTGATCGTGTTCATGTCGGTGAGGCTGCCGAGTGCAAAGGCGTTCACTACTGCCAAGATGGTGACAAAAGTGTTGAACCCGATATCCACACCTCTGAGTCGACGTACCGATGACAGTTGATACGGCTCTGACACTAGTGTCTCTGTTATGTTTACGTCGCGCTGCTCCAGTATGGAGATGATCAACTTTCCGTATCCGATTCCAACGGAGTCTATGATAAAGAGTTGTGAGGCCGTGCTGTTGGGTGGCAAGTGTTCGTTTGACGAGATAAAAGTCTCTACTGGTATTGAAACCGGGTAGGAAGACGGTGATTGTTGTTTCTCTCCCTTCCTCCGTACAAAGGCAACGTCCTGTGTGTACTTGTCTGACACATCTACATCTACTGACAAGAGGAAGGTTGAGTTGCGTTCCTGCTGCCACGCGACGTAACCCACCAGGTTTTTGGAGACCAATATCGAGACACCTTCTGAAGATTGTGTATAAAACCGCGAACCAGATGGAGGATCAAATATGATGTCATCCTTTGTAAACAGGCTGCAGGCTCCCCGTTCCATTCCTTCGGTCAGCAAAATCAGCAACAGGCAACATCCTGCCGCAGTCTCCATCTGCTGATCTCTGGAGTAGATCCACCTGCTGTTCCACTATGTCCTCGCGAGCCGGTACGCTGTCAGCCCAATGTCGATCCTATCGCACGATTGGATCTCCCGATCGATCAGTCTGTCTGTGTGTCGGTGAGGGAAGTGAAGTTCAGCCAGCATCAGTCAGCAGGTGGTTGCAGGTGACAGCTTGATGACGACAGCAATAACCTCACCTTACCCTTCTGTCAGCGCAGCCGCCTACACAGAAAGTGTACCTGATGCAGATTCTATTATTGCCTCCAAATCACTTTCGGCACATGGCTCACTTACGCATTTTGGTGAAATGGCGCGCGCGGCGACGTACCTACACGATCAGCACTACTACCCGAGATGTCAAGGGTGAGAGAGTAGCGTCAATGTTTGCTGATAGTTTCGCGTTTACATTGCCAGTCGTTGGCAGCATTTACAATAGCTACAGTACTGGTTCCATTGAGAGCTTATAATAGAGCCTACACCTGAGCCGTTAAACACTTGACAAAAATACAACCTAATCAGTCAGCTCTCCATTAGATCGCTCAGCATGGAGCTCAACAACTGCAGCAGCCTCTCTCTCTCTCTCTCACTTACTCTCTCACTCACTCACAGGTCCCTACAGTAAACTTTTGATTGCACTCACTATCGCTGCCGCATTCTATGCTAAATAAAGCCATTGCTGCTTACCTGTTTCTCTCTCTCGCGGCGCAATGCCTTCAACCGAAGGCGAACTGGCCTGTGCTACGATAGTTCAACCAAGTAAATGTTTTGAGTATTCCATACTCAATGTACCAGAACTCTTCACAGTGCGTACTCAAAGCTCCATATCTCCTTAATCAATACCTATACATACATGCGCGTGCTTGCAAGTTGTTGTGAGACGGCCCCCATACCCCTCATACAAACCTCGATATAGAGAACGGGCACCCATTTGGCAAATATTCCAGCCGCTGTCAAGTTGTAGCTGTTTGCAGCCGAAGTGCTACGTAATTGAACCTGATGTAAACAAGGCGTACCTGTGAGCTATAGGTAGAAACCTGTTTACATTGTTTAACCTTTTACATACAGTCACAACAGTATCATTGTACGACAGCGCACTGACTCCGTGTAGCAATAGAGCCATGTAATCGCCAGTCAGTGCGCTGCCCGCCGTTAATTAGCACAAAATAACAGAAATGTCAGGATAGTCAGTTGATTGTTTAACGAAAGCATTCCTAATTAATGTATCAATGACACAACGTGATTGACTACGTCCGACCTAATGTCACTCTTTCCATGGTATTCTCACGAGTCACCTCGTCTAATATCCTACTCTCCCTCTCTCTGTCCTGTTATGTAGTCCGGGTTCCATTGCCTATGTGTATGTGGGCTATATTAATGCACCGTTGGTAGTGATGCGGTTGACGAGGCCAGCATTGGCGCGTTCCAGCCTCGTCCATCTGGATGGCCGAGACGTGGACGCGGACCAAGATCCGTTCCATCAGACTAACCTCTACGATGCCACCGTACTCCAGTCCACACCCTATGAGCTCAACAGCTCAATCCTGGTCCTGCCACAGAGTTTTGGGTGGGTATTCCACTCCCCCTCCCTGTAATCGTTGTGAACCTTGCTAAAGTTTAGCCACGGCTGGCTTTGATGTTGTTTAGAGGTATTGCTACCCACATGCATCCTCAGCACTTGACTTCTTCTTAAAAATGAAGCTTATCTTATAGTTATCGATTTTACAATCATTCATAGTGGACTTCCTTCAGTGCATCTTGTTTGATTGATGGTGTCTATTTATTTCCCAGCAACATCTTCCTAGGAGAGAACTTCGCGTGCTACGTCAGCGTCCACAACCCCAGCCAGGCAGCGTGTCGCAACATTGCCATGAAGGTAGCCTTGCTTATTATAATTACTAAGCGTTTTTGCCTGCATCCTTACTAACATTCCGCTGATTTTTACATAAACTAGCTGGAACTGCAGACAAATAGCAGCAGAATATCTCTCTCAACCAATCAGAAGGCTGAGATTCCACCCAGCCAGTCATTCGATGAGATTGTACAGCATGAGGTGAAGGAAATGGGCACGCACATGTAAGTCTGGTGTTCACTGTACCGCCACAAGCTCACACCTACGTCAGATTTCCAACCCCAATGAGGCGGGAGGGAGGGAGATGAGTATGGCTCTCCCACTAGGGTTGCGCTCCCTAGTGATCGTAATCACGGTGGAGATCATTATCATCATTTTAGCAAGCATTATATCGGCACAGTAGAGATCATTGTAACTGAGTGAATTGAAAATAATTGTGAATTACATGAATACTACTGTCCTCTCTCCCTCTCATCTCTCCTTTCTATATATACCTCTCCCTCCCTCCAACTCTCCCTCTATACCTCCCTTTATCCTCTCGGTCCCACTCTCGCTCCCGCTCTCTCTCCCGCCCTCCTTCCCTCCCTCCCTCCCTCCTTCCCTCCCTCCCTCTCTCTCTTCTATTTCTTCTCTCCTTCCCTAGCCATACCCAACAATTTTGATAACATTACAGCCTCGTCTGCACTGTAAATTACACCACACCACACGGCACCAGATCAGAGTTGAGAAAGTTCTATAAATTCCAAGTGAGTTGTCATCACTCTGTCGCACTGTCTATAGGTCCGGTGTGCCTGTACCGAAACCCTCATGTATTCGAACAGGTGCTGAAGCCTCTGGAGTTAAAGACTAAGTTCCTTGATTCGGAGGTGAAGTATTGGTTGATTTCTGTATCTGCTAGCTGTCCCCCCCTCCGTCCTATATTCAATTGACTAAGTATCTGCAGTCCGGAGACGTATACCTCGAGGCCCAGATTCAGAACATTACCCCCGGAGGAATTTACCTGGAGAAAGTCTCCCTCGACCCTTCGCCCAACTTCACCTGTGAGAACCTGAGCCGAACAGTCAGCAGGTGAGTGCAGGTGTGTGTGACTCGGTTCACCTGTCGGGTCGTCCTACAATCACGACTGATTTCAGCGATCCGTTTGAGCGATACGTCAATCCTCTGGACATGTACCAGTTCTTGTTTCGCATATCCCCTACACCTGAAGTACGGAACAACCCCAAGGTGAGATCTGATGACAGAATTATTCTCTGACCGGTACCCCATCACCGCGTGGCTTTATTGGTAATGATTTCATTGTACAGATAACCTCTAATTCAAGCAACGGAAGAAAATAAATTCATTTTCTGAATTAGAATCGCAATTATATAAGCTATAGAAATTTGTATTTCACTGTGTGACAGTGTCCTTTGTAGCTGCTCACTGATCTCAGCCTTGAGGCTGGCGTTTGATGAAGTGTGTTACTGCCCTATCCTCAACTGCCTTTGTCTCCCAACTTGTAATTCCTATCATCTGAACGTTAAACTTCAGGCTCTGAAGTCAACCACAGCGATGGGCCGGCTGGACATCGAGTGGCGCAGTAACATGGGCGAGAGGGGACGACTCCAAACATCGCCTTTGCAGAAACTGATGCCTGGCTGCGGTGACGTAAAGCTGGTCGTCAAATCCATGCAGTCGACAGTTAAACTAGAGCAGCTTGTCGAGATCAACTGCCAGCTGACCAATACGAGGTGGGTTGAGAATTGCATGTGGAGGCAACTCCGCACCCTCTAGTTTTTGTTGTGCAGCCAATGTCTGCATATTACGATTTATTTGTCTCTTGGATTTGTGTGTATTGAAAGTGACAGTGCTGGGCACATAATTATGGATGTTTACGGAATATTTTTGTATGATATTTTGATCTGATTACTTCTATGAGTCAAGTACAGCGTTGCCAGGCTACAGTTATGTTTGGTAGAAACTTCATGCCAGCAGATATGTCATCGAATTGAGTACTTATTGTAACATTTTTAAAAAGATCATTGCAACACTGCTTACAATATTTTCTACAACCCCCCC
>ERZ1740065.2139-NODE-2139-length-12242-cov-2.961516_pt1 | contig 12242 bp, 11 predicted proteins | sample MGYA00581738_ERZ1740065 | MGnify/ENA primary metagenome ERZ1740065 (study PRJEB43018, sample SAMN04849749) | marine metagenome | isolation source: floating plastic debris | place: Pacific Ocean | collected 2008-09-01 | study: EMG produced TPA metagenomics... | reverse complement strand
CAGGTTGCCAAGCGCCAGCGCGGTGATCCGCCCCATATGGATGCGCCGTCCGGCCGAATGAAACCGGGTCGAGATAAAGCCTTGCGCGATGGGCACAAGCGCTGAAAGCTGCAAAAGCCCTTCCAGTTCGGGGGCCTCGTAGAACCGCGCGGCCGGAGTGGCCAGCAGATAGACCGCCGCCCCAAGGATAAATCCGCGCAGGATCTGCAAGGTCCAGGCGGTGTTGAGAAAGCTCAGGTCTTCGCCCCGTTCATCGCGCACGATGGACGACCGGATGCCGATATCGGAGAATTGCGCAGCGCCGGACAGCACCACGGTGACCAGCGCCATCAGACCGAAGGCTTCGGGAAAGAGGATGCGGGTGAGAATGAGGTTCGAGGCGAGGCGCAAAAACGTCTCGGTCCCGAAACTGAAGACCGTCAGCGCCGAGCCACGCACGACCCGTGCGGCATATCCTTCGCCTTTGAGATAGCCGGAAACCGCTTGTATCACGTCACTTTGCCACAAAAACCCTCATACACGGCAGTGACTAGAGAACTCCCGTCTCGGGAACAACGGATAAGCCAAGACCGCGCCGAAGCGAAGTCAGCCAGTTGCGGCCATGCCGCAAACAGGGCTCCAGATGATTGCCTTCGGCCCATTCGTTCCAGGCGTTGACGAAGAGCAGGTTCTCACCCGGTGAGGGGGGCGCAAAGCCGTGCCCCTTGGCGCTGATCCAGTCGCCAAAAAGCTCGGGCGTGCTGCCGCGAAAGACAATTGCCTGACCGGGCCCGCGCCGGGCTGAATTGTCCCAGGCGGGGCAGGCGCCGGGAAACAGGGTGTAGTCGGGCAGGGGCTGCGAGGTGTCAAAGGCGACAAACGCGGCCATGTCGTGATGCGTGTCGAGATTGCGGAACCGCCCCATCTCCCGGCGCAGCCGGTGCATAACGCGCCGTGCGGGCGCGCGCTTGAGGTCGGGCCGCTTGTGTTGCCAGCGCCGGAAGTTCCGCGAGAACGGCTGAAACTCCAGCGCTGCGTCGAAGCCAAGCTCGGCGGGTGCGCGTGTGTCGCGGTCGAGATAGCGTTCAACCCGGATCAAATAGGGCTCTTTTCCCTGTTTCAGAGACGTTTTGCGAAACAGGTCCGTCCATCGGCGGGGGCAGGGGATCTCGTCGGCGTTATAGATGGCAAAGACCGGGCGCCCATCGATCCGGATATAGCGGGGATCGGCAAAGGCGGGGGCCAGGTGGTGGGCATGGGCGATGGTGTCGGCGTCGGAATAATGCTGTTCGAGCAGAACCTGATGGGCGCCCCCATCCCAGGCGCGGGTCCAGTTTTCATTCGCCCAGGTCAGCATGAAGGGAAAATCAGGTTCGCCCGAGGCCAGCACCGCATCAAAAGGTGCGTGCAGGACGCGCTGTCCGGAAAACCAGTAGTGATAATAGCAAAACCCCGAAAGCCCCGCCTCGCGCGCCAGCGGCGCCTGGGCCGCGCGGGTTTCGGCCAGTCTGAGATCATAAAACCCAAGCTCGCCCGGCAAATGCGGCTGATCGTGGCCTGTAAAGCGCGGTGTGGCGCGCACCACGTTGCGCCATTCGGTGAAGCCTGGGCCCCAGAACGCGTCATTTTCAGGTACGGGATGGTATTGCGGCAGATAGAACGCGAGGGCGCGCAGTTCTTTGGCGGGGGGAGGGGCAGCATCGAACATCGGCTAGCCATGGCGCACGTATGGTTAACGGCGTCTTAAAGACGGCTTTGGCACCGGTGCCGTTAACCCCGCGCTAACCAAGTTTCAGCCATCAGGCGGGGTATGCCTTCGCTATCCCTTCCTGACCGTCTGATCTGGTTCGCCCATTGCCCCAAGGCCGGGGGCACCTCGGTCGAGACATTCATGGTCGAGACCTGGGGCGAAGCTGTGGGCCATCTTCACTGGGGCTGGGATCTCTGGTGGCGGGGCGGCGGCTGGCGGCTGGCCGATCCCCCGAACTCACCCCAACATCTTGTCTGGGCCGATGCTGCAAGGACGCTTGATCAGGCACCGGATGCGGTCTTTGCGCTGGTGCGTGATCCCGTGGCGCGGATGGCCAGCGAATATCGCTGGCAGCAGCGCCCGGCGGGCCATGGCGGGCGGCGTGGCACCCGGCTTGGCAAATTGTTGGCCCGGCTGCCCTTTTCGCTTTGGCTGCGGCTGATGCTGGCGGCGGCCCGGCGGAACCCGCATGCGTTCGACAATCACTTCCGCCCACAAACCGAGTTCGTGCCCGAGGGCGCTGCCGTCTTTCGCCTGGAAGACGGGCTGGCTCCGGCGCTCAGCTGGCTGGCCGAAACAGCGGGCACGCCGCCACCAATCACGCCGCCGCATGCGTTGGCGGGGCAGGGCGGCCACCCTGTTGCCCGGGAGGAGGCCGCTCTGATCGGGCAGGTCTTTGCCGTGGATTATGCCCGGTTCGGCTATGCACGACCCGCCCTTGCCCGGCCCCGGCCCGGCCTTGATCTGCTGGTGCGGCAGGCGGGCCCGGCCCAGGCCCGGCTAGCACGGTCGGGGCGGCTCTGACCCCGACCGTACGGTCGGATCACCTTCTCTCAATTCCTGCGCTGCACCATTGCCGACGATTTCCCCAACCCCCCGAAGGAGTTCGTCATGGCCCTCATCACCGATGCCGCCACCACCTGGTCGGCCCCCATCACACTCGGCACAGATGAAGTCTGGCAAGCCCGCAAAGGCACGGTTTACGTGACCACCACGACCTCGCCCGATGCTGAAGACGGTATTTCGCTGCAGGAAAACCATGCGGTGCGCTTTTCGGCCGGTGCGGTCGTGCGGCACCGCAAAGAGGGCGTGACCGAAGCGCTGATCGTCCGCGAGGCTGTCTGATGCGCGACATTCTCGATCCGATTGATCTGTGGATCGGAACGCCTGGGCGCGCACAGGTCTTTGGCAACAAGGCGCCCGTCGCCCTTGATGACACATTGATCGTCGAGCGTGACAGCGGCCCGGTCAGTGTCGATGTGCTGGCCAATGATTTCGATCCCGAAGGCGGAGCGCTGACGCTGACCGACGCCTTCGCCGCCCTTGGCACCGCCGTGGCTGAGCCGAACAATACGGTGACCTATACCCCGCCAGCGGGGATCTCGGGCTTTGATACGGTGGTCTATGAGATCGCCGATGCCGAGGATCAGCGGCGGTCGGGGCAGATCAATATCTCGATCACCGAGCCTGAACAGACGCTGGTGATCGAGACGCTGAGCAACAATACCCTATCGGTTGCGGCCGATCCCGGCCCGCTGACGATCACGGTGACGGCACCGGCCACCTATTCCGGCACCTATCCGTTCGACACCGGCGATCTGGCAGCCGGACCCCTGGCTCTGGCCCCGCCCACCATCGAGGGTACGCTGAATTCAGGCGACGTCCTGATCGGGGTGCCCGGGCTTTGGGCCCACGACACCGGAGCCGGGGCGCCGACAGCATCCTATCAATGGCAGCGCGGCGGCAATGATATCCCCGGGGCGACCAGCCTTGCGTACACTGTGACAGGGGCGGATCTGGCCCCCGGTCTGCGCCTGGTCGAGACGCTGACCGACGGGTTCGGCGCACAGAGTGCGACAAGTGCCCAGCTGAGCGGTGCAGGCGGGTCGTTCCTGCCGGATGATGACGTGGCCTTGCAGGGCTGGTTCGATGCGGCCGAAACCGCCACGATCACGCAAGACGCGGGCGAGGTCACGGCCTGGGCCGACAGATCGGGTGGAGCGCCTTTGACGCAAACCTCGCCTGTTCTGGTGCCCTCGACCGGTGCGCGCAGCCTGAACGGTCTCAACCTGATCGACTTTGACGGCAGCCGGTACATGGAGCGGTCCGAGACCGTGTCGGCCTCGGGCAATGTGGCCTTTCACGCCGTGATGATGATCGATGCGACCGCGAACGCGTTCGAAGCGATCCTGGCGCTTGAGGCCGGGGCTGATTTCCAGCTCGATGCCAACCACGCCGCGCAATTCGACGGGCGGCTGAACCTGACCGGAACCGGCACGGCGCTGCCGCTGAGCGGTGGCCCGATCTCGGGCGCGTTCATCCTGTCGATCGTCTTCGATTACACCGGTGCGGGCGCGGTCGAGGTCTTTACCGACGGCGACTCGCTCGGGGCGCCGGCCAATACCGCGCCAATCGATATCTCGGCGGCACTGCACCTGATGACGAACCGGTCGAAGAACGCGTCTGTCGATGGTGCTGTCGGCGAACTGATCGTGACCGGCGATGTGACCAACCGAGCCGCTTATCACGACTATCTCGCGCTCAAATGGGGGCTTATCTGATATGCCGATTTTTACCTTTACCGGTTTTCCCGAAGGGTCCGCCGTCGCAATTTCCGCTGTTCAGGCAAGCTATAATGCGGCAGGCTCGGTCCCGAGTTGGGGGCAGGCGAACGACGTGGCCAGTGTAAACATTCTTTCTGTTGAACCCGGAGAACTGGTGGCCCCGGTCGGCATCTGGTTCGAAGCCATCGAGATCAACGATTTCGAATCTGCGGGGGAACCTGCCCAGGGCGAGGTCTATGACCCCTCGGCGCATGAGATCACCTGGGAATGGGATTTCGACGATCCGGGCGCGTTCGACACGGCGCTGAACGTTCCCACGGGCTGGAATGAGAAGGGCAAGGATTACGGCAAGAAGGCCTATCATGTCTTTGACACGCCCGGCTCGTATGACGTCACGCTGAAGGGTACCCAGGCGAAAGCCGATGGATCGGGCCTGATCGAAGGCGAGCGACAAGTGACGATCACCGTGCAGGACCCGGATGATGTCTATGTCGGGCTTTTGACGATTTGTGTCTCTAATCAAGGGAATTTTGCCGGGGCGCCCGCCAATGCACGGCAGGTGGCAACCCTGGCCGAGGGCTTCTCGGCCCTCAGGGGGCTTGGGCGGACGGGCCGCATACTGCTCAGGGCCGGCGAAGTCTTTGACGAGGATGACCTGTTCTTGATTGAAAACCCGATGGTGAATTTCCGGCTGGGTGCGTTTGGCGCAGGGGCGAAACCGATCCTTCGGCGCACGAACCTGCCAAGCAATGCCGGCGTCTCCTCGATCCTGTCCTTTCGCAACGGCAACCAGGTGCAGGATTCAATGTTCTATGGCCTGCGTTTCGAAGGCGAATGGGATGCCACGAAAGAAGTCGGTGACCCGCGGCTCAACGCTGTCAGTCATGACGCCCATAACTCGGTCGCCCATACATCGACCTTTTTCCAATGCGAGTTCAGCGGTCTCAGCCTCTATCTCTTTTCCGACTGGAGCGGGGGCTACACCCATAGTGTCGTCGATTGCGATATTACCAACTGGCCCGATTACGGCATTCTGACCGGCAAGGGATACCATCACCCCGATCAGCGCCTTGCGATCGTCGGCAGCGCCATCCACCAGTCGCAGGACGCCTGTAAGGGCTCTTATGGCAAACATGCGCGCGGCATCTGCAACCAGCATGGCCCGTTCCGTTATTCCGACGTGATGAACGTGCTGTTGTCGGCTTCGGATTTCTACAGCGCGAACTCCTGGCCCGGCGATGGGGGTATCCAGCCCTGCCTGCGCATGGCCGCTTCGATCAACGGTCCTGGTGGACAGTATATCGGGGCCAACCGGATCATCTGCGAAGGCGGCTCGGCCTTTTACGGTATCGATGCGCTGGATGCCTTTGTCGAACTGCCAGGCAACCAGATTTTCGACAAGTTCCTGGTCCTTGGCGATTACCGGGCGCAAAGCGGTGCCCTCGTGACGGCAGGCGGGACAACGCATCGCAATGGCCTCATGGTTTTGATGGACATGGCCTATCAGACCACCACCCCCCAGTTCCTTACGTTCACGGACAATCAGTCGAATCCCGGCGCGGGCAACCGCGTGGCCCCGATGCGGTTTCACAACATGCCATTCCTCACCCAGCCCTTACCGGGTCGGTCTCGGGCAGCAACGGAACTGTGACGGTGCCGTATCCGTCCGGCACATCCAGCGCCGACTTCATCCCGGACGGGCGTCATCAGGCGGTGAGCGATTTCGATTACTACTTCCGCGAATACGGCCATTGCAGCTTTGCCTTTGGTCCGGGCGGGGTCACGGTGACAAACACCTCGGGGATCACCTGGAACCCCGGTCAGACGCTGCGCCTGATGCTGGATCAGGAGACGCTGACAACCGACGACACCTATGCCAGCCCATCGGGCGTGCCGCTGCCGGTTCCGGAAGGGAGTTCGCTCGCTTTGACCAATGACGGGGGCGCTCTGGCACTGACGCGGTTCGATACCGAGACCCGTGATGGTGCCCCGTGGAAAGGGGCCGTCTGAACAACCGGTGTCGTATTTTGGCAAGACGGCGTCAGTGAACGACTACTCCGTTGCAATTTAAGGGTAAAACACGTATTGTCATATCCTTAAGAGTTGTTTTGTGAGTTTTTAGGGGTCGCAATGGAGCGCGTGCAAAGCGTTCACTGGATCGTCGCAGGACTGATCCTGACTGTCGCCAATGTGATCAAACCGATCCATGTCGACGATATTATCTGGGTGCATTTCGCGCGTCATATCGCCGAGACGCCGTGGGATCCGTTCGGGTTCACGATGCCTTGGGGGTATGGATGTATTCCAGCGATGGATATGTGGTCGCCGCCAGTTCTGCCGTATTGGTGGGGCGCTGGCGTGGCACTGTTCGGTGAGACGCCGACCTTCTGGAAAGCCTGGTTTCTTCCTTTTTCGCTGATGTTCTCAAGCGCGGCTTTCGCGCTTTCCAGACGTTTCGCTCCTGCCGGGCCGACATTGGTCGGCTATGCGATTGTGCTTGCCCCGACAGTGCTGCCGGCCGTGAACCTGATGCAGGACATTCCCGCCGCGTCCCTGGTGCTTGCCTCTGTGGCGCTGACACTTGCGGGGTGTGAGCGCAGATCGCTGCCGATTGCGCTGCTCGGCGGGGTCTGCCTTGGGCTCGCTTGCTTGACGAAATGGTCGGCCCTTTCAGGCTTTGGCGTCATCGGGCTGGCCACCATCCTGTTTGCGCCCTCATGGCGTTGGTGGATCATAATTCCCGGGATTGCATTGGCGATTTTCGCCAGTTGGGAAGGCTACCTTCTGGCCGCTTACGGCCAATCGAATTTCCTCCTGGGTTTCGTTGGACAAGGGCCGCCCGACCTGGGTGCCAAGAAAAGCCTGGCGATCGCTCTTGTAACGTTTACCGGCACGCTTGCCCCCTTTGTCGCCATTGCGAGCCTGGGGAGGCTTGTCGCGGGGCGGGGTATTGCGCTTTGCGTGGCGGGCATTTTCATCGCCACGCTTGTCGCGCTTGCGATCTTGCCCGAGACACTCAGCATCACAAACCCGCTGACAGGCCGCGGCTTTCGGCCCGATACCCCGCTTCTGGCTGGCCTCAGCTTTCTGGCTTGGGCGGGGCTTGCTGCCAGCCTGCTGATCACACTTCTCAAATCAAGGCTCGATCGCCGTCTTGTTTTCCTGATCCTCTGGCTTGGGGTCGAACTGATAGGCTATTTCGTCCTTTCACCCTTCCCTGCAGCGCGCCGTCTGGTAACGCCACTTGCAGCAATGACCCTTCTTGCTGCGGCAGCCTTAGGGCCACATGCAAGGAAGGATGTTTTAGGTGTGGCCGCTGCAGTGCAGATCGCCATCGCGTTTCTATTCACCGTGGTCGATCTTGTGGATTCGCACCAGATCAAGACCGCGGCAACACGGGTGTCCGAAGCGGCGCCCAATGATGCAACGCTATGGTCGAATGGGGTCTTTGGTTTCGACTACTACATCGCTGGGCTGGGAGGCGTAGCGCCATGCGCAACGGATATTCTACAACCAGGCGATACGCTTGCGATCTATGATGTGGGGGTCGAGGGAGGAGTCTTCCGAAACGAGGTTTTCGCAGAGTTGGAAAGGACAGGAGCGCTCCAACGGATCGCAACCTTCAGTGAGAAACCAAGACTGCCCTGGACGACGATGGGGGAAGGATATTACCTCGGACGCCGCCCACTCGAAGGCAGCAATGGACCGCTTCATGGGGCCGCTCTGTTTGAGGTATTGCGCGCCATCCCCTGGGACGGTGTCGCGCCCCGCTGACAGCTAGTGTGCCGTGGCGCGGATTTCTTCAAGAAGCTTGCCCGCGTTCGCCCGAAAATCGAAGGCGGACAGGGCTTTCTGTCGGGCCGCCTCTCCCATGGTGCGGGCGTGCTGGGGGTCTGTTGCCAGGCGGCGAATGGCGTCAGCGATGGCCCCGGCATCCTGCTGAGGCGTCAGATAGCTGTCGACACCGTCTTCCACCATGTCCGGCGTGCCGCCAATGCGGGACACCACAACAGGCAGGCCGGTCGCCATTGCTTCCATCACCGTCACCGGGGCCGCTTCGCCCTGACCGAAACTGGTCAAGGTCATCACATCGGCTGCCAGCAGCGCTTCGTAGACCTGGACCTGATCGAGTGCACCGAGCATCTCGACACGGTCCGCCAGCCCCAACCGATCGATATCCGCCCGGATCGCGGCCTCTTCGGGGCCGCTGCCGACAATGCGATAGCGCAGATCCAGCCCCTCGGCGACAAGTGCTGCGATTGCCTCCAGCGTATGGCGGTGCCCCTTGGTCTTGTTGAGGCGCGCAACGGTCAGAAGCGTCAGCGGATCGTCAGCGGCGCGGGTGCGGGGCGGTTCGGGCGGGTGGAACGCATCGCAATCCACCCCCATCATGATGACCGGAGCCCGCTTGCCGGGGGCCACGCCAACGACCTGTTCAGCCAATGGGCGCGTCACGGCACTGACAAAGGCGGCGGCGGACATCTTGGCGGCATGATCGCTGCCATAAACAGGCAAATCCCCGTGCAGGGTCAGGCTGTAGGACGGCCCGCCCAACCGGACCAGCAATGCGCCAAGATGCGCGGCATTGGCACAGGAATGAATATGAACATGCTCCAGCCCTTCGCGCTGGCAAACCACACCCAACTCTGCTGCAGCGGCCAAGAGTGCCGCAAGGCGTAGTCTGGCCGCGGCCGGAGTTTCTGAGAGCCCGGCGATGTAACCAAGGGCGCGGGCCGCTTTGACCGGATGGGCGGCCAGGGCGCGCAAAGCAGCCCCCGAGGGCGGAAAAACGTAATGCGTGCGCGCCACAGCCTCGTCGCGGAAAGCATGCGGGCAGGCGTCCGGGGCAGGGCGCCGGGTCGACAGAAACTGCAACTTGGTGCCGGTCTCTTCGATCGCACGGGCCTCTCGCCAGAAAAAAGCATGGGTCTGAGAGGGGAATTCGGGAACCAGATACCCGATCTTCATGAGCTTTTCGCCATCCCGCTGACCCAGACGGCCTTTTGCGCCGCTTCGGTTTCGGCCATGGCCTGGCTGCGCCCCTTGAACAGCGTGCGGCGCTGATAGCGGCGGATAAAGGCGATCAGGTCAGGGTCATCCAACCGGCGGGCACCCTTGAACATGGCGCCGAAATAGCCCTGCAACATCGACAGCCCGCCCAGCACGTAAGGCGGCTCAAGCGCGCGAAAGACCGCGGTGGCGATGAAATACAGGGGATCGGCCCCCATGAAATACTGTCCGAACCCGTGCCGCCGCCGCCCGGTATGGATCGACGTCTGCGACGAGCCCATCGGCCGCAAGTGCTCAAACCGCAGATCCGGTTCATCCCAGCTGACCGCTTTCCAGCCCAGTTGGCGCGCCTTGTGGCAATCGATCGCGTCCCACATCACCTCGCGGACGACACCGCCGATCGCTTCGAAACAGCTGCGCCGCCACAGCTTGGTCATGCCCGCCGACATGTCATCGCTGCGGCGTTCCGAGACCAGCCTGCCACCCTGCATCACATATGGCTTGCCTGAACAGGTGCCGATGCGGGGATCACCGTCCATCCGGTCCAGCAGGATCTCGAAATACCGGGGCGGCAGGTCAAGATCGAGGTCGAGCTTGCCGATATGGGCATAGTCCTGCAGGTCGGAAACAGTCTCTAAACCAAAGTAAAACGCCTCGATCACACCAGGTCCAACGGCCCGGTGGCCGCGGTCGGGTTTGGGCGCGATGCGGATCCAGTCATGCTTTTCGGCATATTCGGCCAGGATCGCAGGGGTCTCGTCGGTCGACCCGTCATCAACGATCACCCACAGCGTCGGCGGTTCGCTCTGCGCCACCATGCTGTCCAGTGTGCGGCGCATATACTGGGCTTCGTTGCGGCAGGGCGAAATGACAAGATAGCGACGGTCGACCATTGGCGAAAACACTCACGACACCGGAAAAAGCCCGCCGGGTATACGCCGCAGCGCGGCGCGTCTCCAAGTGGCTCGTTGTTAACAGGGCACATCCACGCCCGAGTGACGCAGTGATGCATCATGTCGGCTTGGCGCAATGCTGCGGCTGCGCTATCAGACTGCGTGTTCTTTTTTACAAGGTGACGAGACCCATGGCCGATTCTCCTGTTATTCCGTTAGATCCAGATGCGCTGATCCTCGAGACCAAGACCGCCAAGGAAATTGGTGCGCGCTATGCCGAGGCTTATCAGAGTGCGACACCCTACAATCACATCTGCATCGACAATTTCCTGCCCATGGATGTCATCGAAAAAGTCCGGGCCGATCTGGACAGCCTGCCACAGGCGGAAGCCGCCTTTGATGCGGCGGAAGAAAAGCTGAAATCGCAGTACAATCCCGACCGGCTGCCCGATTACACGCGGCACCTGTTTCAGGCCTTCAACAGCCGGGCCTTTATCCTGTTTCTGGAAGAAATGACCGGCATCGACGGGCTGATCCCCGACCCGTATTTCATGGGCGCGGGCATCCACAAGACACTGAATGGCGGCTATCTGAACTTCCATGCCGATTTCAACGTGCTCAAGCAGATGCGCGTCGAGCGGCGGCTGAACATCCAGATCTATCTGAACCCGCCCTGGAAAGAAGAATGGGGCGGTTCGTTCGAGGTCTGGGACAAGCCGATGCAGAACAAGGTCGCCAGCTTCGCGCCGACCGAAAACCGCATGTGCTGCTTCTCGACCGGGTCCGACACCTGGCACGGCAACCCCGAACCGGTGAACCACCCCGATGGTCTGCCGCGCCAGTCGATTGCGCTTTATTACTACACCGCAACCTGGGACGACACGCGGGTCGAACATTCGACGCTGTTCCGTCCGCGCCCCGGCACGGCAGATGCGCAGGTCAAGCTGCGCGACAAGGTCGATACGGTCGCCAAGGAAGTGCTGCCGCCGGTCGTCTATCGCAATTCGCTGCGTGTGATCCGTCGCTTGGGGATCTAACCCCCCGCGGCGGCGTCAGGCGCCGGTTGCCAGACCGACGAGCAGCCGGGCGAAGCCGCCCCAAAGCACGTCGAGGAAGTGCGAAAACCCCCAGAAGACGGTGAAAAGCGTTAGCCCCAGCATGGCCAGCGCCGGCATCTCGGTCTGGCGTGCCCCTGCCACCTGACCGCGCGCCAGTGCGACAAGCAGGACGAAGACGCAAGCGGTGGTGTGCAGACTGACCCAGCGGCCCCAATCGACAGCGACCACGAAAAGCGGGAAGAACATCAGGGCCGACAGGATAAACGGCACCGCACAGCGGCGCAGCCCCGCGGCGGCAGGATCATCCCCATCGTGGTCGCGATATAGCCCGACAGCGGGCGTTCCAGCGCGGCGATGGCGCCATCGCACATGGCAGGCGCAACACCCACCTCCAGCAGCGGGGCGCAGACCGGGGTGTGAGCGCTGATCGGACGGAAGAGAAACGCCGACAGCACAGTCGCCCCTGCGACCAGCCCGGTCAGCCCGACCGCCCCCCAGACATCGCGTGTGGGCATCTGCCCGTGCCGCGACATCAGATAGAGACAGGCCAGTACAAAGGGCGCGAGGAAAATATTGGCCTCATGCGCCACGATCGAGATCAGGTAGATGACCGTGGCCAGCAGCGCCAGCACCCGCCCGCTGCCGACGCGCGTCGCCGCAAAGGCCAGCAGCGCCAGGGCCAGAAAGGCACTCCGCTCCTTGCGGAGCCCGCCTTGCAGATCCAGCGCCCAGAAGCGGACGAAAAAGCCAGGGCCGATCAGCAAAAGCCAGAGCGTGGCGCGCGGCTGCAGGCGCTGCACCGCCGCCCATGTCAGCCCTGCGACTGCCAGAACAAGGCCAACCTGCAGGAAAACCACCAACCGCACCGGGTTCATCCCCAACAGGGCGGCCACATCGAGGAGCGCGCTGCCAAAGACCCCGCGGCGGATGAAGCCGCCATCATTGTTGATCAGCCACTCGCCTTGTTTCCAGGACTTGCCGCCCCCCG
>ERZ1740065.2137-NODE-2137-length-12243-cov-4.831392_pt1 | contig 12243 bp, 12 predicted proteins | sample MGYA00581738_ERZ1740065 | MGnify/ENA primary metagenome ERZ1740065 (study PRJEB43018, sample SAMN04849749) | marine metagenome | isolation source: floating plastic debris | place: Pacific Ocean | collected 2008-09-01 | study: EMG produced TPA metagenomics... | reverse complement strand
TAAACCCCCGGGGCCAGATTTTCGAGTGGCCATTCCAGCTGATTTGAACCGCGATCGAGGTTCATTCGGTGGGTATTGAGCTGACGGCCCGTGAGGTCCAGGATGCGCAGGTCGGCCTCGCCGGGACGTTCCGTGACGATTTGACTTTGTAGTAGGTCCCCGTCCAGTGGATTGGGGTTGATCCCTACCCTCAGGCGATCGAAGTAATCCACGGCTACCGTGCCCAGGTTAACCGGTGTAGCGTCCAGGTCGGTTTGGGAGAGGCGGTAATAGTTGGTCCCCACGAGCGGACTGTCGTCCACAAATTCATAATCTTGAGTGGCGATGCTGTTGCCCAGGCTGGCGACCTTGGTCAGGGGTTCAAATTTGCCCTGGGCATTGCGGCGCTCGATTTGGTAAAAATCGTTTTCCCATTCCGAGGCGCTCGACCATTCGAGTACTACCTGTTCGCCACGCAGTTCGCCCCGGACTTCGACCCGCTCCACCGCTACGTCGGCTTGTATGTAAAGGTTATGTAGGCATACGATATCGAGGGAGGAGATGGTATTGCAGCAGCTGGGGTTCATATTCGCGGCGCCTTCACTGGAGGCGATGTGGCCGATATTGAGGCTGTGGGTCAGCTCGTGGGTCAGCATGATTTCGTAATCCGTCGATCCACAATCGCAGGCACCGGTGCCGTTATTGACCACCACGTAGCCGTAGGCGGCGTTGCGCCAGGTCTCACCATTGGCGCTGTGGGTGGAGCTAAACCAGTACAGCCCTCCGATGGCCAGGGTACCGCTACAGCCAGTCAGGTCGGTGATGTCGCTACAGGGGTCTTCAAACTGGATGAGCAGGTGGCGCGAGCCTCCGAGGTTGGTACTGACCCAGGTGGTAAATTCACTATCCGTAGCCCCTTCTCCTCCGGTACAGGAGGGGATGAAGGAGTGGGTACCGGCATTGGACAGGTTGACGCCACCGTAATTGCTGACTACGTTGCCGATGGCGGCGGCTACTTCGTTGCCCGTATTGGTACAACCCGGATCGCCCCCGGCGCCGTAGCGGACGGGTAGGCTAGTGGTTTCGAAATTGGGCCAACGGGCGTAGGGGGTGCCGGAGATGAAGGTACACTGGCTGGGCGGCGTGCTGCGGTATCCGGCTTGGAAAGATTCGGGGGAAAACTCCGTGGCTACCTGGCTACGGTCCCAGACCCCCGTATTTTGGACGACTCGCCGGAGCATGGGGATAAACTTGGCTTTGTCGTAGACGGCGAGTTTTTCGGCTTGGGCTTGTCCGGGGAAATAGTGAAAATGAACTTCGCGTCCCAAATCCATGGGAACGAGCAGCTTCTGACCGTGGTGATCGACCTCCTGGAGGGCGCCGTAACTCAGCATTTGGGCGCGCCACAGGTCGTTGTCGATTTGATCGAGGAAGAGGAAGTAGGTCTGGCCCTTTTCCAGCTCTAGATCGCCCCAGATTTGGCGTTCCAGGTCGTCGATTTGGAGGTGGTAGTTTTGGACCGCAAATTGATGACCGCTTTGCAGGGGGCCTTTGACGGTTTGGAGCACTTCGAGGGTAGTGCGAAACCGAAGGTTGGTGCCTTCTTCAAAAGTATAGTTGCGCTTTACGGTAGCGAGGACGACGGCGTCGCTGGCCACGGCCATCTCCCCCAGATTGGGGAAAGGGCTGATGGTGGTGGCCCAAGTGGCGGAGGGCCCCAAACCGAGTAGCAGGAATGGTAACAGTAGTAATGGGCGGATTCGCATCGTTTTAGTGATTTGGTTTGGAAAAACTGGGTGCTGTCTTTTGGGGAAGATGCAAAAGCGAGTGGTGAGGTTGCTTTTACTGAAAATATAGATGATTTGATCAAATCTAAGCATTCTATCTAAAAAAATAACGGGCTGGTAGAAATTTGCATCTCAAAAAACTTAAATTCGTACAGATTAAGTTGTGTCTTACAAATACCCATCGGTGAATCTGATCCATCTTTAGAACCTCTCTGTCGCCTATTCCGAGCCAAATAGCTATGGCTATTCGGCTCGGAATAAGGCTCGGCGAGAACCAAAATATGGGCCACCTTCCTCCAAAAGCATTTATAAGACACAACCTAATGCGTGCCGTCCGTGGCCCAACCAGGTGAGTGATTTTGCCACTAATGACGCTGGCCGCTTGCCAATTAGGAGTCATTATACCACGGCAACACATCACTTTATTCATCATTCGTTTCAAAAAATATTACATGGGATTATTTGACTTTATTCGGGGTGAATTGATCGAAGTCATCGATTGGGTAGAAAAAGATCAGGATGTCATCCTCTGGAAGTTCCCGGACCGGGATGCCAATATCAAATACGGCGCGAACCTCACCGTTCGCGAATCACAATACGCACTGTTTTTGGATGAGGGCGAGTTTGCCGACGGCTTTGAGCCCGGCCGCTACGAACTCATTACCGAAAATATGCCTCTGCTTACCTCCCTGCGCAACTGGGCCACGGGCTTTAAGTCTCCTTTCCTCTGCGATGTTTATTTCCTCAGCACCCGCACCTTCACCAACCTCAAATGGGGGACCCCCAACCCGGTGATGATGCGCGATCCCCAATTCAAACAAGTCCGAGTCAAAGCCTTTGGCACTTATTTCGTCCGGGTCAAAGATGCCCAGCGCTTCTTCCGCGAGTTTGCGGGCACCAGTGCTGTACTCCGTACCGTCGACGTCGAAAATGCCCTGCGCGACATCGTAGCGCCCAAATTCGCCGAGGCCCTGGCCGAAGCCGGTATTTCCGTACTCGATATGGTGGCCAACTACAGCGAAATGGGCGATAAGATTGCTCCCATCCTTCAGCAGGACCTCGATCCTTTTGGTCTGGAGCTCGTCAAGTTCCAGATCACCAGTACGTCCCTACCCAAGGAAGTGGAAGCCTTCTACGACAAGATGACCAACATGAACATGGTGGACAACATGCAGAAATTCCAGCAGTTTCAATCGGCTCAGGCCATCGAAAAGGCCGCGGAAAACCCCGGTGGGGGAGCGGGCGAAGGCATCGGAATGGGCATGGGTTTTGGCATGGCCAATATGATGATGAACCAGCAGCAGCAATCCTCCCCGAACCAGCCGGCAGCGGGAGACGCCGCCAAGGCCACCACGCGCGAGGAGATCATGAATACGCTTAAGGAGCTGGGCGAACTACGCGATGCGGGCGTCCTGACGGAGGAGGAATTCAACAGTAAGAAAACCGAATTGCTAGGCCGTCTGTAAGCCCCCGAGCGTCCATGCAGCTGTACGAAGAAGATCAAAATTTACGGGATACCCTCAATTTGCCCTGCCCCTCCTGTGGCAGCCAGTTACTCTATTCGGCTGAAAAGCAAAAGATCAACTGTGAATACTGTGGCTACGTCGAGGAGGTCAATACGGCCCAGGATCAGGTGGTCGAGCGTTCCCTCAACGAAGCCATCGAGTCCATTCCACAAATCGTCCCGGAAAAGATCGACAAAAAGGTTTTCCACTGCGAAAGTTGTGGTGCCCAATTTATGGTCGAACAGAATCGCCCCAAGATCAGCTGTGGCTTCTGCGGCTCCAACAACGTCAACCTCGAAGCTTTTGAGCACCGTTACATCCAGCCGGTGGGCATCATTCCCTTTTACATCGGCCGGGCCGAGGCGGACAAGCGTTTTCTGGAGTGGATCGGCCAGGGCTTTTTTCACCCCAGCAAGTTGAAAAAGCTGGCTTCCCGCCAGGACTTGCATGGGGTGTACATCCCCTTTTGGACCTACGATGCCCAGACGGAGGCCCAGTGGCGGGGCGAAGCGGGTTTTTTCTATTACGAAACCAAGACGGTGCGCAAACACGGTCAGGTACACACCGAGCAGGTGCAGAAGGTACGTTGGGAGCGGCGCTCCGGGTCGATCGAGCACTTTTTTGACGACGTACTGGTGGTCGCCTCGGGAGGGCTGGAGCAAAAGCAAGTCAACCGTTTGTTGCCCTTTCGGCTGGAGGAGGTGGTCAATTTCGACCCGCGTTTGATGATGGGCTGGGAGGCCGAGGTTTACCAACTGGAGGTCGATGAGGGCTACCGTCGGGCCGAGCGAATTATGGAAGATCGCCTGCGGCAAATGTGCTCGGCCCAACTGGGGGGCGATACGCAGCGGAATTTGCACGTCCAGACCGAAAAACACGCCCAAACCTTCAAGCACCTGATCCTACCACTGTGGATTTGTTCGTACCGTTATCAGAATAAACTCTACCGTTTCTACATCAACGGACAGACGGGAAAAGTCCACGGCGAAAAGCCGCTTTCCTGGATAAAAATTACTATACTTGTGATCGTATTTGTCCTAATCATGGTCGGCATATGGTACCTGCGCGAAAGCGGTTACCTTCAGAGCTGACTGCGGAGTAAGGACAAAAGACATTACTTAAACATACTATTTGTTGATAGCTATGATTCAATTATTCGTCACTGGTGGAACTTTTGACAAAGAGTATAATTTTATCACCGGAGAGCTTTATTTTAAGGATACCCATCTCAAGGAAATGTTTGCCCTGGGGCGTTGTACACTCGACATCGACATCAAAACCCTAATGATGGTCGACTCGTTGGAAATGGGGGAAGAAGAACGTGCCATCATCCTCTACCACTGCCGCCGATCGCCCAGCAAGCGCATTATTCTCACGCACGGCACCGACCGTATGGTAGCCACGGCCGAGGCCCTGGCCGAAGCTCAAATCCCCGACAAAACCATCGTTCTGACCGGAGCGATGATCCCTTACGCTTTCGGTAACTCCTCCGACGGTTTTTTCAACCTCGGTAGTGCCCTGGCTTTTGCCCAGACCTTACCCCCGGGCGTATACGTCGTGATGAACGGCCGTTACTTCGAATGGAACAACGTCCGCAAAAACCGCACGACTGGAAATTTTGAGGAGCTGTAGCCCCCCAATACCCTAGAAAACCACCTCTAATGCAACCGCTCCCTTGGCCAAGGGCCAATCGAGCCGCTGCCTACTCCCAGAACGACTTTTATTTGTTGCCCAAAGGCGCAAGCCAATGATCGCCCCCACTGCGCTCATTCGTTTGTCGACCCATAAATATTACATTGTGGAAATTTTAGGACTAATTATCGAGCTGATCTTTTTAGCTCTGGCCATTTATCTCTATCTTTTTTCCATTGGAAAAATCAAGACCAAAGACGAAAGCCTACAAAAGAAAGGCGATGCCTTCCGAGAAAAGAATGGCACCTGGTTGAGGATTTTGTCGCTGGCCATGACCATCATCATGCTGATTAATGTATTGCTACACCTCAAACAATTATGGATGAGCTGATTGCTTTTGGCGATTTTTTGAAGGTAGATCTCCGCATCGGTACCATCCGGGAGGCCCGCCCTTTTCCCGAGGCCCGCAAGCCAGCCTACCAGCTTTTTATCGATTTCGGACCCGAGCTGGGCGAAAAGAAAACCAGTGCCCAAATTACGGATTATTACCGCTTGGAAGACCTGCCCGGCCGCCAGGTGGTGGCGGTGGTCAACTTTCCGCCCAAGCAGATTGGCCCTTTCCGTTCCGAAGTGCTCGTGCTGGGTAGCGTCCAGGCCGATGGCCGGGTGGTATTGCTACAGCCCGAGCGGCCCACCACCAACGGGGAGCGGATCGGATGAGCATTCGGGCGCTTGGCAGTTACTGGCCGCAGGATGCGGAGGGCCGATTGCTCAACCCTTGCCAAGGGGAGCACCTAAGCCCGGCCGCGCTGGCCTTGCTGGCGGAAGTGCTGGGGGTGTACCGCGATTTTGGGGGAAGGGCGCTACGGGGCGTCTACCTTCGGGGGAGTGTGGCCCGGGGTACGGCGGTGGCTGGCGTCTCGGACTTCGACAGTTTTGCGGTACTGGAGGCCCATCCGGCTGGCCCCTTCCGTTGGCAGAGCCTACCCGTCGGCGAGCAGCAGCACCAAGCCTGGCGACAGCGCTATCCCGACTTTAGCGAAGTCGAACTGGCCGTCACCAGTGTCCTACCCACCGGGGAGTGGCACCATCCTCACGTCATCCCCATCCTACAATTTCAAAGCCTCCGCTACTGGGGACAAGACTTTGCCTCCACCCTGCCCGCCCACCGACCCGGGCCCGCGCTGGCCCGCAACTACCGCTGGTTGGCTGCGGCTTGGGACCGTTTGGTCCGACCGCCCTACCCCGAACCCGCCGAAATTCGCAGCATCGCCAAAACCATTCTCCGGGCGGGCTTCGAATTTGTCATGATGCGCGAAGCTCGATTTACCCTCGATCTGTTCCCCTGTTACCGCAGTTTTGCGGGGCATTACCCCCGGTGGGCACCCGAAATGCGTCGCGTACTGGAATTTTTCCTACATCCACCTCATTCTGGGGAAGCTTGGGAAAGTTTGGCACTGGGATTGGGGCAGTGGATGGTGGAGGAGGCACGAGACCTTTTTCCCACCCCCCCGGAATGCTAAATATTGGTTATTATTGTAATTGAAACCCACTCCACAAAGATTTACGATTATGAAAAAATGCCTGCTACTGCTCGGCTTGATTTCCTTTCTCCCGCTCCTCCGTGCCCAACTCCCGCGACCGACCAAGTTTGATCGGAAGGCGAAAGCTGGCTTTTACGAAGTCGAACGGATCCAAGAGCTGCGGCTGCGCTTCTCCGCTCCCAACTGGGCCGATCAGCTGGATTCGCTCCGTTTGGCGGGCAAGGGGACCCTGGCGGCCGACCTACAAGTTGGGGAGATGGCTTTTCGCGAGGTAGGAGTGCGCTATCGCGGGGGGAAGTCTTTTCGAGCCGGTAATCCGCGCAATGCGCTGCACCTCAAGCTGGATGCTTACGTTGAGGGGCAAAATGTGGAGGGACGGAATACCATCAAACTGTCCAACGCCCTACGCGATCCGAGCATGGTGCGTGAGGTCCTGGGCTACGAGATGGCGCGGCAGTACTTACCGGCTCCCGAGGCCAATTTTGTTCGACTGTACATCAACGAGGAATACTGGGGGCTTTTCGTCAATGTGGAGCCCATCGATTCGCTTTTTTTGGAAAAGCACTTTGGGGCGTCGGATGGTACCCTGGTTAAGGCCCGGGGTAGCGAGGCGGCGGATGCTCCGGCGGATTGTAAAAAGCGGATTTACGCTTCGCTGGAGTACGAAGCCAACCCGGAGTGCTACCCTCACAATTTTGAGTTAAAGTCGGCTGAGGGTTGGGAGGCCGTCCAAGCCCTGACTCAGCACTTGCGCGTGGCGGCGGAGCGGAAGCCCTCGGAGCTCGCGGAGCTCCTCAACGTCGATCGGGCGCTGTGGATGCTGGCGTTCAACAACGTCCTGGTCAATCTCAACAGTTATACCGGGCAATACAGCCAAAACTACTACCTCTACCGCGATAGCTTGGGCCAGTTCAATCCCATTCTCTGGGACCTGAACCTCGCCTTTGGCAGCTTCAAGAATACGGGGCGGGGCTCGGATCTCGATCTGGCGGGACTCCAACAGCTCGACCCACTGCTCCACGCCGACAATCCGCGGAAGCCACTTATTGCTTCGCTTTTGGCCCAGCCCTTGTACCGCAAGATTTACCTGGCCCACGTTCGAACGCTGGTGTACGAGCAATTGCTCAGTGGGCGCTACCTGGAGCGGGCCCGAGCCTTGCAGGAGCTCATCAAAGTGTCCTTTATCAATGATCCGCACAAATACTACGTCTTGGCGGATTTTCAGAATAGCTTGGAGCAGACGATTGGTCGGCGAAGCAAGATTCCCGGAATTGGAGAGTTGATGGAGGTGCGGGCCAGTTACCTAAAAAAGCACCCGGAGATTGTGGTGGTACCGCCGGAGGTGAGTACGGTAAAGGTCTTGCGGCGCGAAAAATTTGCGGCGGAGCCGGTTCGCGACTTCCGCATCCAGGCCAAGGTGGATAAGCTGCCCAAGCGGGTCAAACTGTACTACCGTTTTGATCCGCGGGAGGCCTACCGGGAGGTGTACATGGCGGATGATGGCCGGAGCGACGATGGGGAGGCGGGCGATAAGACCTTTGGGGTACGGGTGCTGCCGCCGGAGGGAGCGGATACCCTGGAATATTTTATCCTCACCGAAAATGCACGGGCGGTCAGCTTTTATCCTTCCCAGTACATGCGAGTCCCCCTGAAGGTGGGTTTGGCGGAGATCAATTAATCGCTCATTGTGGGCTAATGCTCAAAAAATTTCCTCCCGGACAAGATCATCGAGCCCCGCAATTGGTAAATCGTTTGGTAATCCATACTATTGTAGTTAGAAATAACGATAAACCGCAAGTCGGTGGGCTGTTGAGGTCTCCCGCATCAACTATCGTAGACCTAAAATACCGTAAACTTGAGCGTACATTTCCATTTTCCGACCCTCCGCCGTCTCCCGCCGTTGCTGTTTGGGCTGATCCTCTGTCTCAACGCCGCAGCTCAGGATTTTTACGACGTCGACAGCGTTCGCGAAGTGCGCCTACAGTTTTCCGAAGCCAACTGGGATGAACTCCTCGATGCGAATAAACAGGCGGGGCAGGACGAACGACTGATCGGTACGGCGATCGTGGATGGGGTGCGCTACGACAGCGTCGGGGTACGTTACAAGGGCAACAGCTCCTACTACAATACCCGCAAGACGGGATCGAGCAAACTGCCCTTCAACATCAAGATCAACTTCCGGATCAAGGATCAGTCCCTACCCGGTGGTTACGGAACCCTAAAGCTGTCCAACGTTTTTCGCGACCCCAGTTTTTTACGCGAAGTGATGGCCTACGAGATTGCCGGAGGCTACCTGTCCGCTCCCCGCGCCAACTACGTTCTGCTCTACGTCAACGATGAGTTGCTGGGCTTGTACAACAATACCGAATCCATCGACAAGAAATTCCTGGCCCGAAACTTTGGTACGGGCAATGGGATCCAGTTCAAGTGCGATCCACTCTGGTCGTACCAAAAGCCCAACAACTGCGGCCTGGGCGATAAAGCCTCCCTCCAGTACCTCGGTGACGAGGCGGACTGCTACCGCGAACTGTACGAAATCAAATCCAAGAAAGGCTGGTCCAAGCTCATCGAATTGACCAAATTGCTAAACGAGACGCCCGAGCGGATCGAGGAAGTCCTCGACGTCGATGCCGTACTCTGGATGCTGGCCTTTAATAATGTTTTGGTCAACCTGGACAGTTATACCGGACGACTCTGCCACAATTACTACCTCTATCGCGATACTTTTGGCATTTTTCATCCCATTCCCTGGGACATGAACCTCAATTTTGGGGGTTTTCGCTTCCTCGATGAAGGCCGCCAGCTCAGCGTCGAGGAGATGCAGCGGATGAGTCCCTTCGTCCACTACAAAACCAGCAACGACAAACGACCGCTGATCACCCAGTTGATGGGCAACAGCCTGTACCGCAAGATTTACGTGGCCCACATCAAGAGCATCGTCCAGGATCACCTGGCGGAGGCCCAGTACTTGCAGCGGGGTCAGGACATCCAACGGGGAATCGATGCCTACGTTCAGCAGGACTCGAATAAGCTCTACACCTACGATGCCTTTGTGGCCAATCTCGATACCACCACCGACGCGAAGGGCGCCAAAATCGTTGGGATTCAGGAACTGCTCGCTGGTCGGGCCGAATACCTGAGCAATCACCCCTTACTGGTAAAGCCCGGTGCGGCAATCAGCGCGGTGGAAGCGACAGTAGCCGAAGAGCAGGTGACGGTAACGGCGCAGGTCTCGGAGGCCCAGCGGGTGTACCTCTGCTACCGGGAGGCGTCGTTTTACCCCTGGCAACGCGTCGAGATGCGCGACGATGGCGAAGCGGGTGACCCCGTGGCGGAGGATGGGAGCTATACCTTCCAAACGCCGGGGAAGGTGGGGATGCAGTACTACCTGGTTGCCGAGCAGGCCAAGGTGGTGACCCTCTCTCCCGAGCGGACCAGCCGGGAGCCCCACACGGTGCGATGAAAACCAAATCCAAGCATAGCGTTAACCTGTCCCTACAAGTCATTCCCCTCAATACCGAAGCGGCCTATCCCATTATCGACCGAGCCATCGAGTCGATCCAAGCCAGCGGCGTTCGTTGCGAAGTCCAACCTTTTGCCACCCTACTCGAAGGCGACTGGGACCGCCTGATGGCGAGTGTGGAAGGTGCCAAAGATGCCGCCCTGGCGGCCGGAGCGGAGGAGTTGTTGCTCAACGTACAAATCCACCTCAAGAAGGACGCGGATGTCCACTGGGAAGATAAAACGGCCAAATATCGGGTACCTAAGGTTTCCCCTCGTCCAGATAATCAATGATGCGCTGATAGACCGAGACATCCTGTAGGGAATGTCCAAACCCCTCGGTGAGAAAGTTTTCGCCGTGGGGTAAGGCCTCGTAGCAAGCCATTCCACCGGCCAGCGGCGTGAGCTGATCGTCCCGATCGTGGATCAGTAGGGTGGGGAAGGGGATGGCGCTACAAAATTCGACGGTCGAAAAATAATCGATGGAGTGTTGGAACTGGTTTTCGAAGGCCAGGTCCATTCCGCGTTGGCTGCGGCGGTTCATGCCCAGGGTCCGTTGGAAGCTTTGAATCATGGTGCGCAGTGAAATGGGAAGGCCCATCAGGATCACCTGGTCCAGTGGCTCCGGGGCGTAATGACTCAGATAATAGGCCAGGGTAGCGCCCCCCACGGAGTGGCCAATCATGACTTGGGGTTGGCGGTCCCGGGCGGTGGCGGCGATGGCATCGGCGTACTGGATCATATCAAAAAGCTCGTTGGAGGAAGCGCCGTGAGCCGGAGCGTCGATGGCGTGTACGCACCAAGCGGCGCGGGTCAGATAGGGAATCAGCATACCCCAGCGGGCCGCGTAGGATTCCCAGCCGTGGAGCAGTAGGAGGCTGCGCGAGGACTTGGGATTCCAGGTGTAGCCCTGGATGGTGCCGTGTTTGGTTTGCAGCTGGAAGGTAGCTTCGGCACTGGCCAGGAAGGTTTTCTGGTCCGGGCGCAGGCGTCCGCGACGGGGATGGCAAAAGAACTGAATGGCCTGTCGGCCCGCCACCTGGGGCGATAGAATACTCAGGCCATTGAGGCCTTGACCGATGGCGGAGGGAATCAATTGTTGGAGCATGAGGGACTGTCGGATTGTTTGTGCCCACAAGTTCCGACAAATTCAAAGGGGACGCATTGATATTTTTTAAGAAATCGAAGGATGCTCTTTTTTTAGCTCCCGCCGCAGTCGGCTGAGGTACTCGGGGGTAATGCCGAGGTAGGAAGCCACGTAGATCTGGGGCAGTCGCAAGACGACCTTGGGGCGGTGCTGGAGCAGGTGGAGGTAGCGTTCTTTGGGCGTGTACAGTAAAAATTCCTGTTGGCGGCGTTGCATATTGATCAGGACCCGCTCGTTGATGAGGCGTCCGAATTTCTGGTAGTTGTAAAAGCGACGGTAGAGGTCTTCGAGGTGTTCGTAAGCCAGGCTGACCAATTCCGCCGTTTCGAGGGCTTGGATGTATTCGTTAGAAACCTTTTGCCGTACCAAGCTGCCGTAGTCGGCGATAAAGCCTCCGGCGAAAAAGAAATTGGTCGTTACTTCTTTACCCTTGATGAGGTGATAGGTGCGAAAGGAGCCGCGGTTGATGAAGTAAATGGCGGGGCAAATTTGGCCCTCGCGAATGAGGAAATCGTGTTTTTGCAGGGTTTTGAGCTGTAAATAGGCCAACTGGGCCTGCCATTCCTCCTCACTGAGGGGGACGAAAGAAGAGACGTAGATTCGGAGTTGCTGGTACGGATCCATGGTTTACTTTGGAGACTGACTTGGTGGCAAAATAAGTCATGCCAGTGGTAAATCCAAGTGCCACTAGAGGCAACATCGGACCTTTGCGGGCAAAACGACTGGCGGGATGGCTTGAAAAACCTTACCTTAGTGAAAAGATAAAGTATGAAAAACTCCGGTACCCCACTGCCAATTTCTACGACCATCCCCCCCACAGGAACGCTACCGGCCCAACGCGGATCCTCCGGTACCTTGCTCGCCCTTATGGGTGGGTGCTTTTACCACCCTTGGCTATCTTGCTGGGCTGTGGTCAGCTAAACAGTCAGCAGGCCAGCACTGATGACTTGTTGCGCAAATTGATGGAGATCGAGGTGGTTAAAGCTTCCGTGGTGGAGAATGGGGGGCTGGTGATCGTCCCCGAAGATTACTGTGCGCAAAACGATTGCGCTACCATTTTTACGGCCAAGTCTACTCCCATCTACTAGAAGCCATCTCAAAATGTTTTTGCCGGCGAGGGAGTGGTCATTTACGTCCCTACGAGGCGC
>ERZ1740065.2136-NODE-2136-length-12243-cov-5.212668_pt1 | contig 12243 bp, 9 predicted proteins | sample MGYA00581738_ERZ1740065 | MGnify/ENA primary metagenome ERZ1740065 (study PRJEB43018, sample SAMN04849749) | marine metagenome | isolation source: floating plastic debris | place: Pacific Ocean | collected 2008-09-01 | study: EMG produced TPA metagenomics... | reverse complement strand
GGAACTTATCTAAGTGAAATACTTGCTCAAGGAAGTTGTGGAGCTAGTTTTTTGTATGTAGATAACACAGGCCTAGCAAATTTCATTTACACATTATCTATTGATAGAAAAATGACAAAATGCATTGGTAATGCAAGTCGCTGCTGCTTTGAAGAGCTTTTTACTTTACATACAATTGCTCAACGCTACAGTAAAGTTTTTCTCCACAATAAAACTGATAGCTAGCAGCCAACTGTATTTTCAGTGTGCCAAACTCTTCTTTAGAGAAACAAGAGTACTATATAGCGTTTTCTTGACCAGTGACGTATTACCTGAAAGCTCAAGTCATATCGACAGAGGCTTTTAATGCACTTCATCAGAACTAAAACCGCTATAATCACTATCCCGAAAAATCAACAAAATGATGAGTACACTAGGAAAAAAGAAACGACGTAAACACTATAATCGAGGTGATAAGCTGAGCCATGATTTATGGCAGTTGTGGAGTTATCTGAGCCGTCGTCGTCGTCAACAGCTTGGTTGGTTGTTATTCCTTCTAATTTTAACCTCGCTAAGCGAAATGTTTAGCCTGGGAGCAATTTTTCCGTTTTTAACAGCACTGGGAAATGCAGATTCGCTATTGAATGATCCTCAGTTTCAGTCATTGCTAACACTATTCCAGATTGAGACTAATTCTCAATTAGTAACATGGCTAGGTATAATTTTTATCGCAGTTGTGCTGTTAGCTAACGGGCTGCGATTAGCTTCTCTGCATGTACGCATCCGCCTGGCAGCATCAATCGGAGCCGACATTAGCAGCCGAATCTATCACATTACTCTTCGGCAACCTTACAGTTTTCATGTGAGACAAAACAGTAGTGATTTAGTTCAAACACTTACGGTTGATACAGATCGTCTGACTAATAATATTTTAATTCCGCTCTTAATGTTGTTATCAAATGTAGTATTGATTCCTGCATTGATTATTGCTTTGCTACTAATCGATAGTAGAATTGCTTTAGGGTCAGCCGTGGTCCTAGGAAGTGCTTATATTATTATTTACTACACTCGTCAGAGGTTATTGAAGCAAAATAGTAAAACTATTTCTCAATCAAGCCAACAAAAGATAAAGATTGTTCAGGAAGGCATTGGTGGAATTCGAGATGTGCTGCTAGGTAATTCTCAGGCATTTTTTGAACACGTTTATACACAAACTGAGTCTTCCTTTAAACAGGCAACAGCCACCAATTATATTGTTTCTCAAGCACCTACCTACATTATTGAATCACTAGCACTCTCGGCAATATTACTTCTGGCTTTAGGACTTGGTCAAGGAGAAGATTTTAGTAAAGCAATTCCAGTATTGGGTAGTTTAGCCCTCGGATCGAAGAAATTATTACCGGCCTTACAACTGTTGTTTAGCTCTCTAGCAAAGATACAAGGCTCACGGACATCTCTGTTACGAGTATTAATAGCATTACGTCGATCATCAGCTGATATGCCGGCAATGGCTATGTCGGTGGAGCCATTACAGTTAGAGCGTGAATTACGATTTGATCAAGTATGGTTCCGATACAGCAATGAGACAAATTGGGTGCTACGTAATCTCAATTTAACAATTAGGCCAAAAACAACAGTTGGGTTTGTAGGTAGTACGGGCAGCGGTAAAAGTACAACAGCAGACCTGATATTAGGATTATTACAACCTCAAAAAGGAATTATTTCAGTAGACGGTTTGCCATTAGAAGAGGAGCAATTAAAACGATGGCAATGTAGCATTGCTCATGTACCTCAAAATATTTTTCTAGCTGATGGAACTATTGCTGAAAATATTGCGTTTGGAATTCCACAGTCGCAGATTGATCTCAAAAAGATACAAGAAGCTGCTCGATTGGCTCAGGTTGAAGAGTTTATTGATGGATTACCAGCCGGATATAAGACATATGTAGGAGAAAGAGGAATTCGTCTTAGTGGAGGTCAGCGGCAAAGGATTGGAATTGCACGAGCACTATATCAACAAGCATCTATAATTGTCTTTGATGAAGCAACAAGCGCACTAGATAATGCAACGGAGAAAGAGGTAATGTCAGCGATTGATGCTTTAAATGGAGAATTTACAATTATTTTAATCGCTCATCGGCTGAGTACCTTGGAACGATGTAACTCGGTTGTGGAGCTAAATCAAGGACAGGTGGTCTTTCAGGGAAGTTATCAGGAATTGACAAAATGCTCTATGAATTTCCAGAAGATAATCAACAAAATTTAGAATCTAATACATCTTTGCCTTAAACTAAAGATTTAGTTTAAGGCAAAGATATTCTTATGTTGGACATAGGAATAAGAATACTAGAGCAGTGCATTATAAATATAATTTTCATCCTGAAAATGTCTTGTAAGCATGTATTCATTTATTGATATTTGAGATCTATACAATCTTCTACTCATTAATAATACTAACTAAAAAAATAAAAATTTTCCTCTAAAACCCATCTAGATTTAATTAGAAACAACGTATGTAAAACAGAAAAGTTATCTTAAAGAAATAAGAAATATATGTGTAATACATATTCAGAAATCATGAACTATTACATATTTTTCATAGCAGAATTTTTGATAGACAATATTATATTCTAATTTCTATTAGATTTTATTGTGATGAATTTAGTCTTATATGTTTTCACAAATCTCAAGAACTATTAGTTGTTAGACAGAAGGCTTGTATATGAATAATCCTCTTGTCAGTATAATTATCCCTTGTTATAACTCTGAAAAATGGATAGCTACTACAATTCAAAGCGCTCTGGAACAGTCTTATCCAAATATAGAAGTCATTGTTATAGATGATGGTTCTACAGATAACAGCTTAAACATAATCAAATCTTTTGAAGGTAAAATTATTTGGAAAACAGGATCAAATAAGGGAGGATGTTCAGCTCGTAATATTGGACTTCGGTTAGCAAAAGGAGAATACATCCAATTTTTAGATGCTGATGATCTTCTGCATAGCAATAAAATTCAAGCTCAGATGGATATCCTATGCGAAGATCAAAAAAGTGTGGCTATTTGTCCGTATAAGATACTAGGAGAACAGGGACAGTATTCTTGTGAGCAGGGAAAAGATTGTCAACCTCCAGTTAATTCTTCTAATCCTGTTGAATGGCTAGTTTGGAAGCTTTACTCCGGCCAATGTTTTGCAATGATGCCTCATTGTTATCTTACACCGCGAAAACTTATTGAGTCTGTTGGTTTTTGGGATGAAAGTTTAAGTATTAACCAGGACGGAGAGTTTTTCTCACGCGTATTACTTTCTGCAAACTCAGTAAAGTTTGTGTCTGATGGTCTAGTCTTTTACCGCAGAGAAAGTTCAAGTAGTGTTAGCCGTGGCCGAACTATTCAACATGCTAGTTCAGCTTTGAAGGTATGTCGTCTCTATGCGAAACGATTACTAATGGCCTCTGATAGCCTTTATTCGCGTAGGGCATTACGAAAGGAGTATCTTAGGTTTATTTATATTTATTATCTTCAGTATCCTAATTTGGGAAATCAAGCTGTTGATGAAATCTACGGTCTTGGATTTAAAGAATTAGGATACTGTGGCGGAAAAAGGTTCAAGATTCTTTGTAATCTATTTGGTTTTATGAATGCATTAAAACTCACTAAATCAATTTCTGGAGTGTTAACTAATGTCTTTTAGATTACCTAACTTAATTGTTATTGGTGCTATGAAGTCTGGCACAACATCTATACATGACTATTTAAATCAGCATCCTGATATATATATGTCAGAAACAAAAGAAATTGATTTTTTTATAGAAGAGAAGAATTGGAATAAAGGAGTCAAATGGTATAAAAATAATTTTTTTTCAAACTCAACCATTTGTGGTGAATCTTCGCAAAATTATTCTAAGCGACATCACTTTAAACCTGGAGTTCCTAAAAAAATATATGAACTTATTCCAGATACTCGCATAATTTATCTGGTGCGAGATCCTATTCAGCGTATTGTTTCACATTATCATGAAGCTTTAGAAGGTGGTTATCCTCCAAAAGAGGGATTAAATCAGTATTTAACCAAAAATCCGGAAGACAATCACTATATCCTAACTAGCTCTTACTATTATCAAATAAGTGCTTATTTAGAGTTCTTCCCAAAAGATAAAATTTTAATTATTTCACTCGATAGTTTACGTAGCCATCGACTCGAAACGATGAATAAAATTTTTAGGTTCTTAAACTTATCTGAGTGCAATGATAACTCTTTATTTGATTTTACTCGCAACACATCTGAAACAAAACGCAGCAAGAATATTGTAGGTAATTTTTTATATGGGCAGTCTTCAAGCAATTTTAGAAAGATTTTCCCTAGAGATTTAAAGGACCATATTAAATCAAATAAATTTACGAAGTATTTAACGACAAATCCTATTAAACGTGAAGAAATTACTGAAGATACGTTTTCATTATTAGCTAAATATCTACAAGAAGATGTTGACAAATTTCGAAGATTTACAGGTTATAGTTTCTCTGATTGGATAGTTTGAGAACTGATTAAACTTCACTTTTTCACCTTAAAGCACAAAGTCCAATTATTTGCATTAATCTATTACTCAAATAATGAAAAAAAACCAGAAAGTATTTGGTATAGGTTTTCATAAGACTGGAACTTCCTCCTTAGGAGAGGCCTTACGTCAGCTGGGATACTCACCTATTGCTAACTATACACCTGAACTCTTGCCACATATAAAATCTAGTAACTGGCAAGCAATTCAGAATTTTTGCCAGTCATATCAAGCGTTTGAAGATAATCCGTGGCCATTACTCTATCGTGAACTTGATGAAATGTTCCCCGATAGTAAATTTGTTCTCACTATACGTCCACATGACCAATGGCTCAACTCAGTAATTAAACATTTCTCAGACTCTAATACTGAAATGAGAGAATGGATTTATGGAAAAGGATATGGGACTCCTAATGAGGATATAAAGCAGATTTATATTGATCGCTACAACAATCATAATAAAGAAGTTCTATCTTACTTCGATAATCGCCCTGATGATCTTGCCGTGTTGGATTGGTCGCAAGGAAGTGGTTGGCCTGAGTTATGTCGAGTGTTAAATTGTTCAGTCCCTAAAAGACCATTTCCTCATACAAATCAAGCGAAGCAACGTAATATTCTTGGTAGATTTGAAGTGAAGTTACGCTCATTGATTTCTACATAAGTTCTCATTTCCTATTCAAATTATCAATATCAAGCTATTCGGCTTTTTCTGTAAAAGTGTTGAGGTCTATAATGTGAGGCTATGTTCTTAAAAGATATTATACAGAGAAAATTCATGAGATTTCTAAGTCTTATGAAATATGCTAGACGCGATATTTATGTGCATCCAGAGTCTAATCTAGGCTCAAACACTACTATTGGTAATGGAACTAAAATTAATGGACCTGCATTTATTGCCAGTAGAGAAGATGCACCTGTTGAGATAGGAAAGTATTGCGCAATCGCGCATGGTTTGAGAATCAGGCCAAGAAATCATTACACTGGTTACGCAAATCTTCAAGATCGATTTCAGTTAAGATATAACTTTCCGTCTCTCAGTAGAATTAAAGGTCCAGTACCCATTGGTAACAATGTTTGGATAGGAGACAATGTCACTATACTATCCGGTATATGCATAGGTGTTGGAGCGGTTATTGGTGCGGGTTCTATCGTAACTAAAAGTATCGAAGCATATTCTATTGCTGTTGGATCCCCGGCAAAAGTTATAAGAAAAAGATTCAGCGATGAAATCATTGATCAATTGTTAAAAATTGATTGGTGGAACTGGTCAAATGCCAAAATTCAAAGAAATCACTCTTTCTTTGAAAAAGATTTAAGTAAAGAATCACACATAGATCTATTTGATTTGATTCTCGAATAGCTGATATTCCTAAAAATCAAGAGTACTTTCTAATCAATAGAAGGGTATTCAGCTTTTCTAGAGTGCATTTAAATTCATGATATAGCTCATTTTTTCAACATATCTAATACTATTTCAAGCCGCTTATAGGAAAGTAAGTTTATTTTTATCTTCCTCTTTAATGTTGACCTAAGCTAGTAGTAAGAATCAGCAGAGTATTTCTCTTCTTGGCAGCTAAATATTTTCAGCACACACTTAAAACCTCATATTTTTTATTAACTCTTAGCTGAATAAATTTAATGATTATGTAAAATTTGCTTACGTACAACCAATGAAAGCTGCTTTTCAATAGCTAGTAAGCATTAAAATTTAGTAACTCTGCATCACTGCCATCTTTGTGTGACTGAAAGGAGGTCATATTATTGGACTTATAGTCTGAAAATGGACATAAGTCATCGTAATCTGATTTAGGGAGAAGCTAAAACCTAAGGAAAACTATTGCAAAGATATGTCGCAGTAAAAATATATTGATTGACAGCTCGCCTAGACCTTAAATCAGCAACATCAAAATACTTGTCTTAGGTAGATAAGCAAGGGTAAAGAAAACAGTACTATTGATCACTGTATGTTAGAAAACACGCAACTTATTCGGAATTGGTAACTGACTGAGTGTAATAGTTTATGCAGTTTGAATTCGTTTAGACTTGAAGATTTTAGGGGCTAACAACTAACCTCAGAGAAAATAATATCACTGCATCGATTACTTTTATACGACTATAGTCTTCACTTTATTATCAGCAATGTAAAATGGCGTCGCGTTTTTCATTGAAAGGGATTATAAGATAGTTTGGCTCTCTACTTTGACGTTATGGATATTAGTATTATCATTCCAACCTATAATAGGTACTCATGTTTACGCGATACGTGTGAATATCTTTCACTTCAAGAAGATTGTTCATTTGAGATTTTGATTATTGATCAAACTTCAGAAGATCATAGACAATACATCAGCGGCGAAAACATACGATATTTTTCACTGGAAAAACCATCGGCATCGGCAGCACGAAATCTCGGAATACTTCATGCCAAAAGTGACATACTTCTCTTCATTGATGATGATGTGATTATAGAGGATAGAAGATTTTTACTTAGCCACTGTAAGCATTATAAGGATCCTTCAGTGGTTGGCGTAGCTGGTGGAGCTCCAGATGTAGGACAGTCTATTAATTTAGGCCATCATCGTTTTTTCCGTTCAACAGGCATTGGTTGGGTCTACTTTTCTTCTAATTACGGATGTCAGACATGGGTAGAAGCTGGTCGAGCTAATAATCTTTCGTGTAGAAAAAATCTTGCAATTTCTGTAGGTGGCATGGATGAGCGATTTGAGCGTGGAGCTCACCGAGAAGAGGCAGATTTCTGCCTGCGTCTTACTCGTAAGTATGGCCCGTTACTATACGCCCCTTGGACATCTCTAGTTCATATTGGAAATTCTAGTGGCGGTATTCGTTCTTGGCAAAAGGAGGAGAAAATAAAGGCAAAACACCACATGGTTGGAGACCTTTATATGATGCTCAAATGCATTCCATTGAAAAATTGGGGCGAGTATATAGCCTTATCTCTTTTCTACTTTGTTTTCCCTTATAAGCTGAAAACACCCCCTAATTACTTTATAAAAGCCTTCTTCCGATATTTATCCGCCTGCCAAGAGGCTTACCAAAAAATTAAGCAAGGACCTAAGCTGTTATCTGATAGTAATGTAGCGCTATGAAAATTTTGGCATTCAGCGAGCATTTTTTTCCAAGAATTGGTGGAACTGTAGAGTATGTTCATAGGACTTGCGAAAATCTTCAAGATTTGGGGAACGACGTACATTTAATAATTCCTGGATCTGAAGAGAACGCAGTTGTTATTTCAGACTATCCCTATAAAGTCACCAGTTTAGGTGTTGGTTGGCCTACCAAAGGAGATCCTTCTCGAGAGACTCGTTATCGCTTTTGTTTTCAGGCTAATCAATTTATAGTCGAGTATTTGAAGAGTCAAAAGATTGATGTTATTCATGTTCTTTTTGGTCTTTTTTTAAATGAAAAGTTAGATATTCGTACTTTCAGGAGCATGGGTATCCCATGCCTTACAAGTGTCATGAATATCCCTCCACAAGAGTGTAGTCGTTCATGGCCGACTGACAAGAAAATTAACTATCTCGCAGATTCTCTGCGTTTGAAGGCTGTCGCATTTAAAAATTTGAGAAGGCTACGTGCACATCCTTACACTTCGTATATTGCGGTAAGCCAACACACAAAGAGACTCCTCAAGGAAGTCTTACCAAAGGCACAAATTGATGTTGTACACCATGGTTGTTCACCTAACAGCTTTTCTAAGACATTAATTTCTAAAAATTTTTCTCCTAGATTAAATAATCCAATTAACCTTCTAACTGTAGGTGGCTGGGTTCCACACAAGCGTCAACATATCATTCCTGATATTGCTCTAAGGTTACGTGATGCCGGTTTAGAATTTCGCTGGAATATTGTAGGACCTGCAACAAGAATTCCACGCTATCAGCAGGCTGTTATAGATGCTATTGAGGCTTATAATTTAGAGACCTTTGTTAAAGTTTCTGGCGCAGTGCCAACAAATAAGCTTATAGAAATGTACTACAGTGCAAATCTGTATGTTCAACCTTCGACTGAAGAGGGTTTTTGTATGACAGCACTTGACGCTGCTGCAATCGGTTTACCGGTTATTGCCTCTCCTACTGGCGCTTTACCAGAAATTGCAAAATTGAGCGGAGGTGTTCTTATCCAAAGTAAAGTTGAAGAGGTTTCTAGAGCTATTCAACATTTTATAAATGCTGATCTTTGGGAAAATGATGTAACCTCAAAAATAAATCTTATTAGAGAAGAATTTTCCTGGGAAGCGTCAGCAAAACAGTTAGAAAAGATATATTTAAGCGTTACAAATCACTAGGAAAGTAATATCACTCAATTAGTATCATGTAGAGAAACTAACTTTTTAATGAATGCATATTTCGACACAAAAATATCTATAAAGATGTACATTAGTTCATATACATCTTTCCTTTAATTGATAAGAATAAAGATATAGGTAGAACACTATGCTAGTTGGACATGGTCCTATCGATTATATTGTTGTTATTTTTAGTTTGTTTTTTTCGATTTCTCTACTCAGGAAGAAACCTATCGAGCTTCTTCTATACCTACCTACTCTTTTAAGCATAGATTTTTTTATTCCAGTTGCCTCTGACCTGACAACAGGTAGGCTTTTGCCTTTATTTCTTGTTGTTTGGCTTGTAAAAACAGGTAGTTGGAAAATTAGTAAGTTTAATCATTGGTGGATCGAATCTTTCCTAATTACAATCGCTGTCTCAATAATTTTTGCAATTATTCAAGATGATGCAGGAATGCGTCCAGTTATTAGAGGTCTGTCCTATCTGAACCTTGTAGCCATTTTCTCATTTGTGTACCAAATCATTCATAAAGAGAAAGGTTTTCTTCACTTCTTTAAAGGGCTGGCAGTAGCCGGGATAGTTCACGGCACTTACTCTATATATCAGGTGCTAGCACATTATTTAGGACTTCCTTACCGTGGAATTGTCAGAAGCGCCAACGTTGTTAGTAGTGCTGTTCTGAGCAATGGTGCTTTCCGAATCAATGGTTTAGCGGATGAACCCAAGAGATTAGGGTTAATTCTTATTGCATCTGCTGTTGCTATTCTTTTCTTATCAACTCGCCAAAATAATAATAGTAAGAAAATGTTGGCAACCATCTATGCAGTTATAGTATTTATTTTGTCACTGCTAACATACTCATCATCTTATATTCTGTCCCTATTGTTATGGCTTCCAGCACTTTTACTACTTTCTAAAAGAAGCTATAAATATGCGTTTGGTTTGATTATATTTTTCCTGTTTCTTTCACTAATTATTCCATCCAGTGGAAAGTTTTATCTTAAAAGTCAATTTGACCTTCTTAATGCTCGTCAAGAGGAAATAGAGTCTGGACTAGATGCAGAGACAGTGTATAGGCAAGAGTTTTATGCTCGCGATTTCATTCTGAAGCATCCTGAAGTAGGATTTACAGGAGTCGGGATAGGTAGATACAATCAAGTTTTTTCTGATGAATATGGTGGTAATGCGGGTTTAACTGAAAACGGAAAACTTGCCCCTCTTAATTCTGAGCTTTTACAAGTTGTATACGATTTTGGTGTTGCTGGAATTATTCTTGTGTACTGTTTTACTCTTTACATAGTATATAAGATAAGGAAAAAAGGTGAGATCGGCTTTTTTATTGCATCCATACTTTTGTATGAGATTATTCAAAGTCTATTTGTTCAGTCATTACCAATTATGTTTTTTACTGCTGGCGCTGGTGCTAGTTTGCTACAACAGTCATCCCACAAAAGATTTAGCCAGTTATCTATAAAATGATTTCAGTATTCTTAAAGCAATTCTTTGTCAAATTTTAAAGATAGAGCAATAGGCAAAAGCCAAATATGAAAGTATTACAAGTAATTCCTTCTATAAGCCCTCAACTGGGAGGTCCTACTAGAGCTATACTCAACTTGAGCAAAAATCTACAAGAATATGGCGTAGATGTTCAGATTTTGACTACTAATGATGATGCTAATCTGTGTCTCGATGTTCCTTTGCTGAAGCCTACTATTTATAAAGGTCTTAAAGTTACGTTTTTGCCTCGTACTTTTCGAGCCAAGGAATTTATTTATGCTCATGATTTAGGCAAATGGCATCAAAAGCATTTAGAGGCTTTCGATATTGTTCATACACATTATATTTTTTCCTATCTTTCTAGCTGGACAGCATATGCTGCTCGTAAGCAAAGCATACCTTATCTAATGAGACCGCTAGGACAGTTAACGCCATGGGCGCTGTCTCAATCTTCATTGAAAAAAAAGTTATATCGAAAGGTCATAGAAGATAAAAATCTTCAACAAGCTCAAATGATTCATTGTACTTCTCCAGGTGAAGTAGAAGATGTTTGTAGACTTGGCTTTCAGACACCTAAACTTTGTTTACCACTAGGCGTTGAACTCCTCAAGCTGAAGCGAACGCACGCTCGTTCTCAGCTAAAAGAGCGATATAATCTTAATGATCAGCCAATTTTATTATTTTTGTCACGATTACACATTAAAAAACGACCAGAATTGCTCCTACAAGCAGTCGCAGTATGGAAACAAAGCAACTTACACGTGAATTTAATTATCGCTGGCAGTGGAGAGCAATCTTATGAAAAACAGTTACGTAATCAAGTAAGAGAATTAGGAATTGATGATTTAGTTACTTTTACAGGTTTTATAGATGGTGCAGATAAAGAAGATCTTCTACAAGGAAGTGATGTGTTTGTATTGCCTTCATACTCGGAAAACTTTGGTATTGCCGTGGCAGAAGCGCTTGCAGCAGGAACACCAGTAGCTATAACGCCTGAAGTACAAACATCTCCTTGGATCGAAAAAGCAGAAGCAGGTTGGATTATTCCAGGAGAACTCGCCGCATGGGTGCAGACTTTAGAACCTATTCTGCGACAACCTAGGTCCTTAATTGAAAGAGGATTGGCTGGGCGAAAGTTGGCTGCTGAGACTTTCAGTTGGCCTCAAATCGCACAAGAGCTTGCAAGTATTTATTCAAAGCTCAAGAATAAAGACAAATAACTCTATCTAGTTTTGTAATTTACCAATATGTCCCTCATACTAATAAGGTTCACTTATTAGTATGTTACTAAAATAAAAAATATATTCTTCTTACAATTTTAATAATATTCATTGTTACTGCGAACAGTCGCCAAATATATGGTTCTTTGAAAACAAAGACTCCATTCAGGGAAACTTCTTTGAGTTTTGCCACTTTATGCAGACTACAGTTGATGGATTCAACGATGCCGCTGATAGTGCAAATAAAGTATTAAATTTTATAAAATAGTCAAAGAGAAGAGTATTGTTGGCATCTAAATTAATTGTCTGGATTAAAATTCGGTAGTGTAAATCTACTGTTGCAATATTCAGAATCATGGTTAAATTTTGGTGGCAGTGGATATTGCGTAGCATGATCGTACTCACGGCTACTAGTCTTCTGCTCGTCTTATCGATCAAAGCTAGGCTGGCTGTTGCGATTTATCAATCTCCCCAACCTCAATCAATTTTGGTATTAGGTGGTGGTAATGCGCGAGAACTTTTGGCAGCTCAGCTAGCAGCACAAAAACCATCTCTAGATATTTGGGTATCAAGCGGTTTACTACCACCGCAGGCCAACGAAATTTTCTTAACCCAAAACGTATCCCTAACCCGAGTCAACCTTGACTACCGCGCCACCGACACCGTCACCAACTTCACCAC
>ERZ1740065.2135-NODE-2135-length-12245-cov-4.126169_pt1 | contig 12245 bp, 8 predicted proteins | sample MGYA00581738_ERZ1740065 | MGnify/ENA primary metagenome ERZ1740065 (study PRJEB43018, sample SAMN04849749) | marine metagenome | isolation source: floating plastic debris | place: Pacific Ocean | collected 2008-09-01 | study: EMG produced TPA metagenomics... | reverse complement strand
GGTTTTTCCTGAATGTTTCTCGGATTTCCAGCTTTTCTGTAGTAGATTATTTATTTCCTCTATATCTAATTGGGTTAAAGTTCCAGCCCGAAGCCTATCGATAATATCACCTTTGTTTTCAATTTTCTGCTGCTGAACTACTACCTCTTGATACATTGATACAAACCATTCTTTCGTGGCAACTTCTTCTGAGTCCATTTCTAACTCAGCTCTTGCCAGCCACTGTTGAGCTTTTTGAGGATTTAGAAAATTTATAGCCGTGAGTTGCTGCGCACGTTCTAATTCTAATCTATCTGACCAAGGTCGATAGCAGTTTGTATACTGCCAAAGCAAACTAGCAATATCGTATATTCGCTGAGTATCATAAATCCGAGTTAATTTGGACAAACACCAATCTCGGATTTCAGGTTCTATTTCGTATATTCCTCCATCTATCTCACAACAGAAAGGTGATAATAGAAACTCGAACTCAATCTCGTAAGGTAAATCTTTTGGTGGATTCAGAAAAAAGTTAATTCTCAGTAAATGTAATAGTTCGGCACTTAAAGCAACAGGCAGAGCAGCATGATAAGCGAGATGCAAACCCAACGCCCCATAATGCCCACAACGCTCCTCGAATTTTTTTAAGCGTCTCTGCACTGAGTCAGTCATCACTCTGGAAGTCATAGCGGTCTTTCAAGTACATACTGCTGTCCCCGTAGCGCATTAACCGCTCGTTGCATACCCTCATGGTTTAGTTCAAACATTGGAACATGGCGGGCAATCTGGGCTGCTGTACTACGAGACCAATGATGCTTAGAAAGTGGATTAAGCCAAGCGTAATTTGGTGAATAGTTGCCCAATGCCTTCACGAAGGCAACGGTATCCAAGAGTCTCGAAACGCGATATTTCTTTCGAGCAGCTCCTGCATCGCTGATAATCAAAACTGCTGCTTCATCAGCATGCGTTTTAAGGACACTCTTCAACAGTTCAGGGACTAGCAATTCGGGATCCGTGTATAAAAAACCTTCTTCTAGAGGTTGAATCTTAGAAAGTACTGGATCAAGCACAGGAAACAACTGACTCATCAGAGGCTGCAAAAAATCATCCTCTGCTCCTTCTGCTGGAACATTATGGAAGTAGCAAATCTTTGTTTCTTCCAGCCTTCCAGCCTTTTGAATGGCATTGCAAATCTCATCACAAAACTGGTGAAAAGGAGCCATTGAACCCTGTCGATCAACCAAAAGTAGTAAGCGAGCCAAATTGCGTCGTCTTGGTTGCATCACTATTGGTGTACTGACGCCTAGTTGGCTACGGCGATTGATTGTTCCTTCAATATCGAGCTCTATAGGAGCGCCAGTGCGGATAGGACGTCGTAATCTCCGACAAGCTTGTGCAACCTCCCGATAGGTGAGGGGAAATTGTGGGACAAATATAAACGGCCGTTCAGAGACTTGAACATCTTCAAGGTCATTTGGAGGAAGTTTGTTTTGAGCTACTGTTGCAGGTACTACTAAATCGTTACTGCCTGTTGTCAAAGAATCGAGATTTCTGGGATTGGATATGTTGGTATACTTCGCTGCTGTTCCGTTTTTTTTGAGCACAGCAGAATTTTGAGAACTGGGAACTGAATATTCCCAGATGTCTCGCTCGGGAGCAAGTAGTTCTAACAGTGCAGTTAATACTTCCTTATCTCGTCTAGATTTTGCCCAGAGAGAGCTGCATAAGTCTCTCAGAGTCTCACGAGAATTCCAACCAAACCCTGCTCTTAAAGCATCTCGCAAAGCTTCATATTCAGCTGGACCCATGACAAATCCGCGACGGCGTAACCCTTGAAACAGCTGCCAGAGGAAAGTTGGTAGTGTAGAAGTGTCAGCCATGTGTGGTTCTATTGTTTTTGTGCCAGAACTTCCATCACCCGTTTGCGATCAATTTCCTGCTTCAACAGTGCCCCAATATTAGGCAAAGTATCAAGCTCTTCAGTCGGTCTTTGTACTGCCTCCAAGTAGCCAACCCAATCCTGAAGTACTCTCAGCCCAGGTAGCTTACTCAAGTCGAGTTGACGAAGTTCGAGATTGACTTCGACTGCCTTTTGACTCAATTTACCATCATCGATCTTCTGCGTGGCGAGAATTTGTTGCAGCCGTTCTTCGGTTTCTGGAAAATCAATATAGTGAAAGATACAGCGACGCAGAAATGCAGTAGGAAGTGCTTTTTCTTCATTGTGAGTGATAAACACGATAGGACGGAGCGCCGGATCATTCCCGTCCGCATAATGCATCTCTGGCGCTTCTGTTACTCGGAACTCCAACTGGTCTAACTCCCATAGGAGATCATTTGGGAAATCAAGGTCAGCTTTATCAATCTCATCAATTAGTACTACAGATCTTCGTCCATACTGAGCGCGAGCGATCGCCCGCCCTAATGGGCCTAACCGAATATACTGTCTCACATCCTGACTAACCTCTTTTCCAATTTGAGCATCGTAGAGCCGATTCACAGCATCGTAGGTATAGAGCAAATCCTGAGCGCGGCTGGTGGACTTAATATAGCTGGCCTCTAGGGGCAAACCCAAAGCATAGGCAACCGCATAGGCCAAGCGAGTTTTACCACAGCCCGGTTCCCCTTGAAGAAGTAGTGGGCGACCCAGCGCGATTGCCAAATCCACAGCTTCTTTCAACTTATCATCAGGCAAATACAGTTCCTTAGAAACACACTCTGTAGGCGGAGCAGCAATAGGAACGGGTTCGACCTCAGGATCTTCGATATCTCGGGTATCCGGTAATCGGTCATAGGCAACTTGAGAAAACCGAGTAGATGTATCAATCGTGCGCTTGGGCATAAATTTTTCCTCAATCCAGTTGCTCTAGAAAAGCTTCTGCTGTCAGGGAGGGATTTCGTTGCAGTAGGGAGATTGTATAGTCTAGATGCTCATACACTAGGCCCACATCCAGTAAGCCCACTGGCGAATCATTACACAGACAACGGTCAGTCATTTTTTGCATCCATTGGTCGCTCAGGTGCATCCAGTTCTTAGCTTGGGCAATATCCCGAATCCATTGAAAGGCATGACTTTTTTTGAATTGGGGATGAGGCAGCAATACAGTGTCAGGTGGAAAACAATCTTGATTGCCCACCATGACAATAATCAAACGATACTTGTAGTCATCTCGAAATGCTTCCTGGAGTTGTTGCCAGAAGTCTTTGGGGATGCTGGAATTATGATCACATACGCTTATTCGAATTGGACAGATGACATCGCTAGTTTGTAGCAGTTTCTTATACTGCTTTATCTTGGCGGCGGCTTTACCTACCGAAATAACTTGTGGGTTCAGAGAAAGCGTTTGGCGTAGTTGAATATTAGTGCGGCCAAGTTCCTGCTTGAGGCGATCGCAAAAGTTTTTCAGAAATGCCTTTTCACTACAGGGCACTGCCAGACCAATCAAGCCTTGATGGTCAAAGAGTTCCTCTAAGCATTGATCTATCAACTGAGTCAAATCAAATTTGGAAATTTCAGCTAGCTGTTGCAAGGTCGCCCGTGGGGAAGAGGACTGAGGTGGGTTTGTTGAAGGTCGAAGCTGTTGGAGAATCTTGAGAACGGCCTCGGTGTCCGTAAAGTTCAAGACAACATTATGGCTACCCGTCAGAATGACGGACTCATCAGCGTTGCCACCAATCCCCACAGATTTCTGACCAGTCGCCAGCGTGACACGTCCAGACTGAATAGCCGCAGCCAGGATTTGGAGATCTGCTGATGTCAAATTTCCACTTTTGGCGCGCTCGATGATCTCTTGCAAACTATCTGTCATAGCTAATTGATTTTCGCTTATCTATATGCTGATAGCTGCTACGAGAGCAGCTCATCCAACTACTCATTCAATTTCTTCTGAATAGCCACAATTAATTCTTCAAAGCCTGACTCGCTGTGGATTTGAGCGGTGAGAGTGTTCATATCCTTGAGGATATTGGTGAGGCGAGGCAAGTACTGACGGATTTCGTTATAAAGATCGATATCCTCACGGAAGCCCTCCAGGTTAGCAGAGGACACACTGCGGATTTGCTGATCTAGCTCTTGAATCTCTTGCTCCCAGTACTGCACGTACTGAATGCGGTCTTTGGGCTTATAAAGCGTGGCGTCATCTAGAACGATAGGAAAAATGCGCTCATAGAACTGCTCATTCTTCGCGATTTGCAACAACTCGAACATGCAGTTCTCAGATTTGAGATACTTCTCGCTGATGATGACCACGACACACTTGCCGCGCCCGATCTGCTCCATAAAAGCTTTGATGCGTCCCTTAAAGCCCAGATGATTCTTGTCTCGAATGAGTGAGATGCCTCTCTTCTGAAAGGTTCCATCGATTTGATTGGCTATTTCCTCACTCTGACCACACCAAGCATAAGAGATGAATACTTCTTTCGGTTCAGGTTCGTCATCTGTCTCATCAGTCTGAGAACCGTCCGATGGTTGATTCGTTTGCCTTTGCCGAGTTTGTGCAGAAGGCTTCTGAATGGGTTGTTGAACGTTTTCGGTTTGCGATTCTTGGGATGACTGATCTGTGTAAAAGGTGTCACCAATAGAAAAATTGCTAGCAGTGCCGAAACTAAAATTTTTCTCGCCGCGTTGGATGACGTTGCCACTGCCGCTCACATTATTGTCACCCGTGATAATCGTGTTGCCAGTAGCGCTACCCCCAATCGCCACACTCCTGTCTCCTGAAGCATTTACTTGCACCTGATTGGGAACGGCAGATTGTTGCTTAACAGCGTCCCATCCCCCCGCAGGCAAACCTTTGCCTCCCTGGAGGAGCGCAATACTAAATCGCTCTGTGTCTGCCATCTCGAACCGAGGATTTTGCTGTTGCCCCATGGCAGCCGCACTGTCTGGGACAGCCTTTCCCAAATGATTGGCCAGGTCGAACACGGTTACTTCCGTAGCTCCCGGTTGGCTAGCCAACCCCTGCAACGCCTCGATCAAATGATGGGTGTACAGACTTAAGGTATTGTCAGGTCGAATCCAAGATTTCTGCTCCCCTCGACAAGACGTAAACACGACTCGTCCTTCGCCCTGCATCAGGGCATCAATCAGCCCTTTGGGATCAGCTGTCGGCACAACCCCTTTGGGTAGCCGAGGTTCCGGTGCATTTTCTTTGGGCGAAGCCATACCGGCAGCGTGGCAGCAGTCGAGGATGACGAGCAGTCGCTTAGCCGGAATTTGACGCAGGGCTTGGTTGAACTTCTCGGCTGATAGCGCTGTGTTGCGCCAGTCGTAGGAATCAAAGTCGTGGGGTATGAGATAGTAGTTGCCACTCGTGCTCTCAAGCCAGCCATGGCCGGAGTAGTACACAATCACTGTGGCTTCTGAATCGGCAGTTGCTTGAGCCTTCAACCACTCCAAGCCGTCTAGTATGGCTTGCTGAGTCGCGCCCTCATCATGCAGCACTCTCAAATGCTGATCATTGTCAGGATAAGCACAGAGCTGCGGATTGACCAGTATCTGGTGCAAAGCTTGGGTATCTTTCACCGTCACGGGCAGAGATAATTGCGGCTCAGCGCACTGGCCAACGCCAACTAGGAGTGCATACCCCTGTTTGAAGGTCTGAGTCATGGCCTAATGTGACAAGTTGAATTTACTTAGCCCAAGATATCTGCTCTCAGGAAGTTATTCTCTAAAACGTAAGGATTGTCTAAATTTTGTTTATGCTTTATGAAACGGTAAGTAGCTTCTGCGACTTTGACCGGAAGTAAGTGCTCTCAGCAATATGTTTGCTAACTTACAACTTCCTCCTCTGAAGTTGAACTTTCAGCATTGGGGATCAAGATTTCACTCGTAAGGTTTTCTGCCAAAGAGATTTCTGTTTCAGGCAGATCATTTATACAATCTACTAACAACCTGTTTGCTGCATAATATTTCTTTAGGAGTTCTTTTGCCTCTTCTGTCAATTCCCAGTCATGACATAAGTTCCGTTCTTCTCGCAAAGTTACAAGCAACTGATCGGCCAATATCTCCCCCTCATCCTTCCACCATTCCCTTAATGTTTCTGTAGAAGTATCTTTGACACTGAGAAAACTATGCCAAAGCGCAAGGAGCCTTTCATATAAAATATTTGGAACTATATTCATACACGTCAAGACTGAACATTCCTCACCGCACTGGGTAAGTGCTTCAGTTAGTGCGGAATAAGAATGTTCAAACATAAAGAACGGAGCAGAAAACTTTGTGAGATCAGCAAAGAACCAGTTCAACGAATGATCAAGAATTATGATTGACTCTATGAATTTATTCTTTCGTTTGAAAGACATATAGAGGTTTAACGGAGAAAGAACTTTCACACTTCCAATAAGACTGTTGTCGCAGTTATATATGTATATTGAATCTAAACAAAACCCTCTCAATAAAGCTTGTTGCCAAGAATTTGGTATGTATCGTGACTTGTCTAGTGCTGAAAGAGTTAGTTCAAGATTGATTTGTTCGTTTTCTTGTAATGGACTTGTTAAGTCTGCATTTAGAAATAGTTCGCTGTTAACCTGTACCTGTAGTTGCTCGCATAAAAAAATCTCCAAGCTAAGAGAGCTAGATTTTTCACTAATCCAATTAAGAATTTGCTGAATGAGATGATTGCCAGTAACCATCTCATTCGTCAATCTATGCACTTCCAACAATAAATCGGCTCTGTTCTGAAGCATTTCGGATGATAACAGAAAGACTTCACGCCATCTGTAGTCGGTAATGTGCATCATCAGAGGTTGAAGGTCTGTTCCATCACAAAAAGACCTTGCTACCAAGTATTCCTGAAATGTCAGATGTGAAAACGACCAGATTCCATGGGCTCTCTCAACCAAAATTCCATGTTGCTCTGCAATACTCACTAATACCGTTTTGCTTTCCTCGACTGTAATCTGAAGATGCTCCGATATATATTCACAAATTTCTATTTCCTCAAATAACACAAAGTTTTCTGCCTGCTCAAACTTGCGAACCGCTAGATTACTCAGTAGTTGCTTACGTGCATCTAAGGTTAATTGCCGATAGATTTCACTCTTTGTCTCTCGACTAATCCCTCGTTTGTCATCCCATTGTCTTAGCAGTAAATCTAATCCTTCTCGATACAGATCAGATCGTTTCTCTGGCAAAGATTTTGAGTCTTCAAAAATCCAACACGTTAAACTCAAGAGCACTGGCGTTACCGCAAGTTCAGCGGTTTGCGGATGTTCACTTAGCTTTTCCATGAAGTGCCCTTTTAGCGCTTCACCCGCTTCTGGTGTTTCTGCTATTGCCGTAAACCAATTCAAAGCGAAGCTTTCTACCTGCTCTGACTCAAAGTCTGCTACCTCTATAGGACTGAACTGCTCTGGAATATACTCCGTTGTTTGAGTACGACAAGTCAGCACAAAGCGATTTTTGTCGTATTTTTTAGCCAACCTTCGCAGTTCATTCTGTACTTTTTGTTGGAAAACACTGGGGACTTCATCTAGACCGTCCAACAAAAACAAAACTTTTCCTTGCCTTAGAAGTTGCTTAGTTTGCTCTTCTTCGTTTAATTCAAATTCCTCATGGATATGCTGAAACAGGCTGAAATCAGCTTCATCAACATCCCGTAGCTCAAGCAAATAGGGGATGTAGTCTACTAGAAAATCACCTTTGGCGCAGCCTACTGCTAAGTGCCTTAAAAATGTGCTTTTCCCGGAACCAGGCTTCCCTAACACCATCAACCGAGGATACTCTTCGCTTTCGGCGACTTGTAATCCCCGTAACCGCTCTCCTCTCTTTGCAAGCCCCAATCGGTCAAACTGTTCTCGGACATTCTGCCCTTTGAGTAATCCTGGAATGTTGGCTCGATAATCCTGTACCTCTAGGACGTAAACATCCACATAAAGCTGATCGACATCAACTTGGCGTCTATTCAGAAGCTGAATCTTACCGAAATTTCTGAGGACTTTCTCTGATGCCCGCGATCGCACCTGCTGAATCAGAGCGTCAAGGGTTATTGGTGATCGCTGAGCCAAGACTCTTTGAATTACTTCAGCATCTGCTCCATAAACAACGAAATTATTGTTGCCGGTCACATTGCTGTTACCAGTAATAATCTGTGAGTTTTCGACGTTACCACCAGCTGCGAACGTGCCTTTGCCAGAAGCCAGAACTAACTGACCATCTTGGATAGCTGATGTGATCGTCTCCAAATCAAAATCATTGTGACTTCTTGTAATCACACGCTGAGTGATGTTCTGAAGAGATTCTGACGTTGACATGGCAAAGACTCGGGGGTGATCGTTTGATGAATCAGTCTCTGAGTATTATTTTCTTTCCGAAAGTGTTAAGAGTTTTCTACTAAGCTAACTTACAACTATGATCTGTTCAGGTCGGTACAAGCGAGCATTATCCAAAATTAGCAGGGACTGCGGTGGTCAAACCGGACAAAGATGCTCCGCCAGCCAAGTCTCAAAGACGATCACCGTGATGCTGCCGGAGATGATCATCAGTGCAAATAACTCGCGGGGATTCCGCGCGGCCAATAAATTTTGGCGCGGTCGTCGTTGACTGGAACGTTCGCCATAGACGACTTGTCCTCAGGGTGCCCAGGCAAAGAGCGTCGGATACTCTTGCTCAAAACCACTCTCATCAAGATAGATAATGGCGTCTCGTCCTCGTTCCTGGAGAACCTGACGCACCTCGGCTAGGAAGACTTGCCGTTGCCGATGGTCGTGCTGGCAGTAGCGGAACTGTTTTTTTAATGGTGATGCGCTTCGGGATAGTCCCGCAAATGTTGCTGGAGGGTAGTAGGGTCGGGTTTTCGGCGGCGTTGGGTGATCGGGGTTCGCTCTAGGGAGGAGCGCTGCTGCCCGCGATAAATAGTCCCAGGACTAACTTGGAAGAGGTTGGCGGTTTCCTCGACTGAATGTCCTTGCCTTACGTGCTCAATGACTCGTTGACGGAGCTCGGATTGGGGTGCCCCTTGCGCGTTGAGAAACAGTGCTAGTAGGGACTTCAGGCTTTGACGTTGATAGGCACTCGGCATCCCGTCCAACAGTTGGCAAATTAGCCTTTGGGGGTGGGTAAGAATCTTCATGATCTATGCTACACATGCATTTCACGCCCTCTTCTCTCACTCTTTCTGCCGAGGTTCAATATCTGAGTACAGGTACTTGTTGTGTCAGAAAAAGAATGGTGAGATTGTCTAAGGAATAATTATCTCTCTTTCCTCCTAAACCCATGTCGGAGCCGATCGCCCCACAAACAACCTCCACCGAAGCTGACAACCAACAGCCACATCAGCTTATAGCTGAACTGATGGAGGATGCTGAAGCCAAACGTCAGATGCTCATGAAAATCGACGCGATGCAGGACATCACTCAAGCGCACAGAAATGCAAGGAGATCGCGCATTGACTACTGGGCCAAGCAATTAGAAATTAGTCCTCGAACCTTGGACCGCTGGCATAGTCGTTTTCGAAAAGAAGGTTGGAGCGCGATCGTCCCAGCGGTTCGCGCCGACAAGGGTAAGGTCCGAGGTGGTAAGAACTGGAAGCCCAGCACAGACTATTGGGTCAAATTCATCCAGAGAACCTATAAGGATGGTAATCGGCACAGTCGCCGCATGAACTGTAGCCAGGTCTATAACCAGGTGAAGGCCCATGCCAGGCTGGAATTGAGCCTCAGCGACGGCGAATACCCCTCTCACTTCTTCGTGTACCAGGTGCTAGAACCGCTTGCGAAGAAACCCAAGATTCGCCATCCTGGTCAGGGACCTGGCATCCTCATCAAGACGACAGCAGAGACGTTGTCCGTCGAGTACAGCAATCAAGTATGGCAAATCGATCACACTCCCCTTGATATCTTGCTTACCAATGAGGGGTACGAAATTCTCGGAAGGCCTTATCTGACCACTATTATTGATAGCTATTCGGGCTGTGTTCTGGGCTTCTATCTCGGCTTTGCTGCTGCCGGTTCTCATGAGGTGGGTCTTGCGCTACGCCACGCCGTTCTCCAAAAGCAGTATGGTTCTGAATACGAGCTGACAAACGACTGGGAGCCCTATGGACTACCGGACTATATTGTTACTGACCGGGCCAAAGAATTCAAATCTAAGCACCTCAAGCATGTTGCGGCTGACTTAGGTATAAAACTGCGGTATCGGGCCTACCCAGAGCAGGGTGGGATTATTGAGAGCTCGTTCGATAAGAACAATAAAGAATTGCTCTCGTTACTTCCTGGCTACACAGGCTCCAACGTGCAGAAGCGTCCTCAGAACGCTGAGAAGTATGCTTGCTTAACCTATAAGGATCTAGAGCTTGTCTTCACCCGATATCTTGTTGATCACTATAACCATCACCACCCTCCGGGGGTCTATAACCAAACCCGTAATCAGCGGTGGTGGGCAGGATTAGTTGGAGGGCAGCCCAGAACCATTGACGAGCACCGACTCGATCTTTGCCTCATGAAGACACTGCCCCGCAAGGTTCAGAAGCTGGGGTCAGTCTTATTTAAGGGGCTAACATATCAAGCTGACTGGCTAAAGGACTATGAGAGTCAGTGGGTTGTCCTCCGATACGATCCCCGGAACATTGTCGCGCTACTGGTCTATAGTGCCGAAATAGAGGGGAAGCCTGCACGGTTTCTCGGGATGATCAAGCCTAGAGGCAACGAAAGGGATGTCTTGATTCTCAGAGATGTGGAAGATAACAAGAAACAGATGCGTCTCGAGGGGCAAAAAATCGACCAGGCATCAATCCTCTCTGAACGGATTGCCCTCAACAGATTTGCTAAAAAGGAAATCAAGACGCTAAAGCAAAGGCGACGAGCTGAGCAAGATCGAATTAATAAAAAAGCACCGCCGATCAATGTAGTTGAGCTACGGCCTACATCCTCGTCAACCCCTGAGTCAACACCGTTAGATGTTCCAATTGCTGCAACTGACCATCACAAACACAAATCTCCCCCTAAGCCTGCCGATGAACGGAAATCAGAACGCGCATCTGAGATAATTTCTTTTGACTGGAATCAGCTGATGGACGACGCCTAAACTATACCAATGGTTCAGCCTAAGCCTGTTGAAAAGCAACCAGACAGCGGCATCCAAAAGCCGTTGCCAGTTCTGTTGGGAGCTGAACCGGAACGATCCCCCGACCTCCAAGCAGAAGTTGAACGAATTCGCCAGAGCGATATTTTTGAGATCACGCAGCGCGATCGCAACCTGTTTGCCTGGTTATCGGCACAACGCGATGCGCTGGTGAACGGGTTCATTATTTCGTCTTGCTATGCAGACTTGCGAAAAAGCTGTCAGTTTTACCAACGCTTATACGTGAAGAAGCGGGGCAATCTCTACCCGGTTCCAGCCCCCATCATCACGGTGGAAGTCCACCAGTATGGAACACCGACGGATTTATTCAAGGCGATTTCGAGGGAACTCGGGAATCCGTTCGCTGAGGTGGGACGATTGGGCAATCTTAGAACTCGGGCACAGGGGACGTTGAAGTCCCATGGAGTCAAGCTCCTGGTCATTGGGAAGGCAGATTACCTTAGCTACAAAGCGTTCAACGAACTGGTGGAATTGACACGTGCTCTAAAAATTGCGGTGGTACCGGTGGGCTCTCCCTATCTCAATGAAATCCTGACGCGCAAGAGCCGCAAGTATACCGACATCTCGAATACATTTTTGGAGTGGCATGAGTTTCCTGCTTTCCTCAAGGCGGATACGGCAGGAATAATCCGGCAATGGGAATCGCAGGTTCTGAAAGAATGGTCTGTGCCGTTAAAGCTCTATGAGGACGGTAACGCTGTGAATTTTCTCTATGAGCGTTCCAAAGGACATGGTGAAGTGCTCTATGAAATCTTGCGAAAGCTAGCGATAATAAGGCTGGACAATCCGTCAATGACGCTGAGTGCCAGGAAACTGGCTGAGGTACTTCAGCATCGCGATGCTCCGGCAAACAAGTGGTGATGGATGTTTCAGACTCCCAAGAAAAGCCTTCATGGTATCTGGAGCCGTTTGAAGGAGAAAGTGCCAGCCACTATTTTGGGCGCTTTCGGCGTCAGCCTGAGGTGAATATGTCTTCGGCGGCCAGCGTGAGTCGACTCGCGAAGATAGGGCCGGTGCTGTTCAAGTGGGAGCATTTCTATTTCAATCCACCACCAAAGCGGATGGAGATAGAGGCGATCGCGAAGCTCATCAGCCTCGATATGGAGAAGTTAGAGGCGATGTTGCCAACGCCGGGAGAACACGTCGTCCATCGTTCGACGCGGCTTTGTGCGACCTGTTATCGGGA
>ERZ1740065.2134-NODE-2134-length-12246-cov-12.641375_pt1 | contig 12246 bp, 7 predicted proteins | sample MGYA00581738_ERZ1740065 | MGnify/ENA primary metagenome ERZ1740065 (study PRJEB43018, sample SAMN04849749) | marine metagenome | isolation source: floating plastic debris | place: Pacific Ocean | collected 2008-09-01 | study: EMG produced TPA metagenomics... | reverse complement strand
CTTTAGATGTCCCACACGGAGTATTATTGGATTGGCATACTGACACTTATTTAATCGCAAGATGAAGGTGTGGGAAGTTATTATTTCAGGAATCATATGGGATATCTCACTTCAGAACAAAAATATTGGTTCACGAAGAATTCATTTGATCGGTTTTGCGTCATGAAACGATTGTCAAACGAAGCGATGCGTGCGCGATAGCTTGCTCTTCCACGATAGTGTACAAAAATTACGAAAGACAGAACAGCTATCTTGTAAGTCATCCTGAAGCAGTCAAGTGGCAAGCTGGTCTATCAAGCGATTCCATATTTCCATATTTCCCAACTATTAGTCTTTGGCATTTAGCAGATCAAAAATTGCCAAAGAGCTGTCTTTGGCATTTAGCATTTGGCTTGTGCGCCGGCTTTCCATACAATTGCCTTTCACACTGCTACAGCGATTACGAGAGCTATTCTATATTCATGTCTGCTAGTAGATGTATCCTAGTTGGTGCAGTGACAGTGGATAAGATTTTACACTTAAAGTTTAACTTTTTGAAAACCAGCAGACCATTTCAACACAAATTTAGCTGCATTTTGAGAGGAACAAAGACCGTATTCCAATGGCACTAAAATATGCTTGGGAGATATGTGATGGTCAGACAGTATTTGAAGAGTTTGTTTGTCAAAGTCAGAGGTGAGTCAATTGCTTTGTGATTACAGCTAATTTCGTAATTGTGGCTACCGCCCTGAATGTAATTACAGCTGAGGCTGGGGAGTGTGGGTGTGAAGCAGAATGCGTGCTTGTTTGATGGCATCTCGATTAGCATCCATCCATTGTTTATCTTGGCTGCAGCCATGCTTTCTCTGCTGAGTTCTAAGGTGTTGAGATTCATAGAGTTACTTGGTTGTGCAACCCCCTGTCATGATTACCTGTGAGTAATATCATATTCTGTTCCTATGTACTGCTTAGATGATGAAAACACTGCTTCACACCCATTAACACATCAAAGACAAAAATTGAACTATCATCAACTGGCTTTCACACCTTTTCTGGCTTGTTGTGGATAAAAGTTAAATTAATAGTAATTAATGCTTAGTATAATCAATAAAACTTGGAAAAGCAATAAATTTTGTAGCAAGTGCGCAATAAGGCAAGGTAATTAATTCATCTCAAGAAGAAATTTCCTTTTGATTTCTAATTGGGGATAAATTAATTACCTTCCTCTATTGTGCGTTTGCTACAAGATTTATTGCTTTTCCAAGTTTTATTGATTATACTAAGCATTCATTACCATTGACAGTTTAGCGAATCCCTTGAACATGAAAAATGCGGGAACATCAAAACTCTAGTAAATATATACAGAAAAAGAGAAGAACTACTTCTGAGGAATTGCATAGAAATTTCGTAGGTAATTGGTAAGGAAAATACTAGGGGAAACCTAGGTATACCTCGGGGCTCATGAGATGAACCCCTGATGAAATTTTTAGGGCATTTCTCGGGGTTCCGACCAAACCAAAAATGAAAATTACCATAATTTGTCATGTAAACATGGGTTTATGTTTACATAATGCATTACATTTATTTACATTACGTATTACATATATTTAAATGTGTTTACATCATGTATTACATATGTTTTCTGACATGCTTCAACATGCCTAATTTTACATATGTTCAGCATACATCCGACATACGTTTTTCCTCTGACATACCTGTCAATATATGTTAGCATGTAAAACATACGTAAACATCATGTATTACATGGGATTACATCATGTATACATATGTATTATAGCGACCAACTCGACATATGTTTGCATACTTTGGACACACGTTGGACATGACAAGAAAAATAAAAGCAAATGTCCGACATGTTTGCTACCGACAGCAAGCATCATGTAAAGTCATGTAATCTTCTTTCACGCTGCCATTGCCTCATACCCGCATGCATTTCATGCTTCATGACTGAAGCAACATATTACTATTATCATCCACGAGCAATTATTATTCATAACATTGTGTCACAAGTTTCAGTTTATGTGAATAATGATACATTTAGGAAAGAACACCCCAATGAACAAAGAGAATGACCAGTGTAAAGATGTCCAGTTGGTCGCTATAATACATATGTATACATGATGTAATCCCGTGTAATACATGATGTTTACGTATGTTTTTACAAGCTAACATATGTTGACAGGTATGTCAGAGAAAAAACGTATGTCGGACATATGCTGAACATATGTAAAATTAGGCATGTTGACGCATGTCAGAAAACATATGTACTGCATGATGTAAACATATGTTTACATGACAAATTACATATGTGTGACATGTGTCGTACATATGTTGACATATGTCCAATACCGATAGGAAGTCAAGTGTACCCGAAAAACTATATCATGGGAAGACAACCATTCAGCACGCAAACTCACTATTGCACAATATTGGCCAGTACACAAATTCTAAATTGCGCAATCTCATTATGCGTACTGGTACGCGTGCCATTATGCATTACACAAATTCTCATATCCGTATCCACAGTGCTTAAACACCGCACCAAAACCTGGCTGGTCCCCACCAGATGTATTTTCAAGCGTCAGTTGTGGGCGACAATTTGTCATAAGGCCAGCAGTGTCCACACTAGACGTTTACTCGCGTAAACAAATTGGCCGTAAAGATTTCTATTTTCTTGGAATTTTATGAACCGAAAGTGTCGCTTACAAATTCAAACATGCTGAAAGTAGCCGGTGACAGTTAAAGTTGACACTCGCAAGCTAAAAATAGAAAGGAATTTGTCACAAGCATAACTATCTGTGAAAATACATCTCGTGTGGACCAGCCATTACCATTACCATTACCATTACCATCACACAATGCCCAAATTAAATGTACGTTTCTATACTTCTCATCATGGCATACATGTATGTATAGCATATCTTCTTATCATGCCTCTGTTGAAAGAAACAGTGGCTATCAAGAAGGATACAGATGAGCTCTTGCCTCCCAAAAAAACCTGTAGTGATAGAGTCACTATCATTGCCTACACTCCTATTCTCTGTGTGTCAGACTCAGCCCATGAACATGCCATAAGAGTTTATTACTTGACTGGTGAACTAATGGGACACATTGCAGCTGAGGAATACGCAGCAATATTAGAAGATTACATGATTAAGTTCTAAATCAACTATTTATCAATCAGACTCATTTATATTATTTTGGAGATTTTAATACAAAATTATTAGTGCTGCATTTCTTCAAAATAATTCATCTCGATTAATCTTCTGATTAATATTTTCAATATTGAATGAACCTTATTTTAATCTTTCCACTACAAACTAGTTCTGAGCCATAGAAATCACAACAGTATCATTGCTACAAGCTGCAGCAGCTGACATTGACATCACTGTAACTTCTTTGTGGGTGATTAGTAGTACTCAACTGCACTGGTGTTGAGTTTGCTTGGATAAATATGCAATCATACTTGTTCACAGATCTTTGTAGCATATTATTCTTGGTTTATCAGTGAAATTTACCCTCAAAAAATTAATCTTGTGCCATGAAATCAATTTTCTAAGCATTTAATCTTAGTTAATCCTAGAATAACTTGATCAAAATGTAGCACTAATAATTAGTAACAAAATTTAGTAAGTATTCTTAGGTCTGTAGGGCTGCCTATGAATACGTAAGCCCCCTCAGGGCCACATAGGGTAGTTCATATGAAATACGCATGAACACCTATGAATTTCTAGGAAATCCTAGGCTATCTGTTCATGGAATCTATTCCTCAAGTGATTCTATGTATTTCTATGTGTTCCTAGGATCACATAAGGCACAGAGAAGATTCAATTCTAAGAGCTTCTGCCTAGCTTTTCTAGGCCCGTTATGCGCCAATTATTATATTTTTGGCAGCCACTCATTGATGTCCCACCATTGTTAGTTGGAAGCCATGATGGCTATATGGATCAACAGCTACACTCTCAAAGATACACAACATCAATTTGCCAAAATATACACAGGTTTACTTGATACTGGATTGAATTTTAAATTGGTAGCATTTTTTATCATTGTCATAGACATATTTTCTTCATCCATCAATAAAATAACAAAATAATTGTACGATATGAGATTCGATATTTTCAATGATGTGCTGTTGTACACTAGCAAGTTGGAGTGAATGATTAAATTCTGGTCTTTCAGAATCTGAAATCAGATTGTAAAACGGATGTCTAGATCCTGAGATACAGGCAGACGATGATGTGAAGGGAGTTGTATCTGACTTCAGATGCTGAAAGACCGGAATTTATGAGCAGTGCCTGAGAGCAGCTGAAAACCTGTCTATGGTCGATAGCCAAATTCTTTCTTTGCAATGCATAAACTTCAGGAGAGCCGACAAGATCACATTGAGTAACTCATTGGCAATGCAGTAGCGGCATTGAGTACTTACCACGCCTGTAGAGCAGTGCTCATCATCATCGCTATCATTTTCTGACTTCACATACCGACTAGATGCCACGACGTTGTGAGCCGGCTTGAGAGCTGATATCATAGCGATAACTTTATCCATTTGGCCACTCTTGAGCAAATCATAGCAACGGCAAACCTGAGAAGCCACCTGCAAATAACCATCAACATCAACAGCCTCCATGTAAATATGACAGCATAAAATTGAAAATAAACACAACATAAATGTGTGCTAAGACCAATTGAGAAATAAATTTTGTAAGCAGAAATTGAGATTTTACAGTTGTTTTTATAAACTCTCGGGTAATACTGCTCCAAGTGACCAGCTAGCTAAAGCACCTGTCAACTCAGAGAAAGGCAGTAAACCTGCTGCAGTGATGGTAAGAGTTTCCCTGCAACCATACTGGCTGTATGACCACAGGGAATGTTAAAGTAGCACAGGGGCTATTATGGTCAGAGGCTCTTCCTTACACCACTGGACTATGAATCAGACAGCTTGTAGGGGGGCTGTGGTGCTACCGAGCAGTCATGGCTACTCACTTTTGACCAATGTGATATTGCTAGGTTACATGTGCTCCAAAATAAACATACACTTCTTTTGAGGGAACAGTAGATACTAAATTTCATTTTTATTGTCTACACCACGGGTGCTCAACCTTTTTGGCAAATGGGCCACACAAAACCTCTCTCGAGACTCAAGGGCCAGTTCAGTAATTGTACCCATAGAAGTAGCCTTTATGCTAAACGGAGGTAGAGCACTAGCAGGGCTATTTCTTCAGTTTAGTTGAAGTGGTGTCTTCAAAGGCCGGGTCCAGGGGCTGCCCAGACCCATTGGGGTCTGGAGCAATGCCCCAGCGAGGAGGGGTTTAGGGGGGAGCACCCCAGCGAGGAGGGGTTTAGGAGGAGCACCCCCAGAAAATTTTGACATTTTCATGTGGCTGAAAATCAGTACAGAGATAACAGGTTATCAAATTTTGGATGGTCCAAGGTCTACGCATGAGGCGCCGTAATGGGGCGCCGTAATGGGGCGCGGTAATGGGGCGCGGTAATGGGGCGCAGTAATGGAGGTTGAGCTACTGTACACGAGCTCTGCTCATGAAGCCTCAGTGGCTGTTACCTAAATATGTGTAAAAATCTCTGAATAAATTGAAGAAAATCCTAGTGCTAGATGTGAGCAGTTCCTTTGTAGGTGACTTGTATTTAAGTTGATAGGTTATGTTGTACATAGATTGTAGAAATGTTTTATCTCATACGTTAACATAGTTGTAACCGATTTTGGGAATCACACTGATGTGGAGTTTAAGCAACCAGCAGAACAGCGGAGCCAAGTTTATGCGACAGATTAAACAATGTGGGATAGCTGATGTGAGCTGTCTTAACCTTGCTGCATAGCAATGAAGATAGACCCAACGCTGCATAGACAACGTGATCTGCCATAACAAGAAGATGGACTCAACACCTAAAGAAAAGTTGATAGTGGAGACTTATGCAACAGCGACTATAACAGGCAATGATGCTGATGAATTCCAGGCTTTTGAGCTCTAGATCTAGAGATAGGACTGGTAAGACCAGTCACCTCCACGTCTTTTTCATTTTTTCAAAGGCACTTGCCAGTCATTCATCTTCAACTCATCCAACATGTAAGTTTCATTGTTTCGTCTGCTGGTTAATGATTGTAGTCTGTGTGATTCAAATAAATCAGATATGCTGTTATGTAGGACTCAACTAATTGTTGCAGTTAATTTAGATAAGCAAAACAAATAGAACTCGAGTCATCGAACTAAGGTCACTGGGATTCGCGGAAGTCAGAGACAATCTGATATACTGTGAAGCTCTGTGCTTTGGTGAGATGGAGGCTGCGGAATAGGCGGATGACGTTGCCCTCGCGGCAATGTTAACTGCCTTGCCTATGTCATACTGACAACACATGCTAGTAGCTGTGATGTTGGTTAGACACTGGTGTATCTATTTAAAGTGTTAATAATAATCCTGAGTGCTAATCTAACAAGTTACCAATCCTTACACATGGGGTATCAGCTTTCAGATGAGGTATGGGGGACACGTGCCAAACTACTTCATATGTTGTAAACAACTCAACAACAGAATGGTCACTATAGTGACTAATCAATTGTCTCTGCACCTCTCTGCAGAATGCACTAGGCTGACAGGCAGATGACATTGCCCTAGTGGCAATATTAACTGCCTCTCCTGTGTCAGACTGACAACACATGCTGATAGCTGTGATGTTGGTTAGACATGGGTACAACCTAGCGTATTTTGTCACACTAGAGAAAATTTTTCTCAACATCTCAACAGCTAAAATCTCAAACATTTCGAACTCATGGAGGGCGTGTTTGGTAACTAGTCAGCAACTAGTCAGCAAGTGTTCATTTCTGACGTTGATGTTTCATCGCTGAGGGTAATGAGCAAGTTATTTAGTGCTCATGCTCACACCAAAACGAAAATATCTGATAGGACTGAGTGGTGTTAGTAAGGTCAATAGCAAAATACACCACTGGTAAACAGTCACACAGATTTTCCCACAGTCACTGAAGGGTCTGCACACAATCCCCTCCCCCCTCTCCTCCACAGGTTGAGCATGCCTGGTCTACATTACCTGAAAGGAGCATTCTCTATGAAGGTTTTCCCATGAAATATGATTTTTATGACACACGTATCAATTGTAACCATGTACGGATATAGTCAATTATCCTTAGAAAATGTATGAGTGGTCCTTTCTTACAATGCAGCTTTTACGAGCCAAAAAGTTGTATAAGTTAGAAAATAAATCAATTGTATATACGAGGGCTGCAGTTTGATCGCATGAACTGAAGATTAATTACGATCAATTTCTCAAACGATTAACTACCATCAAATATTTCCTTCTAAATTAATCGCACTCTTGAAATGGCTATTGTGGTAATATATCGGAGGTAGTTCACAGCCGCAGAACAGTCGGTCATGGGTAGCGAGGCGACTGCTGCTAATGGCACAAACCATAGATCATCAGCTGATGGCAATGATACTAACAGATATCACCCATGATCTCGGATATTAAGGAAAGCAGTATCAAATCATTCTTCAAGGGAAGAGTCAGCTGAGAAAAACACCTGGATATTACCAAAGCTGTCTATGTGTGCGTGGCTAAGGATATGAGACTCTCTTTTCCTCCTGTCCAACTCACTTCAACAACTTATAAAAACTACACAAACTGAATGCTATTGTACGTCTCAAAGTTTAGTTAAATAAACAGTCTATTTTGTTCGCACTATAAAATATGCATGTTATTTATTCAAACACCAGGGAGTTAGGCAGCACTCAGACTTATCATTTGCTGGTATTTGAGGTCATTTAGGTGAGATTAATTTAAGATTAACTGAAGATCAACTTTTTGTATCTCAAGATTAATCGAGATTAAAAATTCTGAAGAATTGCCACCCTAGTATATTGTAGTGAGCACGCACATATACTCAGTTGTTAGTTTTTGTTACACAGTTATTTTAGTGAGCATGGATACGCACAGTTTGTTAATGTTGTTACTTAGCTTGTTACTTTGTTTGTTAGCTTGTTACATTGTTTTACTCAGCTTGCTATCAGCTGTCTGGACATTTCCTAGTATAGCTTGGTAGCTGCCATTACATTTAAGAGTTAGCTTTCCACTAATAAACTGATTCTGTTGTGAGACTGCTAAGTGGTAGGACATTATTGCTCTGCCTCTGCTTGTACGTGCTCAACACAAATTGAATCTCTTGGATACTTATCCCGTGGATTTGAGTAGTTACTTTCAGGAGACGGAGACGGAGCTACTCCATAGATCTACTGAGGGTATCCCTTTACTTAAGTGTGTATGTGACTGTGTTGTGTTACTCAAGGCACACAGTTACCTCAGCATATAATTGTCTGTTTCCTGTGGCTATCTGTGGAAGGCAGCTAGCCCTTCGGTGCATCCGATCCCTGTTAGTTGTAATATGTGGGGTCAAGGTCAGTTGAAGGCTGACCCATACGCTACCCTTGTTCGCATCGGCTAGTCTAAGCTGGTCGGTGTCAGACCCGCGTTCATTACAATATACAGGAACATTGCCCCTGGCACCCCAGCTGGAGAAGTCAGTAATACATGGTAATGACTTGTATACTAATGCCAGCAATTGCCGATCTTGAAATAAATTACATGTAGGTTAAGAAATACAGGTACCTCAGACAGACTGTTATCATCAACCAAGGTGTTGAACTCAGCAGACATAATCTCCACCAGAAAATCTTCAAGTTCAAAGGAATCGATGTCATCTAAAATTGGTAAACAAGTCAGGGGGAGTTCCACTACTGCAGGCAGGCCTGTGCCCCTCATTTCAGAGTGGCACTGCCAAAATATGCTGTCTGCAGGGCAGTTTACGGAGTACCTTCACTATGTTCAGGTGCAAAGCTCTAGCACCAGGGTTGGTGTGGCAGGTTGTCCCCTCCTGCAGGAAAACTTTGGCTTTGAGAGTTTTAGCTTTAGTGGGATATGATATGATATAATCGCAGGAGAACTGCCCGTATTACTAGAAATGTTGATAAGCACAACATGGACAATACGGGATAGGATGAGGAAAACCTTTTTCACAAATGACTTTGTACAGATTATTGTTTCTCATCTATTCCCTAAAATCACTAAAACACTCTTGCACTTACAGTTTGTTCTCAGGACAGGTCTATCAACTTTTGCAATGCAATAGAGGTAAGAGTTCTTAGGTCATGTTTCATAGCCTCAGCTTCCCACTCACATCCTCTTCCCTCAGATATTAACGCTAGGTTGCTTGGAACAACTCACTCTCAGGCCAAATTTTCCTGGGGGAGGCCCCCCCCCCCCCCCCCCCCCCAGGGGGGGGACCCGGGAACACCCCCCCCCAGGACCAAAGGATGAAAATTTAGCGGCAACAGGGGTGCTCCGCAAGCTGCCTGTGGGCAGTATACTTTGGCAGTGCCACTCTCAAAACGAAAGACATGACATGCATACATACCATTTTCTTTCAGCCATTGTTCCGTGGCACCTATCAACCATTTGGCTTTCTCTTTGCTATGATGACCTCCAAAACCATTAGTAACAGCCAACTGAAACGTAGTAGAATCTTTCAAATTGTACTGGCTGCAATAGCTAAAACAGTGAGAACATATCCAAAAATGACTCGTGTTTCTACTTGATTTCAACACTTCGCAGATAAAATGCAACATTCAGTTGAGATGACTGTAAATCAGGTTGAAAATATATTTTTATATCCACAGCTCATTGTCGTAGGCCAACAATTTTAAAATTCAATTTTTCACCAGATTCTACTGATTTGTGCAATTTCATGTATGATGTTACACGCATGCAATTAATCTCCTTACACAGCCGAGTAAAATACCTGGCTCTTTACATAACACAACAACCAGTATAGTCAATTGTAATGGAAATCATTGGACCTCCAAACTTATCCATCTGCACTATCATTTCTCATTTTTCATTGTGGATCAGTGTACTTTTCAACTCTATGCGAGAACATATTGCGAGCCATGACCCACTTCCTGGGAACGCAGTGTGTGCCACTGGAACGCAATGTGTTCCCGCTGGATTTCGATTGACCAACGTAGGCACACAATGCGTGCAGCTCTCTAGTATATAAGGGAGCAGTTTTGTATGACAAATAGAGCCTAGCTGGATTGAGAACCAAACTGCCGACTTGTCTTGTTACAAGAGTACTGTTAGGATGGAAGGAGGATAGTCATAGCCAATGGAGGTGAATGCAGTCAGCAGTCAGTTGTTAGTAGTAGTTCTCAGTTAGCGACTGCGTGTCAAGTAGTGCCTTCCTTTCTTGTGTCAAGTCTTCAGAGGCTGGTGTCAGAAGTCAACTGGACTCTAAAACTCCTGGCATCAGAACTGAAGTTGGATACCCATCAAATTGGAATCTTGAAAGCGAGTTTCCATCACACAATGTTCTAGTTTGAAAATCAGAAGTGAATACACTTTTAGGCAATGGTCAATTTCCCCGTCCCGAAAGTTCATCAGGAATTCTCATTTGAAAAAAAAACTATGTCAACTCAGTAGCCTATATCAACCAATGGGCTACTACAACTAATACCTGGCTGGCTAGTAGGCTAGGTAGGCTGGCTAGTAGGCTAGGTAGGCTGGCTAGTAGGCTAGGTAGGCTGGCTAGTAGGCTAGGTAGGCTGGCTAGCGTTTGAATAGGAAATTCAAGTCGAGTGGAGTACACACCGGATACCTGATTATGTGATACTGTTGTAAATGTAAAGAAAGTTTATCGTATGCAGTATACTATATTATCTATATACATCAATATCACCATTACATTTGCTGGTGTAAGGAACGAAAGCATACGGCGCTGTAGTTGAATGTGATGGAGTGCTGTTACTTTGCATTGGCTATATTAGGGTTAGGGCAGACTATCATGACCTGTATTAGGGTACATGACAATGACATTGTATGCATGTACCTACTTTTACCCACCTACCACTAAATCATTCGGTAGAACGCATAAAATACGAGCTTCAGCTTGATAATGACAGTTTTTAGTACAACCTATATCAGGAACACTGTACTTTCCAGATATATTGGTGGATAGAACTCTTAGTTGGAGTACAGGACGCTTATCGTGCAGCTGCAGCGTGGTCTACTTTCATTTTATTACAAACAGCATAGAGGTCTCATCGCAGTTCTCCCATATCACAAACATTGCGCTGCAACTGCTGAGTTTCTAAGTTCGAATGGCTGTGTACTAGTTTCGAAGTCCGCTGTCAATTTTAACAGCCATTGTTAGCTGGTTAGTTAATTTGCTCATTCCTCCCGAATCCCGTTGAGGTAATATCATTTTCAGACGACGGCATACCTGCAGTGCTGCCCATCCATCATAAATTTTCTCGATGCATTGATAGAACTGTATGCTCTCCGACTCGGCCATGCCTGATGTCCCAAGAAAGGATCCCCGCTTATGCCGAGCCTGAGGTTCTTAATTACCATGATCATCTACTACCAGACCTCTGCGGCTCTGTCTACTACATGTTACGTATCCTCTGGACAATTTGTATCTCATGTAGTTCGCTGTGTAATTTAGCTCGTGTTATAACACCTTAATTATGGCCCCACTTTACGAGCTAAATTGCATAAAAAAGCCATTCATGTCAGGCAAGAGATTGGGCATTCGTTTCATTTGATTATGCCATGCCGAGATCCCAAAAGATCGAATGTGGTGTTTTCTTTGTAGCGAGCCCTTCAATCGGATAAGCAGGATCCTTTCTAGGGATATCCCCTGATAGCAGGTATCAAAGAGGTATTGAAAGGCTACAGATCCGAAAGAACTTCATATAATTTCTCTTTTATATGAAGTTCTTTGACCTTTGAGGAATATATATTCCTTTAAGTCTTTGACAGATCCTTACTACAAATAAAAGCTCAAGAAATTTTTAAAACTCACAATTTTTATTTTACCATTGCCTATACGTACTTCGTTTTCATCTTAGAGGAATATATTCCTCTAAGGTTTTCATTAATCTCATTGAATAATTTTACAAATTACCTGTAACGAATTTCGTGGGAAGTCAGTGGTATTGAATTAGTACACACGTCACTACGCGGCAACTAATCCATGCGATAAAAAGTACCAGCATCCACTACTGCACTAATATTAGCATAGTAGAACAAAAAGATTATGCGGTATCCGTAAAAGATGAAGCATTCGATCTAATTTCTCAGTATGATGAGCTACCGATAAATAAACCAAATTTATTATTATAGAGTGAGAATTTCAGTTCTATGTACGTTTCTGAAAA
>ERZ1740065.2133-NODE-2133-length-12246-cov-12.906652_pt1 | contig 12246 bp, 9 predicted proteins | sample MGYA00581738_ERZ1740065 | MGnify/ENA primary metagenome ERZ1740065 (study PRJEB43018, sample SAMN04849749) | marine metagenome | isolation source: floating plastic debris | place: Pacific Ocean | collected 2008-09-01 | study: EMG produced TPA metagenomics... | reverse complement strand
CCTCCTCCCTCCTTCTCCTCTCCACCACCTCTCTCCGTCTCCCTCTCTTTCTCCCCCTCTCTCCTCTTCTTCTTTTTCCTTTTCGCTTTTTTTTCCCCGGGGGAGGGGGAATGATCCAATTCCTTACATGACTTACTGCAAGTAGTCACACACATGTATGTATATATAAATTTAGCTGTTAGGTTATATCAGCTTTAGGATTTTTTTAATACAATAGTTCAAACTTATAAGTGTAACTGATGGAACACAGGAAGAGGCAGTGATCCTAGACGCTGGGAGGATAAACAAATTGTTTATGAGATCAAGCTATGCAGATCACTTGGCATTTTTTATTCTCCTGTGGAGCGGCGTGGCAATATTGCGTCTGGAATCGTTCTCTCTTGGGCCAGTCCTGCATGCGCACCTGATTTGGACTGGGATTTGTACTCTCTTGTGTCAGTATTAGTCCTACAGGCGTAAGAGAGGAAAACTTCCAGCACAAAGCAGGCATACCAGCAGGACCTAATACCAATGTAAGAAAGGACCAATCCTGACGCAATATTGGTATGGCTATCAACAAGAAAATAAATGCCGATCACAGGATGAAAATGGAAGAACCGTTTTATGAGTTGAGGTTCCAATATGGCCTGTGAGACAGAGGACTTGAAATACATAGAATTTTCGGTTATTCAATTTAAGTCACCAATCTAATCCTACATAAAACAAACCTATCTATCAGCTAATGCCAATTTTTCTACTGACACTTCAAATTTGCAGATCCGACTGAAATCAAAAGCTTCCACGGGAGCAGCAATATTCTACGCACAAGTTCAGTAATTTTCAACCTCTAGTAAGACATGGCAGATGTCTAGTCTGATAATGATAATTGATTCAGAGACAATGATTCTTGCTCCATGTATTCATAGCTCTGCAATGTTGATAGTGATAATATTCACTTGGTACTGAATGGACCAAACAGTAGTAGCTGTACCGTGTACAATCGGTCCAATTCCACTTTACATCTCACCAGCTTTCCCATCTATGGCATTGATTATTTTCAACTGCTTTGGGAATATGGCATTGAATTGCATATTTCTTACTCTCAGTTTCTGCACCATTTCTATAACTTTAGCACAAGTTGTGCTTGAGTGTTACCACACTTCCATGGGGCTGAAGTATGATCGTTAAGATCATGATATGGTAGTGACATTTAGGTTGGCAGTTGAATCCAACATTGCTTCAGCTGTTGCAGATTGAGGATCGACACATGTCGTATCACATGATCAATACGACATAACTTCATCTGTAAATGGAGAGAAGATAGTGATTGGTACTTACTGAGAGAGAAGCCTTTGGAGCTGATGGACTGGTTAAGTTGACCATTTCTTGAATAGCTAGCCTCAGTTTAAGCCTATGAAGTGGATTGCTGATGCCGATCTCGCGCTGTATCTCTTGATCTGAGAGCGCGGACATAATTGCACCAGATTTAACATTAGCTCTACAGGCAGCCACATACCATTCTGGCATTCCTACCCACAGCTACAAAGATTGAACCACATTGACTTGTGAATGACTATCAAGATATGACTCAGTGATGAGTCGGTAATAAAAAACAAAAACAACAACAACAAAAGTAACAACAATAATAATTCACAGCAGGTATTTCAAGGTTCTGTTACCACTACTGTGTAAAGTTATACAGAAAGTGATGGGAGTCATTGCATATCGTAGTAGTCGCAAGTTTTTTTTATGTCAGACTTGACTTGAGCACAAAGCCATCAATTATGGAGCCAATTAGAAGCGTAGAGGGAGGGCTTCACCCATCATAGATGTAGGTAAAATGGAGACTTCAGTGCTCAAAGCACCGCTCACAGCTGTCACAGCATCGCTCACAGCTGTCATTGCTTTCATGAATAAGGTAGGTGACTACTGGTATGTGACTGTGTACTTGCAATGCAGCTTCATTTGACGCTATCCCTAGGACATGACTTGTGCAGACAGAACAGAAACATAGAACATGTCTAAGCATTCACGCTTATCTGAGCATTCCTCTGACCAAAGTAACGTTTTTTTACAGCTGATTTTAGCTGTGAGGCATGAAAGGTTGTAAGGCATGACCAGCCCATAGCCTTTTATTAGTACTCAAAACCCAGAGAGACCTCAATAATATGCTCATCCCAACTAGTACAACCGTCAACACTAACTGAAAACAAGGCTGGTTGTTGGAGTGAATTCAGTCTCTACGAAATCTCATGCTACAGAGAAAGTGAAGGCATAGATATATCTAACACAACGGCACTCATAACTGGGTATATGGACAGCTATGATATCCAAGATCTCTCAAACAATCTGCATTAGTCACAACAGTTTGCTTGCAAAGGTTTTTCCTGTTTTAAATCTCCAAAATTTAACATTGCGGGCTTTTAGTTGATGCTAGTAATTCAACAGCCAATAGAATGTATCTTGCAATACTTTTCTTTATGGGCCGATATTTCACTGTAAGCTATATGCAACATGGCAATTATACATATTATATTATACATATTATATTATAAACATTACAGTGTGCACCATGTGACCATCTGCTATTCAAGCACATACTGAAACATGGCGCGTAGAATTAACTGTCCTCAGGTAGGCTCAAGCGATCTTAGGTAGACTCAGGCCCATCGGGCTAATCCCTGACTCTGGTCTTCATGCATAGCCAGACGTGTTTAGTCTCTTTCAGGCTGTCCTGGTGCACACATGATGCATATTTCGGTCTTTGGTCCTTATCGTTCCTAAGACTACGAACTCATCAAGCCGATAGCAGCATGACCAATCTGAGTGGATCTGAAGGGTCTCAATTTAGTCTAAAATGATCTTTTTTCGCATAGCCAGAAGATTACTGGAAAAAACAAATATCATTAGGGAAGAAGAAGAGGATGGCTCCTTTATCACATGTTGCTATGAGGTTATTCTATGACATGAAAAATTCATGACGCATGACTAAAAGCTGTTGTAGGCTAAAGTGAGGACCTTCAGATCCACTCAGATTGGCCATATTAATATCGGCTTGATGAGCTTGTAGTCTTAGTAATGAACAAGACTGGATTAAGCATCATGCGAGCAGCAGGACGGTCTGAAATAGACTAAAAATGCTGGATTACGCACAAAGACCAGAGTCCGGGGCTGACCAAGTGGGCCAGAGTCTGCCTAAGACCATTTCAGGCTGCCTGAGGGTAGGATGTAGGTGGACCTCAGGCAGACCTTAAGGAGACCTGAGCTCGCTGAGGGTCAGGAGGTATGCCAGCCAGGTCAGATAATGATGCCGATGAAGGGATGCAGGATAGTATGTGTACTATCACAATCACAACAGTAAATTACTCTATTAGTAACATCTTGCTCAGCTCAATGTGATAGCTACTGTTAGCTCATGGAGCATGCAGTACTATGACAGATTTTGAGTTAATTATGAGTTGTTACATGAGTGATAGGGCCACCGTTTGGTAAAGTTGTCACTCACCTCAAGCCAGGCTACTATGGTTGGGCCATTCCATAGTGCAAAGGGAGTAGAGGCCTTGATTGCCTCTTCAAGTAGTTCCTCTCTAAAATATCACATGAACTCTATAACAAGTTGCAATTATTCTGCACATAATTGCATAGAGTGCTAAGCTGTATTTTTTCTGATAGTTCTCTAGAACACTGATTGTTAATGACTGTTGCTGCACATCTAGAGAGTAACAATCTCTCCCTAAATTTATCTTGTCCACATACTGCATACATACATATTTTAGCGAGCAAAGTATTATAGGAGACCTATTATAGAGACCCTGCTCAAATCAGTAGTATTTGGAATAATAGTACTTAGAAGTTTTAGCGCTTTCTTTGGAGTTTGTATATAAGATAGAGCTATCAAAACTATAGCAGTCTTTAATTGCATTTTCGGCCCTTGTAATTATTATTATTGTAAGGTAGCTAAAATTTCCATGTATACAGCAAAGGCTCTAAACAAAGAATAGCTTACTGATTTTTGGTGCCTCAGTACATGCTGTACATGTAGGAATTTTAGTGGGAAATCATTTTCCCAACATGAGCATGATAGTGAGAAAAAATGTTAGCGTTTGTGGATGGAGTCAATTTAAAGAATGGAGTAGAAGTACATCCCCACCAAAGAAATCAGCATTTATGAATTTGCGAATGTGCCTGTGATCATCGGAGGGTTTATATTAATAATGAGATGACAACTCCAAAAAGTTGTCATGACATGACAACTCCAACAGAATACTTAGCTGGATTTGTCATTAGCGATTTCTGGTAAATTGCTAAATATTTTCCCATACTAATGTTGCCTGTAGATCATGATAGAATAATCAACACTGACAAAAACTAGGACTTTTATCCATTGGGAAGTTTTCAGCATTTGCCAAACCAGTCTGATCTCAATGAGTTATATACTATAACATCTCATCAAAGAATAATGACCGTTTTTTCCTCCTTTTGTCTGTGTCTGGTGTAGATGAGAGACCTGCATCAGGCGCAACAACTCGTTGAAGTGATGTCGTTCTTGGAGGTGGCACAGCAACATCTGAAAATAGATTTAAGCATAATAAGTTAACTGAAAAAGAAACATACGTGTGAAATTCATCAGAAATGAGGAAATTTACCACCATCATCAGTCCTCTTGCGTGTTGCCGCGACTTGAGTAACCATCTCTTTAGATGAGGATCTAATTTTATCTCGCTTCATAAATATGCGTCCAATAATACCCTTCCTTTTGGTTTGCTTCTGCAGAGATTCTTGACTGCCATCATTGCTGCTGCTACTGATAGGACTAGGAGTTGTCTCCACTCTCTCCCTAGGTTGAATGAAAACATAGCTGTATAGTGGTTAGACTGAAATGAATGTATTGTAGAACGGAATTTCTATGCGCGGACATTAGTTGCGATTTATCATGCAGTTAAACATTCGCGATCTTAAAATTTTTTCAATCTTGGTTCACCCTTTGTTTCATGTATTGACATAACAAATAAATGTGCCTGACGTTATTTGCGACTTAGCGATTGACAGCTAGATCGAAAAGATTCTCAATTCGCAAAAAATTCTGCTTTACAGTATTTGCTTTTATGTGTCCGATGAAATGATACATAATGGACCACGGACATTGCCTAGGGTGGTCCATACCATCGACCCCCATTCCTACAGACAGTTACTCTGATCATGGACAGAGCCTATTGACTGGAGTAATATTTCAATCAAAGCCGAATAGATGAAGAGATAACTGGTCAATCTCTGGTCTACTGGTCACTATGATCAAGCTGGTCAACCTATTCTACTCGTCCACTGGTCTTTTGGTCCACTGGTCGCTGTGAAGCCTCTATCGACAACTGGTCTGTGAGTGGCAATGAGAGTTATGGTAGAAAGATCGGCATTTTTTACTCTTATGCCAGCATGCGGGCCGGTGCATGCACGCCTGTACTAATTGCAGACTAAGTGTGGACTAAATGCGGCGTAACACAGGCGTGCATGACACCAGCACGCATGCTGACATAAGAGTAAAAAATGCTGAAGGATCATGTTTATTTACTCCTGGTTGGTAATGCTTACAACTCCGGCAAAACTCATGTGTGCTGGCATTTTTATACTGTAGAAACTGACCAATGAAAATGAAGTGAGTGAAAATGAAGATGATTGATTGGTTAACAGGGTTTGAACGATGAACTACTCGATAGATGCTGAAATAGATAATGGGATCGACTAATGAAGAGTTGGCTACTGTCATTTTATGCAAGTCTCTTGTAGTATTTAAGCTTGTTAGAAGTACTAGGCACTAGTGTAACAGACACACATAGGATGTACCAGGAAAAATCAAGGTAGGGCCAACAAATATGCTCATCCTCAGATCCCTAACCTCATGATAATTTGATTGTATGAGGGTCGATTGTGTGAGGGTCGATTGTGTGAGGGTCGATTGTGTGAGGGTCGATTGTGTGAGGGTTGATTGTGTGAGGGTCGATATCGCTAAGCTCCACGACAAGTATAGGAATCACAGCTACACCGGCAATGCATGGTGGACCTCGGTCTTTTATAATTGATTGTAGCGCAATGAGACCGCAAGGTGGTTGTAGGATTGCGAAATCGAAGTTCCAACAGTTACACTGAGTCTAAACACAGTACTAAATTTTTCCGCCACTATTAATTGTTAAGATGAAACATGATTTCACTGCAAAGTAATTAGTTCATCAGTTGAATAGGATTAATGGCGGCCATTGAGAACCCAGAGTGTGAGGGTCTGTATACTACTGGCTATGTGTTCGGTACATGATGATGTACAATCAGGGCTGTAGTGCGCTAACCGAAAACATCTTCCTTTTCTAGTATTTACCCGAACACTCCCAAATATACTCCAATAGCATGTCTCAGTAGGCTGAACAGCACCTCTCTCATTGGTCCATTTCAATGGGTTCGGTTTGACCAGTCGCTTCTGGTGGGTGTTGAGGTAGCCATACCGCAAGGTCGCAGGTGCATTCTGCATATCGCTGATTGCCTCTAGTGGGCACAGGGCTTAATGGTCATAGGCATGTTCGTGACTTCATAGTCATAATGCTGATTTTTTTCCGTTGGGGAGGTACTTCTACTCTATTTTTCAAATGAGCTCCATCCACCATCGCTAACATTTTCTCTCACTGTTGTGCTCATTTTGGGAAAACGTTAAATATTTATACCACTTATGTTTCCACTTTTACAGTATATCAAGTATAATTTCTGAAGATTTACCGTGCGATTGATTCAGCTTCACTGTCATCCCGTGAGATATTTGGTGGAATTAAAGATGTGGACAAAGAACGTGCAGTAGGAGGTGACGATTCACATCTAATTCTCCTGCTCCCAAGTTGCTGCCAAGTGACTTGATCAGGCTTCGACATCTGACTGGCCTATGAGACAAAGAACAAAATTGACACATGCGCTGGTGATTGTTGCGTGCGACAGTGCAGCATACATCATGATTTGGATCTGCTGCGAGGTCATGGTCTGAGCTGATGTCTCCACACTGAGGGGTTGACTGGCCACTGATAGGAGGTGAAGGTTGGTCAAAGGCACGCCATCTGTCACTCATCGTATCCAGGATCTGTGACCCAAATTGACTTTCAATTTCTTGGGCTTTCAGCTCAGCATGATCTTTCTCTTCTTGGAGTAACCTGCATTTATCAAAGTATTTTTACTGCTAGAACTATGATCTCATAAATTCTCGTCGGAGATACGAAAACATGATAAACTAAACTCTCATACCCGACAAGAGAATTATTCACAGTGGATTTAGCACATCAGCCAATCAAAAGGGCCTGCATCCCACTAGTGTAGTGTACTGTGCGGGAGTTGTATAAAGAATTGTACCCTATTTCTGCATTGATAGCCTCCAACTGATCCTGTAGCATAACTGCCAGTGCTTGAGCATCTGGTGTGGCACTGGGTGAGGCTGGTTCTTGGTCGGCTGTCTTGTCATTACTGTCTACAAAGGCATGCCTGACATTCTCTAAAACAGCTTCCTGTTCCAGTCTTTGCCAATCTTGTTCATTCAATGTGTTCACCTATAAAACACAAGTAAACACCATTCTATACCCGTATAAACCAATGCAATTCTGGTGAAACTTTCAATGCATGTAATATAAGTTAAAGGGTGAAGGGACAGGTCTGCAGCCAGGATGTGTTGCAAGATTAGATTTACAGACAATGCCATAACTATTGCATGGCCGACAACAAAAATCCTCTCAAGTCAAAATATACAGTAGTAGTGGTGTATTGTAATCGATTTATACTAAAATTATCTGCCCAGAAGATTAATTGTATGCCACAAGGCTAATCAATCGAGTGGTCAGTTTGAGGGTAAATTTCACTGATAAACCAAGTGTAAGAATCTGTGAAAGATCTGTGTACAAATATGATTGCATATTTATCTCAAACTTAAACTCAACACCAGTGCAGTTGAATATCATAATGACCCACTTAAGTCTTTACGGTGATGTCAATGGCAGCTGGTAGCAAAGATACTGCTGTGAATTCTACAGCTCCGAAATTAGTTTCTATGTGCAAGTTCGCTGTACTGGGTAATGAGGCAACCTATTTTTTCATGTAGGCCTATTCGGCATATTTCACTCTCATGTCTGCATACGCAAGTATTCATGTGTTGAGCTTAACGCTATGGTCACTATCTGCTTGGTAGTCCTCATTTTTATGCTCTTGTTTGTCATGAATACCAACCTTCCCTCTCCACTTCAGCAAGGTTAAACTAAAATTAATTCAAGACTAGGAATATTAATCAAGAGTAATTAATTTCGAAGAAATGCAGCACGAGAAATAGAGCATTGCAATAGAGCATTGCAATAGAGCAGTCACGAGTGGCTCATAAAACATCTACTAATTGCTAAAAGTGGTTAGAAATGAAAAATCACTTTTTCAGTTGAATAGGATTAATGGCGGCCATTGAGAACCCAGAGTGTGAGGGTCTGTATACTACTGGCTATGTGTTCGGTACATGATGATGTACAATCAGGGCTGTAGTGCGCTAACCGAAAACAATAACGTGTTGTCTCATGTGGAACGACTTTTCAACTTAGCAGGCTAGTTGCCCAGATCAGCTGTGAATAGTGTGCACATCCTGCACCACACAAAGCCAACTATGTACGTATTATGAATACTGCCACTCACTCCATACTTAGACAAAGTAAGACATATAAATGTATACCTTGTCAGGGTCATCCAAACCATGACGTCCACGATTTAGACGCATAGAATGGGCAGCTGAGCCTCCAATTCTTGAATTTTCCATTTGGTACGAGGGGAACCTGGAGATTAAATGGCATTTATTGAGTTCACACACACACACACACACATCAATTATCCATGCACTGAATTGTTGCACAGTTAATCAGCTAGTTGCCTGTTTCCCGCTCCGAGAGTTCATTACTCAAGAGTCCTTGATTAATTCTCAAGTAGTCTTGAAGAAGTTTTAAGAAATGGTCAAAGACCGACAAATTTCAGGTCGGAGAAATAGACAACTACTATTAACAATAAGAGCTGCTCCCTCGTTGCTTAGTGGTCAGTCCTAACCATTGACCCGAACTGACCGCACAACACCCAGCACTGGGATGATAGTAAGAATTATGATGTGAATTGATGATAATGGGAAGGACCCTTGTCAACATATCCACAACATATACCAATGGATCATGTGCTGATAATTTCACATTGCCATGGAAATTATGGTAGCAGTACACTTCCACACAGTAGTCCATATATGTTTTATTAACATTGTGTGAGCATCGTAGGAAAATTTTTAAAAGTAGTTCAAAATATCGGGACAACAGAGTCTACAGGTTCCTAAATATGTTAACGCAATGACAGTGTATTGCACGTCCTTGAATAGACTATGACCCAAACAAAACATTGGTTTCTTTTGGTAGTCATCTATTTTTCAGCCCTGAAATTCTTCAAACTTGAAATATTGAATATTTTGTGAAGAGTTCCTGGAGGACAAACAGACTGACAGAGAATACACAACTACCGAGTTTACATCAGTGCTGGTTTTCTTTACTCCAACTTTATCACAAGACAAAGCTGCGACAATACAAAGAGTAGTGTACGATATCTAATATTGGTGAGTATGAATAGCTAATATTTCATACAAGGCGGCATTACCACATACCAGTTCATATAAACAATCTATGCCGTCCTGTTATGATTAGTTTGAGTTCGTAATCTTTGTGCTGAGATCAGTGTCTATTAGGCTGGTTTGAGTCACAGTTGCACTCTGAAATCTATTATTTGCATTTCTTGCAACTGCTGTACATTACATTATAACCACAGAGAAATATTTGCTAGTCAAATTTTGGAATCGGCCAAAAACGCAACAATTCGGCAAATACAAAGATTTCCCATTTTAGAGGAATGGGATTATCACATATTCATATAGATAACGATGTCTTCATATAGATAACGATGTATTGATTCGCTAAAAGTCATCAAAATGTGTTAATAAAATCACTACTCTAATTAAATCGTTTAGATAGATAGCATAAAAATTAAATTGAGAGATGAAGTGTACTTCTAACAGAAACTATTTTTCATGCACTGATACCTTAGCTTGTGAGAGAATGAATGGAAAGAAAAGGCTAGAATCTGCTTTTCCTCAATATTTACAGTCTATCTTTACCCATATCTAGTCATATTTAATTCACTAGGATTTGTGTTTCTGTTCATTACTCATGATGATGCACTGATGAACACATACATTCAGTTATAATACTGTAAAAATGGAAAAATTGGAATAGAAAAATATTCAATGAATATAGCGATTTGCAGGAGATGATAGATAGATCTAGCGAAGTTTTCTGTTTGAGTTGTCGAATGACACAAAATTTTTGGAGCGATCATCTTATTTTCATCAGAAATGCTACGTAGGCACATCATGACTACTTAGGCACGTCGTGACTACGTGGCTATAGATACTGATTGTGTCGGTGAGGAGGTAATTCTATTCAGTTTTTTAACTGGACTCCATCCACAGACGTTAATATCTGTTCCGCTATCATGCTTATCGCTGGCAAATATTAAATATTTTGCCAGCTAATATTCTCATATTCATGTTTGAAGTTAAGATAAGTCAAGATAACATAGCGATATCATGTCCTCATATAGTCCCGACACTGGCAACACAACACTGAACTAAAGTCTTAAGTTACTAGTTTCTACGATTCACAGATGATGTATGCCATTTTTCATGGGTCTAAGATCTAGAGTTGATCAACCAGGCCAATAACATTATTCCATGAAAGATATGGCAACCAAACACACACAATACATATTAAAAGCTACTTTAGTTGGGATGCTCCTGCCGACTGATAAGCTGAATGCTGGATATACACACAATAGAACATACCCAGCTGGTTCCCGCAACACTGAGAACAGCTCTCTCCGAGTCTGTGCCAGTTCTTCTATCAACGCACTCTTTTCTGATTGTACTTGCTGGAGATTTTTTTGAATCGTTTCAAGCTCTTGTGTCATAACGTTTTTTTCTTCCAGAGTCTGAACTCGCTCTTGTAAGAACTGCTGTAGACGCTCATTGGATTCCGATAGAAGTCGATCGACTGTTGCTGACAGGCGGGAATTATGCTCCTCATTAATCAGCTCCCTTTGCTTAGCCTAAAAACAATTAAGAGTTGTCCACCATTTTTGAAATAGAGATAGACATGTAGCCAGATAGTCGTACCAGCAATGCGTGGTGAACCTCGGTCTTTTATAATTGATCGCAGCGCGATGAGACCGCAAGGTGGTTGCAAGATTACGAAATCGTAGTTCCAACAGTTACACCGAGTCTAAACACAGTACTAAATTTTTCTATTAATTGTTAAGATGAAACATGATTTCACTGCAAAGTAATCAGTTCATCAGTTGAATAGGATTAATGGCGGCCATTGAGAACCCAGAGTGTGAGGGTCTGTATACTACTGGCTATGTGTTCATCCTGCACCACACAAAGCCAACCATGTATGTATTATGAAAGGCGTTTGGTGAGTAACTGCTCATGACAGTTTGGGCACACAGTGTCATATAGCAGCTTCTGCATAAAGATCAGTAGACCCGTATGATTAGATTTTCTAGATGGACATCTAGCTGAGGTGCTATTAAAAGATGATGGCTTGTAGGAGAATTACATGGCTTTCATCTTCATCGAGTCAATGAAAGATGCCTGCCTAGGGCTACTGAATCTTACTCGAATATCTACATCTGAAGTGCTAAAGATGGAGTGGGTATCACCAAATTTTGTTTGTATAGGGATAGGGACTGGATAGGGAGAGGAACAGCCGACGTAGAGAGTAATGAAATTATTTCTGATCTAAAACCATCTAAAACTGCTGCACAGCACGATATCAAAGATTTTCTATCCACTATTCAATCGTTATTGAGAGGACTAGATAAATACTGCCAAGTACAAACTTCTTACTACCAAGCGTCAACTGACTATCTTATCACTAAAATACAGGAAACTACAGTGGCATAAAGTTGCCACTACACCTAAAATGAAAATCACCATCTAAAATGAAACTGAAATGTACCACCTAAGATGGAAATCAACACGTAAAATGAAAATCACTACCTAAGATGAAACTCATACCGCCTGAAATGCTAGTAGTTCGGCAAAAGCACACTAGTAGTTAGTATCTGTTAGTGACCGGTCTGTTAGTGACCGCTCTGTTAGTGACCGCTCTGTTAGTGACCGCTCTGTTAGTG
>ERZ1740065.2132-NODE-2132-length-12248-cov-12.226441_pt1 | contig 12248 bp, 10 predicted proteins | sample MGYA00581738_ERZ1740065 | MGnify/ENA primary metagenome ERZ1740065 (study PRJEB43018, sample SAMN04849749) | marine metagenome | isolation source: floating plastic debris | place: Pacific Ocean | collected 2008-09-01 | study: EMG produced TPA metagenomics... | reverse complement strand
AAGCTCATGCTATGCTGGTATTACGCCAGGTTTTCCTGCACTTGTTATCGCTGGCTTTAGTACCAGCATAATACCAGCGTAGCACCAGCTCAACACCAGAGCTCATGTGCACATTTAGAGTTACCCTAATCTATGCTTCTATGCCTACGGAAATAGGATGCATAGATTTATGTGGACAGGATTGAATGGAATTGTTGGCTACCACCAGATAGTCTGAGAAAGCCTCACGTTCAGTGAATGCACAGCACCCGCTTCAAGCAACAAGCAAAGTACCTGCAGCCAGCTGCATGAAATTCTTCTTCCTATTGAAGAATAGCAGAGCGTTTCCGATGAAAGGGAGAGGCATGGGACCTCTCGGGTACTTGGATCTTCTCCATATCGGCCAGTAGTAGACGGTCATAGCCACTGCGACAGCAGCGAGCAGGTACCCGTTAGGTGTCAGCTGATAGAATAAGTCCTGCCACTCTAAACCTCCACTTTCCATCTCTAACAGGGAAGGAAGTGTCAGCAAACTGAAGAACTGCGGATCAGAAACGTCTCAGAAACAACGATTACTAGTATCAATACAAGCAACAAACTACAGCTAGCAACCTTTGGCTACCAGGTGTGCAGGCACTGCGCTGCTTCATACTGCAGAGCAAAGAGGTTTATGCGTACTCAGCCACAAAACACTCACTGAACTGTTTCCGAACCTTCTCTGTATGGCTTACTAGTCCTGATAGGATACTCAGTAAGAATGATGAGCTTGCTGGTAGCTGCGTTGCCCACTGGCTACTTCTAGTCCATCAGCTCTTATTTATAAAGTGTGGACCGTCCTATTCATTGACCCATCCTTTGACCTATTATTTGACCTGCTCTCAGGTACAGTGGCTTATATGAAGTTTCGATCCGTTGCCAACCATGTACAGAGGTCTGGAATCTGATGCTGGATTACTTAGGTCGCCCCTCAGACCCTAGGATCGCAAAGCGGTGCTGTATGATTTTTGAGCTGATGGAAGCATCATAGTGTTTCCTAATGAACCTTTAAGATTCCTTATTCATGTTTGTGTAGGCGTACATGCAGATGTACGTGCCATGTGTACATGAGGGTAAGTAATCACTACTGCCTACAGGGAAGAAGTTAGAGTTCAACATGGAAATGAGGTGATTCCTGCATCACTTCGCACCATTGCACTCGATACCCCATCATGGTTCAGGTAGTAACTACTCGGGATGTTTCCGTAAGACTTTGTTTTGAAGTGAAGTGAAATATAGAAAGTCACGCTCTGATTAACCCAGACATCACAATCTACTATTTTAGGCACTGATGTCATAACTGCATTAGGTGAGAGCTGTGTGGAAAGATCCGACCATTGCATAACGCAACTATGGGTCTATTTCATCGTAGCCCTATAGTCTGAGTACAAGGATGGTCACCTTCACCTTCAGAGTACGATAAACTTGATCTACATCCTCGATCATGAGCCATCGATGTCAAGATAGGCTGCAGCAGTTGAAATATTCTGAGACTTTCAGCGTCAGGGTGAGACGCTGCTGATGAGTGCACATTTTGATAAGAGATCGTATCTTCAAACAATGTCACAGTAACTGGTATAGATAACAACATCTGAAGGTTTTAATCCTGGCTTTTGTCATTCTCCTGTCGATTTCCGGGCTCCCTCCCGCTCACTCCAGCACACGCTGATGCACAAACATCTACAGGAGAATGACAAAAGCTTTAAGCCCCTTGAGGGCTTTGATATGGCTGTCTCCTTGTGAGCTGCAGTCCTCTCTGCTGAATGGAGTCTGTTTGAGTGATGATATATTACATGTACTAAATGCGTAGTACACGCAACTATTGCAGAACTCTGTGCTCCTAAGGATGCAGGAGATCTACTTGTTATGAGTTTGTGAGAAGTCATAGTGCAGAATCCCTGCTTAATGCAGCCAGAATTCTGCCATATTTGAGCTCATCTCAGCACTTGAGAGTGTTAGGAAACCAAGAACGAACTTTGACCCTAGATTTTGGTATCCCGATACTGAAGCCCCATAGTACCATAGATTTTACACGTATGTAGTGCAGGGACTGTCCAACTCAATAGTAATATCACCCGACACTGCTTGCTCTCACTAGTTATCACAGCCTTTACATCTTTGCTTATCCTTGCATTAGCATTAGTGTGAGATGTCACTGAATGGAACAATCGCGCAACCGTTGTTAGTTAGGGTCATTGAATGGGACAGCGTAACTAGTTGAATAGTTGATGACATGCATCGCTAGTTGTCGGTCCTTTATAAGTGAGAACGCCTGACTATAGAACATTAGATTCGTGATACTGGTATTGCAAAGAGCATTCCTCGTACAGCAACAGTAGCGAGTGCTGCTTGAAAGCAAAGCAGCAGAACTAGTGCAAAACTTTGACTTAGAGAGCTCAAAGTAAGTATACGTCTCTCTTCATCTCTCCACTCTACTTGAACATGACTAGCTAGTGTCCTATAACCTCATTCCCACATGCTTTTTTCAGCCTAGCAGTAGGAATGATCGACTTAAAATACCTGAGTGGGTTGCTACCTAGCGGTTACCTACTCGGAGCTACCCTAGTAGCCATTACTGTCTACTACTGGCCGATATGGAAGAGATACAAGTACCCTCCAGGTCCCATGCCTCTTCCATTCATTGGGAATATCCTGACATTTGTCAAACCTGGAAACTTTATGCAGGAACTAGCAGGTAAGTGTCAAGTGGAAAAACCTTCTTTTGAGAAGTATTCACATGCTCTGCGGTAAGAGTGTCGCGAAATCTATGTTGCCTTGATAACATGACGGTTGGAGCACATGGGCTGCACTGACTGTGCTTTCTGTGAGAAAAATGTCTTTGCAGGCCCATATTTAGATAAGAGGGTTGAATTGATAAACAACATTAGTTTCTGTAAGTAAAGATGAATCGCAATACGGAGTATTTCTTTCCTCACAGAGAGTCGACCTAAGTACGGAGAGGTGCTGACATTGCATGCAGATAAGCCTGTGGTCATCCTTAACAGCGCCGAGGCTATTTACGAGGGGTTTACCAAAAACGCCGACCATATGAGCCTAAGGCCATTTGACATGAACCCAATCTACAGACTAACAGGAGGTAGGCCTTACAGCCCTGAGACAGTGGCATAGCTTGTCTTTTTCACAGAGCATCTTTCTCATCTTGTCTGAATGGATTTTAGGACTGGGCATGATTAACGAGAACGACGGACATTGGCAGCTGCTAAGAAGACAGCTCCTTTCCGTATTCAAAGAGCAAGGCGTCGGTATGTCACTAGGCTTTTCCTCAGCTTATTGACTTTCCTGATGGTAAATCATGTTTTGCTCAACGCTGCAATTCAGCAACTATAGCTGTTTTAGACGAACCGTAACTCCTTACAGTTCACTCAGAGGGTATGAGTACCGATAAAACTGCCATATAGTTGGCAGTTTTAGAGTTACAGATGCATTACTTGAGACATCCTGATGCTCTGATATTTACCGAATGCTCGTATGCGCGTATGTAGTTCATGGTATACAAACCACGTGTTGAACATGCTAACTTTAAAACTTCCTAATGTGCTTGAGTTCCTATGCATGGTCATCGATCAAATTATCTTGTTTCACCGCATTAATCGTTTCATCTACATTTCAGGTAAAGTCGGTATGGAGGAGTGTATCACAATGGAACTGGCATACTTGATTGAGGAGTTGGGCATGAAAGGTGGAGATTCGTTTGACCTTCAGGATCTGCTGACTCAGTCTGTGTCCAACATTGCCACCAAGATCGTATTCGGCTCGCGATTCGACTACACAGCTAAGCAGCTGGAAAACCTACAGTTTGATGAGTTCGTAGAGAAAAGTAATATGTTACTGAGGATGAAATTTGTTGAGGTGACTTTGCGTTCCTACTTGCACTCAAATGACATAAATCTTGACAGCTTCTCAATGCGAAGAACCCCCCTCCCTCCATCTGTTTTAGTTCTTACCCGGAGATCCTATAGGATACCACGCTGCCAAGAGGAAGGCAGAAGCCGGGCTGAACTTTGCTAAGAAGCAGATAGAAGAGCACAGGAGAACGCTGGACGAAGAAAATCCGAGGGATTTCATTGATACGTTCCTGGTGGAGATGAACAAGAATAGTGACACCTTTACAGGTAAGGTAGTGACTCTGTATACCTGCATTGCATCATGGGAGTATGGTGGAGACAAGAGGAACAGCAAGGTAATTTGTAGACCAAGTTCTCAGCAATAGGATATGTTTCAGAGAAGAATCTGCTGGCCGAAGTGATGCAGTTATACATCGCAGGGACAGACACGACCAGCTCTAACCTCTACTGGGTCTTCCTCTACGTAGCCAAGTATCCTGAAATACAGCAGAGGATCTACGAAGAGATCTCGGAACATGTTGGTAGGTCCAAAAGGGCATTGATCGCAACATTATTCTGTTCTTCGTATGACTTATTTTCTTCTTGTTTCAGGTTCTCGGCCCGCCCAATACACCGATAGGAATGTTATGAACTACACAATGTCCTTCATCACAGAGATATTCCGTCTGGCAGCAGCGTTCATGTCTTTGCCTCACTACACCACCAGAGATGTGACAATCCGAGGGCAGACAATCCCTCGAGGTATTCCTCGTATTATTTGGCATCTTATCTATCATTTCTGTTGGTGATTGCGGTGTCCATTTCTGGCGCAACATTGTAGATACAACAGTCTTGGGTAACATATGGGGAGCATGTCACGACAAGACTGTGTTTGAAGATGCTGATACTTTCCGAGCTGACAGATTTTTGAATGAGGATGGAAAGTTTCGGAAGCCAGACTCAAAGCGTTTTATCCCATTTAGCATCGGCAAGTTGATGTGTAATTTTATACCTGCACAAAACTTTACCAGCTTCTTGTTAACAATTAGTGATTTTGTTTTCCTTAGGAAGGAGAGTGTGTCCCGGAGAGCCGCTGGCGCGTATGGAGATGCTCCTGTTTCTGGTTACAATTCTGCAGAAGTTTGAGGTTCACAGCGGACAGGAAGTGGAACTGTCTGAAACTGCTCACAGGAAGTTCTTAATGAAGCCAGCGAATTATCTCATTAAACTTACACCTCGCAGTGAATAGAAGGTCTCTCAACATGTTTTCCTACTCATTAGGTGCTTCTCACATGAGAATATGAGACTATTTGTAATTTACCACCATCTATCAAGTTTTTTGTCCTCATGTTTACCACGAATTTAAAGATAGCTCAAGAAGTTTTGCCAATAAAATTGCCAAATTCAATTATCTACCTTTTCTAGACTAATAATAAGAATTACCAAGTTTCTTGAACTCAAGATTAGGCATTTTGAGAAACTTGAGCAAGTTCTCATTTTATTTGCAGCAAGTGTAGGGACCTTCAAAGTCAATGCTGGCAGACCAAGCTGCAAAATATGACTCTATTGCCACTCAAAATTTTAAGCTTTTTACTCCCGCTAGTCATCACATCTTTTAATATTTGCTTACACATTACTACGCCTTGCTATCTGAGGTCACTGAATGGAACAACCAAGTATACCCTGCTAGGGTCATCGAATAGGACATTGCAACTACAACTAGTTGAAATGATTAATGATGAATGATGATGACGTGAAGCGATAGATGCCGATCCGTTATAAGTGAGTGCACAGTTACTATGGACAATGAGCTTCTAGGGACTAGTGCCACAAAGATCTGTCCTCTTACAGCAATAATAGTGAGCGCTGTGTTGAAACCAAACAGAAGAACTAGCCAGAAACTTTTGCGTATAGACCTGACAGTAAGTAAACACCTCTCCTCTCCTCTCCTCTCCTCTCCTCTCCCCTCCTCTCCTCTCTTCTCCTCTCCTCTCCTCTGTTTTAATGTAACTAGTTAGTGTCCTATTATCTCATTCCCACATGCTTCCTTTCAGGTTAGCAATAGATATGATCGACTTTCAATACCTGAGTGAGCTGGTACCTAATGGCTACCTGCTTGGAGCTGGCCTAGTAGCCATCACTGTCTACTACTGGCCGATATGGCGGTGCTACAAATACCCTCCTGGTCCTATGCCTCTCCCATTCATCGGGAATACCCTGATGTTTCTCAAACCAGGTACCTTTATGCAGACTCTAGCAGGTGAGTGTCAGGTGGAAATTGTCTTCAAACCTTTCGTTGAGAAGAATCGAATGTGTGAGTGAGGTAGTTGTGCTAGTATACATGAATTGCAATGTTGAGCCTCTATCCATTGCAGAGAACCAAGACAAGTATGGAGAGGTGTGCACGCTACATGTTGATATCCCTATAGTAGTGGTCCTTAACAGCTCTGAGGCTGTTTATGAGGGGTTTACCAAGAACGCCGACCATATGAGTGTAAGACCGATGAATCTGAACCCAGTTTACAGGCTAACAGTGGTAGGCTCTCCAGCCATTAGACCGTAGGCATTTTCATGGTAGCGAACATTCCATGAAGCTACATGTACCTTTTACCCTAGTAAAACACTTAGTAATCCCCACATCCGTGACACGATTGCGTCCAGCTAACAGTATCCGGTAAGTGTTGATGTGTCACGCATGCGCGAGTAATGAGAATGCCTTATTGCATCACTTGCCTTTACCATGACGCATCTACTATACTTTCTTTGAATTCCAGGGCTGGGCTCGATTAATGAGAATGACGGACATCGGCAGCTGCTAAGAAGACAACTCCTTTCGGTATTCAAAGAGCACGGAGTCGGTATGTCACTAGGCTATGACTCTAAGTTCTCCAGGGGAGCTGAAGCTGACACCATGTTTTGCTCGATGATGAACCTCCATGAGCAAGCGATGTGTGGGCTTATAATAATTCCTTTACTGTCAGCCATGTATGCTTGAGCATTGAGGTGATCCTAGTAAACAACTTGAGTGTTGGACGATGTATTGGCGTTCTGATTTACGGTTGAGTGTGAGCATCTAATTAGACCTGATTTCTCACATTTATGGTCTTATCCATACTTCAGGTAAAGTCGGTATGGAGGAGTGTATTACAGAAGAGCTGGGATATTTGATAGAGGAGTTGGGAATGAAAGTCGGGGATTCGTTTGACTTTGTGGATCTGCTGACTCAGTCTGTGTCTAACATTGCCACTAAGATCATATTCTGGTCAAGATTCGACTACACAGCTGAGCAACTGGAACGCCTGCAGTTTGATGATTTTATCGAGAAGAGCAACCTGATGCAGCGGATGAAATTTGTTGAGGTGACACTTTGCTTTCCTATTTCAGTTCAACTGACATATAATTTGAACGCTTTATAATTCTGAGACAACCCCCCCCCCTACCATCCTTTTTAGTTCTTGCCTGGAGACCTGATAGGATACCACGCTGCCAGGAGGAAGGCAGAAGCCGGGCTGAACTTTGCTAAGAAACAGATAGAAGAGCACAGGAGAACGCTGGACAAGGAAAATCCGAGAGATTTCATTGATACGTTCCTGGTGGAGATGAAGAAGAATAGTGACACTTTTACAGGTAAGATAGTGGCCACGTCCTCCTGCATTGCATCATGGGAGTATGGTAGAGAGAAGAGGAACAGGAAGCTAACTTGCAGACCAAATTCTCAGCTATAGGATGTGTTTCAGAGAAGAATCTGCTGGCCGAAGTGATGCAGCTATACATCGCAGGGACAGACACGACCAGCTCTAACCTCTACTGGGCCTTCCTATACGTAGCCAAGTATCCTATGATACAGCGGAGGATCTATGAAGAGATCTCGCAACATGTTGGTAAGTTTTGAATAATATTAGTTGCTGCACTGTTCTGGTCTTGGTATGATTCATTTGCTTCTTCTCTCAGGCTCTCGCCCCGCCCAGTACGCTGATAGGAATGTTATGAACTACACAGTGTCGTTCATCACAGAGATCTTCCGCCCGGCGGCAGCGTATACCTCTCTTCCACACTACACCACCAGCAATGTGACGATCCGAGGGCGAACCATCCCTTAAGGTGTCTTGTGTATTTGTTGTCATGTGCTCGGTCACAATTTTTGGTGATGTCTATGTCCATTTCTCGTGCAATGTTTTAGACACAATGGTTTTGGGGAACATATGGGGAGCGTGTCACGACAAGACTGTGTTCAAGGACCCTGATACTTTCCGACCAGACAGGTTTCTGGATGAAGATGGAAAGTTCCAAAAGCCAGACTCAAAAAAATTCATGCCGTTCTCCATTGGTAGGCTGATGTCCCTTTCCATCAACACATGGGTTTTTAGTCATAACAACAATCGTGCTATATTGTACTTGTTTAGGAAGGAGAGTCTGTCCAGGAGAGCCACTGGCGCGTATGGAGATGTTCCTATTTCTGGTTACGATCCTGCAGAAGTTTGAGGTTCACAGCAGACAGGAAGTGGAACTGTCTGAAACTGCTCACAGGAAGTTCTTAATGAAGCCAGCAAACTATCTAATCAGGCTGACAATACGCAGTTAATATGAATAGATTTCTTCGAAATTGTTGCTTTTTTATTTCTTGTTCGGTGTTTCTCTTGTGAAAAAATTGGTATTTAGAAGTCGTTAATATCAACCAAGCACAAAGTAGAAATCAATGTTGTTAACCCTAAAATTCTACTCATAGATCTACAACTTGTTTTGACATTTGAGGCAGCTAATTTATCACATTAGGTCATCTACTTGTGGTCTGTGCGCACCACGGGCCCACACAAACTGACTAATTGTACTTGACAGCAGTAATGTGCTGAAGTAAAAGCCATGAAGTGGGTTTCAAGGCAGGATACAGGTTTCTATTGTTAGATATATATGGTATATGGATTTATTTTAAGATCACTGAAATCTATGATATTTTGTCATTTGCGGTTGGAATCGCTGGTAGAAATCATGTCATAATTCTGTGTGAACGGAATCATTACCAGCCCTTAAAGATGACTGAAATAGCAGCTCGATAGCATTGCTAGATCCAATTGAGCCCCTTGCTCCAACTGCAGACATGAATTAACATTAGATTAACATCAGATATTGAACATATTATATACAAACTAGAAGAAGTTCTCGTTTTCCAGTATAGCATTAGGGTGATGGATATTTTGTGTCACTGATGCCTACACTACAGTTGTTATCATGCCACCTCTGCTAGGTTTCTGAATCCCTGATACAGTATGAATTCCTTTTCAATCTCACAGTCATATTTTATCCACTGGAGAAATTGAAGCCAAGAATTCTTGTAACCTACTGGTGCAGAAATGTTTCCATCTTGAAATGTCTTGTGGTAATAAAAACACTAACCATTACCTGATCTTTGTTTGTTTGTTTGTTTGTTTGTTTGGAGATGCAGGTGGTAGTGATTATGTCTTACTATTTAATTCTCAGTATCCTCCTGACACTGCAGTGGTGGGACTTGTCTTTAAACGTTATTCTATGACCACATAGGAGTATTGGGAACATGGCTGACTGCCTTGTGGACTTCCATTTGGTTTCTAACTTTTGAAAACTGGGCAGTACATTTGCTTATGGCAGAGAGGCACTGCTGGGGTAACATGCTCGCCAAGTTTATCTCCCTAAAAATGTCATACTACAGTCAGTGACAACAATCAAGCAGATTATCAGTAACGTCGTAGTCAAAATGTTCAAGATAGCAGCAGCTCATATCACTACTTTGTGTGCTATGAGGGAGTTATCTTCCCATGTTTATCATCCTACTCGCTGAGGCGTTACGTGCACCGCATTGGAAAGCAATCAATTAGATTGTTTAGTTGTCGAGCGCTTCATCTACTAGTAGTTGTACTTTGACTGACTAACCGCTTTGTGTATGACTCAAGCTTCAAAAGGTATTATCAAACTTTCTGAGCTCTTTTTGATTAGGGAGATAAGGCATGAGAAATCATACTCCATCAATGAGGAGCTGACCAACTAGCATCTTCGTGGAAGAAACTAGATAACCTAGTGTTAACTTGTAGTGCAAGACAAGTACGGTGAGTGAATGTTGTCTTGGCTGTGCATTAGAATCAAAAATGTCAGTTCCACTTTCTTCCTTTTCAGTATAAGGATCACAATGATCAATGTGCAAGTGCTCCGTCAGCTGGTACCTAATGGGTACCTGCTCGGAGCTGCTCTAGTAGCTATCACTGCCTACTACTGGCCAATATGGAAACGATACAAGTACCCTGGAGGGCCCATGCCTCTTCCCTTCATAGGCAACATTGTGATGTTTTTCAAGCCTGGTAACATAATGCAAGAGCTCGCAGGTGTGTACTAGGTACATATATATGCTGTTTTTGGTGTGGCAGAGATTGAATCTCACATGCTGTCATGAATGAAGCTATCAAGCATGAGTGAACACTGTTAGAGGATAGAGAGTGAAAGGGCAACAGGAAATCGTTGAAAAATCTGCTTTCAGAGAACCTGGACAGTTACGGTGAGGTGTTAACACTGCATCTTGATACACCATTAGTGGTGTTAAACAGTACAGAGGCGATATACGAGGGGCTAGTGAAGAACGCTGACCACATGAGTCTTAGACCCATCAACAACAACCCAATATTCAGGCTAACAGGAGGTATGTACGGCTCCACCGCAGCTATCTTTGCGTCGAATCTGAAAGCTTCATTCTCTTGAGCTTCAATTAGGACTCGGTTTGATCAGCGAGCGGGACGGGCATTGGCAGTTGTTGAGAAGACAACTCCTGGCAGTTTTCAAAGAGCATGGAGTCGGTAGGTGAATTCCCTATTCATACAGACCATTCTTCATCAAATAAGAGCATCAGAGATCGCTCTTTATTGTTGCGTACGCTGGTACATGCTCTCCATGGGTTTTACAAAGTTGGCTAGACTTGTATACAGCAGTGGCTAAAGCATCATCCGTCCTTGACCTCTGTGGCCGACGATTTAGATTAGGATATATTATAACCGAGGGCGGATTCAGGCTAGCGCAACTGATGCCCGAGTTTCAGACAAAAAACCTGCCTCAGCTATTTTCTGTCAGCTCGTACTAAATAGATCCAAAAACCATGACTGCGCTCGGTCAGTCGGCATCACTAAACTATTAGTTACGCAGTCAACAGACGCAATTTGCCGTCGGACAGCTACTTGTTGATGACTTGAGTGTAAGTCAAAAAACTCCTGGATCCGCCCCTGATTTCTGTTTGTATTAACCTTCCATCTATATAGATTTTTATGTATGCTAGGTAACAGTATGGTGAGGTGGTGAGGTGGTGAGGTGTGGTGCTGCGCGGCGTGGTGTGGCTTGGTGTGGTGGAGTGCGGAGCAGTACAGAGCATCATTATACATATATGTCCCAATTTCTCTTCCTGGAATCATTAGTATGAGAGAAAACAAAAAATAGAGTGCTTTTATGGTTATCCGATAGTTATGCTCACAATTGCCCACGACCTAACAGGTAATTGTTAGCAAAAACACAGGGAGAATCACGAAAGCCTAATCAAGTTTTAACATAAATTAGTTTAAACATTGCTTCTCATACGATCTGACAAGTTTGGATGTTTTATTTTCCATGCAATTGTTTATGATGGGTCATTTTCAATCCATATACTTCAGGTAAAGTCGGTATGGAGGAGTGTATCTCGCTGGAGCTGGGGTTTCTGATCGACGAGTTGGGGAGGAAAGGCCGAGATCCGTTTGACATCCAGGATTTACTTACTCAGTCAGTGTCTAACGTTGCCACCAAGATTGTATTCGGGTCAAGATTCGACTACACAGCTGAGCAGCTGGAAAACCTACAGTTTGATGAGTTTGTGGAGAAAGGTCTGATGATGCTACGAATGCCAATATTGGAGGTTATTACTGCCGTCTCGTCCTCCAAGCGGATGACTTATAGATTCTATTATTCTATTCTTATTCTACAATAGAAACTTTTATGTACATTTAGATGATTCCAGGAGATCCTATAGGATACCACGCAGCCAAGAGGAGAGCGGAAGCTGGGTTGAACTTTGCCAAGAAGCAGATAAAAGAGCACAAGAGAACACTGGACGAGGAAAATCCCAGAGATTTCATTGACACTTTCCTTGTGGAGATGAAGAAGACTAGTGACACCTTTACAGGTAACCCCATCCTTAGATACTCATTGCTGAGGGATTGGTATAAGCTGCAAGGAGCAAGAGATAAATGGTGTAAGAGAAATGGGAGGGAGGGAGGGAGAGAGGGAACGGAAAGGGAGAGGGAGAGAGGGGGGGGAAAGGGAGAGGGAGAGGGGGAGGGTGAGGGGGAGGGAGGGAAGGGAGGAGGGAGGGGGAGAGGGGGAGAGGGGAGGAGGGGGGGGGGGGGG
>ERZ1740065.2131-NODE-2131-length-12254-cov-10.687679_pt1 | contig 12254 bp, 5 predicted proteins | sample MGYA00581738_ERZ1740065 | MGnify/ENA primary metagenome ERZ1740065 (study PRJEB43018, sample SAMN04849749) | marine metagenome | isolation source: floating plastic debris | place: Pacific Ocean | collected 2008-09-01 | study: EMG produced TPA metagenomics... | reverse complement strand
CCCCCCCCCCCCCCCCCCCCCCCCTCCCCCCCCCCCCCCCCCCCCCCCCCCCTCCGCCCCCCTCCCCCCCTCTAAGAAGCCCAAATATGACCATTACTATCAGCCTAGCACTAGAAATTTATGCTAGAATCAGTGAGACCGGTGAAATACCAGAAAGACAAGATTATCTCTATGTCTTCAAAAGAAGGATTCAAGAGCATAGAGGAAAGGCCATTGGAGGACGAGGGGTAGGCATAGGAGCAGGAACATACAGAGGAGGCGGAAGAAAGAAGAACTAGAAGAAATGGGAAGAAATTGTTGGTTTCCGTTTCGCATCCTGTCGACTCGCGTTTCATTGCTGCTCACGATCATGCACAAAATGACCCCTAATACCACAACATTTTCTCACAACCATCCTGACTGTTGAACTTATCCAGTTGTTGTAGACGTCGAGGTCAAGCCGGGTTGACTCAATTTTTGAGGCGGACCCAAATGATGAATGCGCACTTAAGCCCGGTTCACACGGACGTGAAAACAGCAAGGAACGAACGAACGAATGCCAAATACTTCCGCATTCCATTCGTGTAATGCGTTCGTTGAGCCATTCGTTAGACGCTCGACCTGTTGACCGTCTGTGGACAGACGTCGACGAATGCTCCTCATGCTGTGATCTGATTGGATGCATTCAACAGCAGCGCACTAGTCAACAGCGTGTTATGCAAGGCTTGTCAATGATTGGCTAAAGTTTACAAACAAATGAGTGTGTGGCCAGCTATCTGTTCATTCGTTCATTTGTCCATTTATCAACCTCATTCTTTCGTTTCGAATGACACCAAAATTGATCCAATCAGAGCATCAGATCCAGCTCTACAGCCAGCTATATAGCCTGTACTAAGCAATGAGCCAGTGCAGCCTATTGTGGTTTATGTCATGCAGGGTCACATCTTTCCCTAAAACATGGGTCTAATCACAAAGTCTGGGCACGCGATGGTATAACTTTCATGATTCATGCAAGCATTTCAAGTTTATGACGGAAAATAATGGGGTGAGCAGAAATCGAAAAAGAAATAACAGTGATAATGCAAGTTTTGAAGAATACAGGTGCAAAATGATCCTAGATTTCGTAAACTGGTTGCGGTTGACAACATATCATAGACCTCAATAATGAAACGCATCTGTATTTATTAAGGTCATATTTAGTTCAACGTTATTCAATGATTATTTACTTGCAACTTGCAGCATTTTTTACTCTTATGTTGGTATGCATCATGAATTATGATATCCGCATTTTTTCCGCACTTAAAACAGGCGCGCCTGTTTTTGTCTGCACTTAGTTTAGGCGCGCCTGTTTTTGTCCGCATTTTTTCTACACTTAAGTGGGGACAAAATGCAGACGGAAACTAGCGACATAAAAGTAAAAAATGCCCAACTTTCCTGGCGTGAAATAACCCAATAAGCTCTTGAATCAAAACACTGGGTAACTCTTATGCGTACCATACAGTTATAAAAAAGAAAGATGACTGACTTAACTACAAATAACACAGCTGAGATCCCGTACCTGTGACTCCCTGATTCTATCCACAGTGTGCATCGCGTAGTCCTCATCACCTGAACCCCATGTTGTGACGACGGCGTTGGCGCCAGTGAGGTTCAAGGATCCTGGCAGGCATATAGCGCTGACTTCCTCATCAAACACCAGAGCCTGTTCGAGACGTAGCAGCGCGATGTCATAATCTGGAGCGGAAAATTATAGTGGGTATGATTCCTACAGCAAGAGCACTATATGATCCCCTGCCGACAAGAGCTCTCAGCTGGATTCTCGGCTAGCGTAAACAGGTATTCCGAGACGAGACTCAGTTGCTTCTTGGTTGACTCTGGCAATGCTTGATATTTCAGAAGGCTAATCAGGTTTGGTACTGGAAAGCTTGTCAGGGACTTGGTCAGTGTAAACAAGATAATATTGGAGGAAAAGCTAGCCAAGAAGGTAGCCGATCCTCAGCAGATAATCGTAGCCCTCTAATCCGGCCAGTGTAACTGTAGCTTTACGAGCTTTGAGCAGAGTAGAACATCTGACCGTAATCGGAGATGCGATGCATGACTGTTCGCCTGATGGAGCTGTTCCTCAGAGCACCACCACCAGAGCGGGCACCTGATTGCACCACCACATCTTCTATACCAAATTCGACACAGTGAGCTGCTACCACCACCCACTCTGGATGAAGCACCGCTCCATCACAGCGCACGTAACCTGCAGAGGTTGTCAGGGCAACCTGGAATGAGTTGTCATGGTTACAACGCTGGCATGCTGAGGATTACTATACTGTAGATTATCCTTCCTCATACCTGCCACGGGTGGCTATTTATGAGGGCATACTGGGTACCAGCTGCATTCGCACACTGAGAGCTATGGCTGGGAGTCAGCAGGCAGGAATCGACAGCAGGTCGGCCACAGTCAAAGACATCTGCAATGTGTGATCATGCGGTGTCATTTGTTTCATAACCGTGACTGCATACTGCCTCGTAACTACCATTGTGAGTGGTCTAGGTCTCGTGCTGTCTGACCTTCCAAGCAAGTTTCTGGTCTCAGTAAAATTGTCTCAAAGCTTTGGTGGCAGCTGTGTAGCGAGCGACAGCTGACAGAACTCAAGGCTGACACGCAATGATAACACGAGGATGCATTACGGATGGGTAAAGCTGTTACTGGTATCCAGTACCAACGCGCTGATAAGTCACCATCGAAATGAATGAGTGCAATTTCGTCACCAGCAAATCAACGGCTATATTTTCCTGGTTTCAACATTACAAAATATCTATTCACCGCTTTGATTCGTTTTGATTTATATTTGGATATAAATTAGTTACCTTCCTCCATCGTGTGTTTTGTACAAGGTATACTGTTTCTACACTGATTTTTGCACCACGATACTAGGCGCAAATATTTTTGGTATGTATCCCACTACAGTGCAGGATACACAAAAAACAGTGCGGTGTTGTGTGGTTACCAGTGCGGTGTTGTGTGGTTACCAGTGTTGGTATTGGGCAGTTCACATACCTGTTAAATAGGGTTACCATTGTTTGTACCACAAGATCATAAACAAATGGGACTAACTGACCTTCTTTTACCCTCAAATCGGCACGCGTGACAACATGAGAGTAAAAACAGGCGATTGTATTAGAGCTACCTGGTTAGACTCTAGGAAATATGTTCTAATGCTGAAAACACGCAGATCGAAGCTTATCTTTGTTTTTCCGTGCAAGTAATTTCTGTTAGTGACTTGAACCAGTCCATCGACGAAAAATGTATATCAACTACTTATTGGCCTATATCTTTATTTTAGGTTTACTTCAGTTGATTGGCTTATTAAGTTAGTGGAAAACACACTGTTTGTAATGACTCAGCCCTAGGACAAGATTACGCATATATAAAAACAAGTGGCCGTAGCTAGTTCGGAAAACCTTCATGTTAAATGTTAAAATGTTAAAATTGCGAGTCTGAGTCTGTCTCTGTGCTTGCGCACTGAGAAATACCATGCCTTAAGGGCAAGGCTACCATATGCGGCGCCAGGTTGCTCTCAGTTTCAAGGCAGGTCAGAACACACCTGTGGCATGAGGGCCCAGCAGGAGGACTCAGTGGGATTCCAACCCACAACCTCTTAACAATTGTGTGTCTTGAGGTGTAGGCTCTACCGCTGAGCTATCTTCTACTCCATTTGACCAGTGAGAAGTAAATTCAGCCACAATGCTGTGAATGTGCTAGCTTTCTATTATAGCAATCTACACACCTGTCAAGTCTCCCATATTTCCCGGGAGACTCCCGTATTTTTTGTGCCAAAATTTAGGGTCAAAATTGCTATTAATGGTTTTCTAATGTTCTCTTGTGGCTCACCAAATATATCTTGCTGAGCTGAACTCAAATATGACAGAATCCTAGCTGTAGGGGTAGGGGTTTTGAGCCATGGCTTCCCAAAGTTCAGAAAAACAGAATCTCCACTATTTTCAGCCTGACAGTTTGACAGGTATGGCATTCTATTACAGCATAAAGCTGCTAAAAATTCCGATAAGACGTCATGTAATATGGAACACAGAAATAAATGGCTGCAATACATTTCATAGTGACTGACATCACTCACTCCGCTTGTTGCGGACCCACCAGTGAGTAAGCTCATGACCCCAGCCATGACCCCAGCTATGATCCAAGCCATGACCTCACCAACAACACCAACCATGACCCCACCAATAAATTGGTAGCAAGATGCCAGATGACTCATGCCACCGGCTGTGATGCGTAACCCTGAGACAGTCAATGCAATCCTTCTAGAATATCAGATGTCTATACTCTCTATTATACTAGTCAGCATGTTTACGATCCTTTGCCTGGCACTGGTTATGGTCTTACGGGAGCTTGATGTCATTAATATGAGGAATACAAAATAATTCTTCAGCACTAGAAAGTGACATATGATATTTCTACCTGTCATGCTGAAATGCAGTTTGAATCCATCAAGACTATTGTAATAGTCTGACTTGAAAGCTACTGTAGCAACTTTTGCCTTCACAACGACAGGCTTGAGGTCAGTCATGTTATTTCCGCAGAACCTGTGAATAAAGGTAGAGGGGATCCGTACAGTTTGTGTTACAAATAAACAACTATGAGCATAGCACAATTTGGGTATCAAGAGCTAGTACTGACAGGCAATTTTAATTTCCAGTTTGGTCGGATATTGAAAACACCTTTTAAATTTATCCAGGGTTCATCTCAAGAATGCGGAGGTATGCCCGGGTTTCCCCAAAGTTTGCCACATTCATCTGATTGCAAATGTTCCAGTAGTATAAAGTGGTAAGTTTCCCAAAGCCATAGCACCTATTGTTTTCTCCATAAATTTACCGGAGTTCTGGTTTTATTGTCTTTGCCAAGTACAAAGGATTCTCCTAAGGTATCGGTCCAGTGGTGTCTTTTGCTATAGTATGAGTTGTCGCCAGACACTACCTCATCCTACTGATGGTTTACTTTTGTTTGAATTTTGGTCACATTCCCAGCAGGCTCACACTAAGGATAGGCTCAGAGCGCAATTGTTGATATTCGTTTATTTTCAGAGTTTGTCTTCTTGAACCCCTGAATTAACTGGACGGGATCAGAATACCACAACAAATATAGGATTTCAACCCCAAAACAGAGCACGGTACCCTATTATTTCTAGTGGCTGGGCTGTATGTATCACAGCATTATTCATTGGAGAATGAGTTTATCTGACTCACTCGAACTCGGCGTCTCCCGAATCAAATGACAATGTTAGGTAGTCATAGCAACCTCCTTTGCGATTCACCTCCACATCCAGGTATTCCACTGCGAATCTGTACTCGATATTTCCCTATAAAATAGATAATCATTTGAATATGATAGATGGAATATTAGGGTCATCAATTGATTTACCAGTGCTGTGTTTTTTCTAATTATTGTGGCTTTCGACAATAACTATCTACATGTATGGTAAAATGATGGGTGAATGGAGCGGTGGTAGCTCTAGGAGATCAGGATTTAAAACTCAGGCCAAGTAAATGACAATTCTTTTTCTTCTATCCATATGCACGCCGGAGTCACATGTCGGTGCTATGCTGACTTTACTGCGCTTATCATGCTTCCACAGCAACTTAGGATTCGTTTAGCTCAAGCTTAAACTCGGAGTTGACCAAACCTACAGCGTACCGATAGAAGTATAAAAAATGCCAATGTAGACTTCCATATAACAAAATCATTATCCTTAGGCTCCGGTGTCAAGCTGCTTCTTCTCTGGTATTTAGCTGGTACTAAAGCTGCTGATGGCATCCTGAGTGCGGGCTAAGCCAGGCGTAATACCATTGAAGCACTGGTGCAACGCCCGCATAGAACTAGCGCCCCTACTGAGAGGAGAGTAAACCAAGCCGGATAGTCGGACGTATTTATTGCAATAAGTAGCACTAGTGGATTATTTTCTCGTAAGAAAAGGCATTCAACTATCATCATATATTCGCCTATTTAGCAAACTTGTGACATGAATTAAGAGTGACAAATAAGGCAATCTTATTAGTTGTTATAGCTAGAGAATAAATGTAAGCATCCGTTCTCAAACGCGTATTAGCGTCAGGTCAGCGATAAGTTTCATGTCGAGAGTTGTATTCCTGTAATCCGAGCCAACTGGGAGATATAAATATCAGGCCAAATATTTTTGGTGTGGAGTGCACAGCCAGAACTATTTTGTGGCATTTTTACTCTCCTATCTATAGGCCCGCCGGTGTCATAAACGACGGCAAAAGCTTGCGAAATGCGGACAAACATATGCTTATGATAGGCTTAACATAGGCTTAATATTGGCTTAACACCTGCGCATGATCCCGGCGTGCCGATCGATGGAAGAGTATAAAATGACAATTTTGTTGCAAATTTTTTACTAAAATCTTGGGAATTGAACTTTTTTTAATGCCTTACTCGAAAAACTCGACGTATCGCAGGGATGTGAACTCGCTTGTTACATCGAATACAAATGCGGCCTAGAGATATTTTCGAGCAGCTCTGTCACCATACCTCTCAACTCTCCTGGATTTCGCGGAAGACTCCAGTATTCTAGCTGCCAGATTTTAAAGTCAAATTGTAATCATTGCTCTCTCGCTTTCCTGTGGCTTACTAAAAATATCTGGTTGAGACCAAATATAGAGGATTTTGAGGAGCTCCGATAGGTTGAGGTTATAGCTGTAAATGGTAGGGGTTCTAAGCTATTACTTCTCAAAATTTAGCAAGAACTTTATCTCCGGTATTTTTAACGTCGTAGGTTGACAGGTTTCTACATCAGACAAATCCTCAATTTTTAAAATAGCTTCGCTTTACAGCACAATGAGAACTACTGATTACAGCATGCCCGCGCCCACCGGCTTGTGAGGTCTCTTTCCAGTTTTTAGCAGCCAAAGTGTTCCAATGCTCCTCTTTGATAGTTAGACCTCTTCAAACTGATCTACTATTTAAAGCGGAATCCTAACAGTAGGTGAGGGTTATAGCATTTCAATGTTCAGATACGAACTCAACCTGGATGTTTAATATTCCCTGAAGTATGATAGAAAGCTATCATGTTTTTCATAGTATGACTTAGAGACCAGGTTAAGATGTTCCATCCATTAGCTCGATTGGACTTGCTCACAAGTATCAACCAGATGTAGTATCATGCAAACTCAAAGTCAGAGTTCAGTTCTCTGGATTGCATGCTTTGCATCAGCAACCAGCACTGACATCAAATTCTACTTTCTGTATCTTACCGGACGTGGAACATACGCAAACCACGACTTGTTCTAGAAAGTACCATTAGACAAAGCCCGGTAAAAGAGAGAATGTGAATGCATACACCTATTTCCATATACTGTTGGTGAGACGCTTGTTCATAGCGCCATAAAAATAGCTGTATTATAAATGCCAGAATAACATTATATCAACAAGAGAGCTAACTGACCACTTTAGATGAAGCTGTGATTTCAATGCTACCGTATGCTTGCTTCGGATAGTTACCAGGGTAACCAGGGGAGACGATGTACCCTTCTCTTCTTGATTTTATATCAACCGTTCCAAGCTCTGGTACTTCAAACACTGGCAGAGCTACAAGCAGCATGGAAGGTTGGCTTGCAGACATATCACTAATGGATAATAACACCGGGTCATTGGTTACTTACTTTTTGTTGTCTGAGTAGTAGTGACTGTTCTAGTTGTAGTTCGTCCTGTAGATGATGTGATGGTTGTGAGTCTTGGTTGCGTGGGTGGTGTAGAAGCAGTGATGTCAGATGACAAGTTAGTAAGTAGATTGCTAGTTGTTGTCATGATTGCTGGATTACCACGGGCGATAAACATCAACTTGAATCCAGGCCCAGTAATGAAGATATCAGTTTTGAATTGAATGTATATGACAGCGGTATTGGTGTACTCTATATTGCGCTCAAGTTGGTCCAAGGCACAGTAGGGGCCTGAAATGATGAATTTACTAAAGGTATTAGCTTTGTACAAACGCTTTTGAATCATTCTCACTAATCACCTACCTTTGACAACAGCGGAGGAGGGGCTGTATAGCTTTACCCAGTCAAACGGGCAGCGGAAATCGCTCTCCATGCTAATGTTTCTGAATGTTAGTGATACCTCACTACCATACTCTGTCAAAGACAGTCAATAATCAGCTAACCACTACACAACAGAATACTGCATCTATCCTCATTGCGAGCATATTTTCTATCCACGGCTGGTTCTGATCAACTTCCCAACATGGTGTCTACAACTGCCTGGATGTGCTCTCATGGTTTTGAATGTAACCACTTGCCCCACCTGTGCTTCCATGAGCCAATTCGTCTCGCAAAAGTTTGCTTTCTGGCCAAGAATTTCCCAGCAACTTGAGTCGGCAGCAAACTGAGTCATGAATACGTGTATGCAGGCAATTTCTTGAGGGAATATGTGTTCATTTGAAGGCTAGTTTGTGGGAAATTGGTGGCGCAGCGATGAAATGTCTACGAGAGCCCATCGGGTTACCTGACACATCGATTTTATAGACACAATGGAGGTTGTTAGGATACGGCGATGGGTATCCGGGAGAAGCTACCATTCCTGACTTCCTGCTGATGACCTTCACCCCTTCATCACAGCCATCTGAGGGTGGCATTGTAGGTGGGCAGATTTCGGCTACAATGGATTAATAGCATTAGAGCTATGTACAGCAAAATTTGACCAGTCCAGACAATAACTCACAGATGCCTGTCTTCAGCACGGCCATGTAACTCATTATAAAACTCAATCCACCTGTGGATACTTGAGAGTGAAATCGAACGAAGGCCCTCCTGCTACTAGATCGGAATGTGCTGACCTGTTCCTGATTGATGAACAAGAAGGTTAGAGCTTGCAGTTCGACAACAGTCTAGCATTGGTACACAAGCAGAGTCACAAGTTACACCAGGTATTCTCAGCTATTGATACACAGTAAAGCAGACGCAGACGGGTATCCTATGCTATCTTCAATGCTTACAGCACTGTTGCTGATTAGTGACTGCAAAGCTCGGTTTCCACTTAAGAAAGGTTTTAGACTCAGGAGTGCCGGTGGCGCTTACCTGCTAAGTGGAAGCTGAGATCCCACAAAGCCTGCTAGGTTGCTAGTTTTGCCTCAAGAACGTAACAAATTTTCAACTTTCCTGCGACCTTAATGGCTTATAAGGCACGCCTGCTAAGAGGAAACAAGCGCATCTGGTGACCGGCGGTATCACTCAATCCATGGGTTCCATGACACAGACTCAAGCCGGTTATCTTTCAATAGCAACGGGTTATGCTTGGCGAATTAGTATGTAGTTATTTGGCTTGGCTAAATATTTCAGCTGTTGCCAACATTTTCTGATGAATGTTATGAATGATGTTGTTTAGTATTTAGCTGTTGGTCAGCTTTTCTTTACAGCGCTGCGTAGATTGCATATAGTATTTATCTAGAAGATTTTTGATGAGCCTAGGGTTACATCAGCTAAGTGGAAATATGCAGCCACTGGGATTTCAAAGGGTTCCCTCCAAATGATCGCTTGCGAAGTGAAAACCAAAAAACCTGAGGCAAACTCTGAGGCTACCTGGGGCTAGGAACCTGCTTAGTGGAAGCTATTATTTACATTGTTTTGTCCACAAAAGCTCGCAATAAGGGGAGCATCAACATCCTTGCCATCATAGATCAAGAGTTGATCCTTGGAACAGTCTGCTGACTGCTCCATATCAAGTATCACCAGCTCCAGTCTGATCACCTACAAGCAGATAGACACGTTTCAGTTGCTGTTAGCGGCATTCTTTGGACTGCCCATTCCGGGTTACTACTCACGTGCTGATCGGGAACCTCTATATGATACTCAACATAGGTGCCGTTGTTAAGCAGCAGTGGAACGTTACGGGAACTGAGCCAGCCTGAGCAGCCTTTGTACGTACGGTTTGCGGAATTGCTGAATCCATCTGATGCTGTAACCGTAGTTTGATTAGTATAGCAGAAAAATGTTGAGTATCTAGTTACTAAAATAATTGGCTTACCACTACAGAGAAGGGAGAGAACCAACAACACACAAACGGAGACCATGATGAACTGGTCCATAAATGTGATGCTCGCCTGCTGCAGACTATAATGAGCTCAAGAAGTGTGCAACTAAAGCAAAGAACAGGACATTCGGAAAATTTACAAGGCAATGGAGGCTGACAATGATGAGAACAAATCAACACAAATTTTCACTGACGATCAGTGGCCCCTGAGTTCAAACTGTACAAATGACAAGCTGGGACACCGAACCACCCGCCCAAACAAGGATTTACAAAGCCACTAGTAGTTCTAATCTCAGATTTTCAGCGTATTGGTGATTTAAACCCTAGAAAGCAAGATAATAACAAGGGCTGAAGTTATGCAGCTTTTACATAATCATGGTCACATGATCACTTTCTCTTTCTCTTGAACTATACTCATTTGAGAGCTGAACTAAACTGAACTTAATTCTTTGAAAGGGAAACTTAACTAAACTGAACCAAACTGAATTTGTTATTCGGAGAGAGAGTGGAAATGAACTGAATCCTAAAATCAGGGAATCCACAAGAGACTGATAAATTCTCTTCACTCATGCTTCTATTGTTCGAGTAGCTGGTTAATCGGAAACAACGCTGCGCGGGAGTTTGCTTTCTGGTAGGAGAGTCATGCCAGCGAGCAAGAGAAAGCGGCTCCTGCGGGCTCACTAACTGAAGCGCACGAACGCCTACTCCCGCTATATCGGGAATTTGCTAGCAATGACTCTTTTTGATGAGAGCTTTTTGAATGCCTAGGCTCCATGGAGTCTAGGCATTCAAAAAGGCAAGAGATTGCAGACAGGTGCGCGCAGAACCACAGGAGATTTACAAAAGCCGTGGATTCAACACAACAGAAGTGTACCAGTCTGCCAGAGACGTAATGGTGGCATAAGACCAGCAGTGGTTTCAAGAGCAACAACAACTTTTGATGTTTCCATGCTTCATCACGACTACATTAGTTTGAAAGAGCAGATTATTGCTATAATTCCGCTATAGGCGCTTCAAGGGTACGGTTGTCTGGCAATCAAAATTCAATCATTCGTACACCCGCTCACTCGCTGCACTCCCTCCTGTGTGGTGGGACCTTGTAGGCCAACAATGTATGCCTTTTGTTTCTGTAATGTTTTCTTCTGATTGTGTTGTTCTTGTTTTATATTTCACCGTTTTACTTGTTTCAGTTTCACAGATTCGTTGCATCATAATTAAATGTTGTACCATCTGACCAGCTGATAGTTGGCTTTTGTGATTATCCTGTCATTATGCTTGTCTGCATGCTGCCGCTCTTTTGGCAGCCTAGGCTTTCTAGCAATTGCTAGAAAACTCCTGATAAAGCTCGCTCAAGCATTCCTAGGCAGGCGTTAGTAGGCAGGCGCTAGTAGGCAGGCGCTAGTAGGCAGCAAACCCTCAAGGTCAAGTCTATAGGTGAATGACAGATGACAGTGAGTGCAAACCAGTGAAGTAAAGAAAGGTGTAGTTATGTCAGTCTTCTGGGCTCTAGCTGGCTATCTGGGTTTTAACTGCTTTGCTTTCTGACTGTGAGTCTTTGTGGGGTTGGGCCTGCTGACTATGTACACACTAAGCTTGACTCAGTTTTTAATACATCTGGGGGCACTCCAAGCAACAAGGAGGGTAAAATAAATTTACTAACTGATAGGCTGTAAGGCAGATAGGTAACATGAAAGAAAATAGGCGTTATTGCGTGATATCAATTAATGTTGTGAGATGGTAAAATTATATAGCCATAACATCAGTGTATGCCTTAGTAGAAGATGGAAACCAATTATCCAGTAGGAGCAATATAGAGATGTGAGATAATCCTAGTACAGGGGAAAGAGTCAACTCTACTGATTGCCTGGAGTGTCCTTAAAGTTAATGAAAACTGAGTCAAGCTGAGTGTGTACATAGTCACCAAACTCAAACCCCACCAAGTCACACAACCAGAAAGCAAAGCAGCTTCAACTCCAATAGCCAGCTAGAGTCAAGCAGGTTGGCGCAGCGAGACCCTTATTTACAACACTGGCTTGTATACATTGCCATCTGTCATTCAACTATAGACTTGAATTTTTAGTGGGATCACTGTCTGCCGCCTACCAGTGCCTGCATAGGAACGTCAGCAAAAGCTTTATCAGGAGTTAGCTAGCAATTGCTAAAAAGCACCGTGGCCCAAAGCGGCCACCTCTATTTTCAAACACCACCTGTTACAGAATTT
>ERZ1740065.2130-NODE-2130-length-12259-cov-4.742871_pt1 | contig 12259 bp, 14 predicted proteins | sample MGYA00581738_ERZ1740065 | MGnify/ENA primary metagenome ERZ1740065 (study PRJEB43018, sample SAMN04849749) | marine metagenome | isolation source: floating plastic debris | place: Pacific Ocean | collected 2008-09-01 | study: EMG produced TPA metagenomics... | reverse complement strand
CGATTTACCAACTGGTGATTATAGGTACGTTATCAAGCTGCAAGGCGAAACTGACGACCGAGAATTCATCGGGAATTTTACCCTATATCGACAATGATGCTTAACCTACTAAAACATGTTGACAAAAAACCACCTCACAATCCTCTTTTTACTGCTCGCCTTCTTTGGTAGAGGGCAGGAGCTGACCATACCGCAGTTGTCTCAATACATTGCGGATAATCCTTTTATCATGTCACCAACCTACGCGGGAATTGGTGATCATATCAAGGTGCGCTTGAATGGACTTACCCAGTGGGTAGGTATTGAAGATGCTCCGGACACCCAAACCCTGGCCGCAGACGCTCGTATTGGGAACCGAAGTGGTATCGGAATGCTGTTGTATAATGACAGTAATGGTGAAACCAAACAAAGAGGTTCGCGTGTTTCGTTCGCACACCACTTGACTTTGGACCGCTATGATGATATTTTCCTGTCTTTTGGTATTTCCTACAACTTTAACCAGTTTCGAATTGATGTTGAGAATTTCACGGACTTTAATGGACAGCTTCCTACCGATGATAAATCGACTACGAACCACAACTTCGATATTGGTGTACTATACCGATATGGTAAATTCTATTTTAGTGCGAATGCGTCAAACCTATTGAATAAGGACTTGACCCAATTCAATCCTGTTTTTGAACCGAATACGCTACGTAACTACTATGCATATACCGGGTACAGCATCATGAAAAACAAAAACAGTAAGTTGGAGATTGAACCTTCTGTATTTTTTCAGTGGTTTGAAAGTGATGGCCGTTCGGTTACCGATTTGAATGCCAAATTCAGGTTTCATGACTTTGAAGATTACTACTATGTCGGTTTGACCTATCGATTCTTGAATGACCAATATGGTGAGCCGTTGTACATAGCGCCTATTGCTGGTTTGAAGAAAAGCAACTTCTATTTTGGCTATTCTTACCAAGTTATTACCAACGAAATACTAGGATATAGCACTGGAACGCACGTATTAACTGTAGGGATGGATTTATTCCAAGGTTTGAGCAACTGTAGGTGTACCTATTAAATTCTTTACTTTTGCGCCCATCAATTATCCTTAATGGAATATGGGCTAAATTAGAGTCAACAACATCCGCGTTCATGCCAACCATGGCTGTTTAAAAGAGGAGAGCCTAATTGGAAGTGATTATCGCGTTGATTTGGAAGTATGGGCCAACCTAAAGGCTCCAGCAATATCTGATACGCTTTCAGAAACGGTCGATTATGTTCATTTGAACAATATTGTCAAGAATGAAATGGCCATTCGTTCCAAATTATTAGAACATGTGGCCAAACGGATTTTAGACCGAATTCTTCACGAAATAAACATGGTGGAAAAAGCAGAAATTGCCGTATCCAAAATCAATCCGCCTATAGGAGGTGATGTGGAAAGTGTCACTGTCATCATGGCTTCTGAAAGAGGCTAAAACCCACTAGGAAAAACAAAAAAAATACTACATTTGCACCACTCAAACGGCATCGTGGCCGAGTGGCTAGGCACAGCTCTGCAAAAGCTTGTACAGCGGTTCGAATCCGCTCGATGCCTCAAAGAAAACCCAATATCTTATAGATAGTTGGGTTTTTTTATTCACTTATGCGTTCTATACCGTCCTGAATGTTGAACTTATCCTTGGGTAAAAAGCCTTTTGTAATCAATACTACGCCACAAATCATCAACAGTACTCCTAAACCCTTTTTAATAAGCACGATTCGTTCTTCCGTCAAGTATTTCTTTAACTGCTTAGCCAAAACAATCTTGACCAAATCGGTTGCGAAATAGACGCCAAGCACTGTTCCAAAGAAAAGTAAAATCCTATTTTCGTCATTATCCAAACTGGGGCCAACAATAACCACCAATCCCAACCAAAAGGCCAATACTCCAATATTGATAAAGTTCAGGAGAAACCCTTTGACCATCAAACCTAAATATGTTCCTTTTTTGATTTTGTACCCCGGTTTTTTCTTTGCCTCTTTTCGAACGAACAATACCACTCCATAAACTAGTAAAATCGTTCCCCCGAAAACAAAAAGACCTGGTTGATTGCTTAAGTTTTCTAGGAGTTGAAAACTACTGAAATAGGCAATGAGAAGAAAAACGATATCCGCTAGAATGACGCCAATATCAAAAACAGTTGCAGCACGAAATCCTTTGGTTACACTGGTTTCCAGAAGAACGAAGAATACAGGACCTACCACGAAACTCAAAAAGAAACCCAACGGAATCGCGGTCTGAATATCATCCCACATGTCTACATCCTTTTGATTTTACCTCCAAACACCTTTTTTTCATCCATTTTGGCAGGATCTCCATACACCAATACCTCTCCACCAGCTTTTACATTGGCTTGAACATAGTCTGTTGCATAAATACTAGCCGAACCTCCTGCATTTACGGTAACTGTCGTGAATTCCGTCTTGAAAGATTTTCCAACGTACTCTCCGCCAGTATTAATGTTGATATCTTGATTCTTAGAAAAACCCTTAGTCGTAATCTCTCCACCGGTAACGGCTTTTATCAATAATTGCTCTACTTGGCAATTGATGACCAATTCCCCACCTTCTTGTGCTTTTAGCTCAAGAACAGACTGTACGAATGCTTTTTCATTGTAGATGCGAGCATCTTCGTTAACATCCAAAACTACCAAGTCCTCTGTGTGGTAAAGGTCAATAAACGTTCGGTACCCACTGAAAATCTTATCAATCTCCATTCTCAGTTTTAGGGTTCCATCATTGTTGACAATAGCAACTTTATTCGTATTTGCTCCCGTAATAACCGCTTTATTCTGGTTTGATTTGATAAGATTAATTGAGAGTCCGTCGAACCCTTTGACTTTATCGAACTTCTTCAAATCGCGGGTGATTTTCTCACCTTGTCCCCAAGAGACCCAAAACAGCAAACCTAAAATGCATGAAGCAATATATTTCATACAGGATACATTTTAATTTTTACTCTTCTTTTTTGCCCAACAACGTAAAATCGAGATGCCTTTTCACTAAATCCGTATGTTTCACCATAACGACCACTTCATCCCCCAGCTGATATACTTTTCCTCTTCGTTCCCCTACAACCGCAAAAAGTCTTTCATCAAAAATGTAATAATCATCTTTTAAATCTCGAACACGCACCATGCCCTCGCACTTATTCTCGATGATTTCAACATATATTCCCCAATCGGTAACTCCAGAAATCACACCCAAAAACTCTTTATCGCTGTGATTCTCCATGAACTTGATTTGCATGTACTTTATGGAATCACGTTCCGCGCTAGCAGCCAACAATTCCATATCAGAGGAATGTTTGCATTTGGATTCGTAAGTGTCTTGTTTTGGTTGCTTTTCTTTATCTAGATAATGTTGTAATAAACGATGCACCATCACATCAGGATAACGTCTAATAGGCGAAGTAAAGTGTGTATAAAAGTCAAAACCTAGTCCATAGTGGCCTATGTTATCGGTAGTATAAATGGCCTTGCTCATACTTCGAATGGCAAGTGTGTCTACTAAGTTTTGTTCCTTTTTGCCTCTTACATCTTGAAGTAGTTGGTTCAAAGAACTGTTGACGCTTTTTTTATCTCGTAAATTCAAGGAGTGTCCAAATCTTGAAATTACACCATTCAACGCCATGAGTTTCTCCTCATCCGGTTCATCATGAACCCGATACACAAAGGTTTTCTTTTGCTTTCCTATATATTCGGCAACTTTGCGGTTCGCCAGAAGCATGAATTCCTCTATTAACTTATTTGCATCCTTTGCTTCTTTAAAATATACCCCCTCTGGTTCGTTGCTTTCATCCAAATTGAACTTCACTTCAATCTTATCAAATGAGATCGCCCCTGCATCCATACGTTTAGTACGCATGATTTTTGCCAAGCGGTCCAAGGTCAATACGGCTTCTACAATAGGGGCACTAACGGAATAGGCACCATCTCTAATGGAAACTTCTTTTGATATCTCACCCTTTCCCGTTTCAATAATACGCTGTGCTTCGCCGTACGCAAAACGCTCGTCTGAATACGTCACCGTACGGCCAAACCATTGGTTCTTTAAGTTAGCGGATTCATCCATTTCAAAAACGGCAGAAAAGGTATATTTCTCTTCGTGAGGTCTTAAAGAACATGCATTATTGGACAGGACCTCTGGTAACATAGGGACCACGCGATCGACCAGATAAACCGAAGTTGCTCGTTCATAGGCCTCGTCATCTAGCACTGTTCCGGGCTTTACATAATGCGAAACATCCGCAATATGAATTCCAATTTCGTAATTTCCGTTCTCAAGAATTTTGAAGGAGAGCGCATCGTCAAAATCCTTCGCATCTTTTGGGTCAATGGTAAAGGTGAGCGTGTCACGCATGTCCCTACGCTGCTGGATTTCTTGTGGAAGAATTCGCGTATCCAATTGATTGGCATAATGATCTACTTCATGTGGAAATTCATAGGGTAGTCCATATTCCGCTAAAATCGCATGGATTTCAGTATTGTGTTCACCGGGTTTACCAAGCACTTCTTTGATTTCGCCATAAGGCGAATCTGCATTTTCTGGCCAATCGCCTAAAGCGACTAATACTTTGTCGCCATCTTTAGCGTCTTTTTGCTTTTCAGCAGGAATGAAAATATCAGTATACATCTTTGAATCCATAGGACGCACAAAACCATAGGTTTTTTGTTTGTCCAAAATACCGACATATGCATCCTTTTTACGCTCTAAAACCTTGGCTATGTCTCCTTCAGGTTTTTTACCATTACGTCTCGGTTTCATGAAAACTTCAACCGTATCGCCGTGAAACGCTCGATTAAGCTTTCCAGCGGGAACGAAAATATCTTCTTTCTGATCTTCCACTATGACATAGGCATTCCCGTTTTGTGTAACGTCCACTTTGCCTTCAAAATAGGTATTTAAAGATGCTATTTTCTTATACCTTCCACGTTCCACCTCTACTATTCTTTCTGTTGCTTTAAGTTGCCCCAATCGTTTGATGAGGTCATTTCTATCCCTAGTATCCGTGATACCAAGCTTGGCTGCAATTTGCTTGTAGTTAAAGCTTTTAGTAGGTTCTTTTTCGAGTATAGTGAAGATGCCTTTGGTAATCTCGTTTTTTCTTTGGCTACTCGCTCTTTTCTTCTTTTTCGACATTACCCTTTGTTTCGACCAAAATACAAATTAAAATACAGCAATAATTGCAATAGTAATGACAAGAAGTTCATCTCATCTTTTGTTAACATTATACCATATAATATTTCTTTCTTCTTTTTTAAAAAATTAAAAATGATGATTATGATGGTATGTTGACAAGGGGAAAAGAAAAAGTGAGTTTTACTTGCTTTACACGTGAAAAGTAAATTGTTCACATTTTTTACAATAATGAGTTTCTTGGGAGTCAAGAATTTAGATTTAATATCAACGCATTTTAATAAGTGCTATCAACATGTTTTTATTGAAAATTTAAAGTTGATTTAGTGTTAACAAACTTTGATTATTCTTGAATATTCCTTGATTAATTTTTAATTGAATATTATCTAAACATTAAATAGAAATGAGTAATGCATTGTTTTGGCTAGATATCAAAATAAAGTTTCACGAATTTCTTTGAAATCAATCAACAATACTAGGATTTCTTAACCTGCTGAAAATAGGGATAATGGTAAACTTCATGAGAGATTATCAACAATGTGAGATAAAAAGAATTGTACCTTTGTACCACCATCCTAAACGTTGAGAACCATGAAAATAGCAATAGGAAATGACCACGCTGGAACCGAGTATAAATTGGCTATCGTTGGATTGTTGAAATCCAAAGGGATAGAGGTAGTGAACTATGGTACGGATGGAACAGATAGCGTGGATTATCCAGATTTCGTGCATCCTGTAGCCTCTGATGTTGAAAACGGTGAAGTAGATATGGGCATCGTTGTTTGTGGTTCAGGAAATGGGGCAAACATGACTACAAATAAACACCAAAAGGTAAGAAGTGCGCTTTGTTGGAACAAAGAAATCGTAAGTCTGGCTAGAGGCCATAATGATGCCAATATTTTGAGTCTACCCGCACGCTTTATTGCGCTACCTCAAGCTCTAGAGATGGTAGAAACTTTTCTTAGTACACCTTTTGATGGAGGGCGACACGAACGCCGCATCGAAAAAATTCCTTGTGTATAGATTTTAAACCTGACACAAGTTGCCCACTTCACTGACCGTATCGATTTTATCTTTTGATTTACTTTCAGCAACGCAGTTGTATGAATTGCTTCGTTTGCGCAGTGAGGTTTTTGTGGTGGAACAGGAGTGTATTTATCAAGATATCGATAACAAAGACCAAAACGCCACTCATGTTTTAGGATATGTGGAAAATGAACTCGTGGCCTATACTCGTGTTTTTGGCCCGGGGGATTACTTTAAGGAGGCTAGTATCGGCAGGGTTTTGGTCAAATCAGAACATCGCATATTTGGGCATGGAAAGAAAATTGTACAAGCAAGTATGGATTGGTTGGTGAAGACCTATGACCAACCCATTCGAATTTCTGCTCAAACATATCTTACCAAGTTTTATTTAGATTTGGGTTTTCTTTCAGAGGGTGAAACATATTTGGAAGACGGCATTCCACATATCAACATGGTGTACAAACCTGTCAGATAAATCGTTTCGCAATTCCCAAATGTTCTAGCATGTCTAAATAGAGTACAAGATTTACGGGTTTTTCAGCTTTTCGTTTACCTGAAAAATAGAGATATCCTTGAGTGTTCATGTCTAGTTGCTTCAGTTCAACTTTACCAGTGAAACCTTCATGGATAAAGGCCTTTTTCTTGAGAAACTCTTCTGAAAGCCCTAACTCGGTTAACCAAATGATTAGCTTTTTTCGATTTACAAATCGGATGGAACATGAATCATATTCATTCTTTTTTAGCGTAATGTTGGTGATTAAAGCATAGAAATCAGTTTTTTTCAAAGGGTCGAACAACCATCCTTGCTTTATCATATCACCTTTGTGATAACCGAGTGCAAAAGCGAAAGTGGGCAGGTCTCTTCCTGGGTAATCCAATTGTGCTTTTTCGTCAATTCGATATGCTTTGTTGGAATACTTATGTCGAAATAAGACATCGACACCCTGTAGTTGTTCCGCTATGTTGGAAACACGTTTTGCGGAATACTGTTTAAGATGGGTTTCATACAAATGGTCAAGGAGTCTGGACAATTTCTGCTCCTTCGCCAAGTCTTTGATAAAATTGCCTTTCAACCTTCCGAATGTTTTGATGCAGTACCAAACCCAAGCGTTCCACAATACCAACCACCAAAGCGTTACCCATGAAAAAGGCTCTTTTGGTATCGGAAATACCATCAAGCTTGGTGTGATTGTCAGGAAACATGTTCAGGCGTTCCAGCTCAAGAGGAGATAGCCGCCTTAAACCCATTTCGGTTTGTACTACATGTTTAAATCGGGAAGGCGCTCTACCGCCCTCACCGGTAATAATCGTACGAGAAGGTTGATTCTAGTCATCTGGAAAACGCATTGCGCCGTCGCTGTAATGGTAGGTAAATCCATTTTTATGGGGTCGCTGCTCCCTTTTTGCTCCTTTTAGATATTTCCATTTTGCGATTTCTGATTCGGACAGGAAAAGTTCACTTCGTCCGGATACATTTTCTAAAATATCACTGAGGCATGTTTTTGGCCCTTCATAATTTGCCGAAACTTTTGATGTGCATACTCTACCATCAATACAAACACCAGAATTTAAGAAGGGTGAATTTTTTGCTCCTTTATTAAACTGCTGTGATAGACGCAAAAGAGATTCGTCTAAAAAGAAAGAAGATGTATGAGCTGTTAAATCTTCAACCGGAAACGCTTGAGCCATTAAACCCTGTTGTTCCAACCAGAAGGTCTTATCATTTTTAAAAAGTTGCTTGAAAACAGAAGTGGATTTATGATAAGCGAAAAGAAAAACCCTTCGTCTGCGCTGGGGCATTCCGTAATCAGCTGCGTTGATTACCCGCCATTCTACCGCATAATCGAGGTTTATTAGGCTTCTGAGCATGATAGCAAAGTCACGCCCACGTTGCTGGGCAGGAGATTTTAAAAGCCTATCCACATTTTCCAACAATAGAAAGCGCGGTTTATTTTGCTTCTCGGATAAGATGCGATGAATGGACCACCAAAGCACCCCTTTTTTCCCCTCTAATCCTTTTGAGCTTTTCAAGGAAGACGCTACGGAATAATCCTGACAAGGAAAACCTCCTACTAAAATATCATGGTCCGGTATTTCATCAATTGGAACGGTATCGATGTCTCTATTGGAATGGGATTCAGGCCCAAAGCGAGCTGTATAAACCTGTGAGGCATGTTGCGTTTTGGTGGAAGGCTCCCATTGGTTGCTCCAAACGACCTTAAAATGACCCGTTTGCTCCAAACCCAATCGAAAACCCCCTACGCCTGCAAATAATTCACATACCCTTAGTTGGCCCATACTCAAAAGTACAGGATGTTTTCAGTTTTGGAAGATAAAATTGATAATCACCGTTTCTAATTTGATGGAAAACGGTCAAAAATCCGAAGTTTCAATCGTCAAGTACTTGACCAATCCATGACCAGAACTGGACCATTTTCCTTCAAACCCCAAAGGAAGGATAAAATAATCCGCAGTGTAAAAAATATGTTCTTCTCCTTCGGAATCAGTTATGGTAATTTGACCCGAAAGTAGTTTCATAATCATTTCCTTTCCGTTACTGGTTATGGATTTGGTTTGAGGTTTTTCAGCAGTGACAGAAATGGTAAGCTCAGCACCCTTAAGTAATACTTCCTTATGAATGGGTTTATTTTGTACATCCATAAATGTGCCGGATAACATGCGGTGGGAAATCAATTCGTGGGTGGCATTTTGCTGTACCAAGGAGGTGTCTGCACGGTGGGTCGAGCTAACTGAAATTTCATAGTGGAAATTGTTTCCCGCATTAATGAACCAATCGCCCTGGAACCCTTTCGGCGCAAAAAACAAGTCCTGTGAATAGAACGTCTGAGCTTTCGCTGTATGGGGCAAAACGATCGCTTCACCGTTTAAGATTTCAACGTACTCATCAAAACCAAAGTTTTCGAAACTGCTCGTACCGGTATTCAGAGACACGATGTACGCACTAAGTTCTTCACCGCGATAGAGTGGTCTTCTGAAAAATTTACGTTCTGGGGTGTCTTTGAGCTCTATTTGTTCCAGACCAACTCCGGATAGGGCCGCTTTGTCAAATAGGATGGGTTTGGAAACTTCTTGCGCAGTAATGGATAAACAGAAGAGTATGAGAAAAATAGAAACACCAATTTTCATAAGAGTGAATTTTGGGTTCAATCTTACTGGATATTAAGGTCAAGCCAAAGAAAATGTATTTCTAATAAGTGCAGATTTCGAAATTTGAACCGATTTATTAGGCTTTGATTTTAGGAAGAATTGACAAAAGAGTTTGGAGGTGTTCCTTTTGAGGTGCATTGTTGGTAGCTCCGTAAAATCTTTCATAAGTAAGGGCCCCTATATTGGAGGTGATACGACGAACCATTTTTTGGTTTTCTTCCGAGGCGTTCTTTTGGGTGAGCTTGTCGAATTCTTTTTCCCACCAGGAATAATCAGCGTTCGTTGGATTCATCAAGTCTGCTTGCCATCGCTTAACGAATCGGGAGGTAAGGGCGCCTTCCTGTTTTAGAATAGTATTTTGAAGCTTTGATGCGGTCTTGTATTCCTTGGAATTGATAATTTTCCCATATTCCTTTTCAAGATTTTGAACATCAAATACACTACCGAACAGTAGAACGAGCCGTTGATACGCGTGGGCCTTTAAAAGGATATTTTGATTGCTCAAACCTGATACTCGGGCCTTTTCCTCTTCAAAAAGAGTGTTCAGCCTGGTTTTATCCGGAGAAACCTTTTTCTTTTCATGTTGAACAAACAACCAATCGCATGCGCGAACGATGTTATCATTATCCGGCCAGCGGTGCCCTCCTGAAAATGTAAACAAGGTTTGGTCAAAGTTCATAATGTCCAAATAGTTTTGATTCTCGTACATTTCCCGAAAGTTGAAGTCCTCATCACCGCATAAGCCTACGTAATCAAAATTTTGGAACGAAGGCCGATGGCCCGCACCACTGGAAAATCCTGCGCCACACGCAATGACACCAGCAAAGCGGTCTGTTAAGGTGGCAATGGAAGAAGCCAATCTTGACCCTCCTGAAAAGCCTGTGAGATACATTTCATCAGCTTTTATGGAAAAATTGGAAAAAACATGGTCGAACAGCCTACTGGCAATTCCGAAGTTTTGCTCATAGGGGCCGTTTTTCGAATTGTTGGAACAGACCAAAATGTGTCCGTACTTTTCGGACGCATCAATAAAGGGTTGTATCCCTATTTTGCTTCGGGCAGCAGGTTCAAAAATGAAAATAATGGAACTCTGGGTATTGACTTCAAACGTTTTGGGCAAATAGAGCGCAAAGGATTCCTGGGCGTTTTGCCCAACGGGAATGGAATCAATTACAACGCCCTTTTGAAAAGATTTTTGAGCCGTACCGAAAAAGGCCCAAAGGCATATTGTGAAAAGAAGATAGAGTTTTGAACCGCTCACGATTTACTGTAACAGACCGGTATACTTTGCATTGTCTTGTAATAGGGTAGTGGCAGTTTGAATTGCCTCATCATGGTTGAGGTAATACTGATACAGTCCCTCTCGATAGGTCTTCCACATCACTTCCCTATAACTGTTTTTCTGAATCGATGGAGGCCTCCAAGAGCTTTTCTGTTTCTGTCTGAAAACTGAAGCCTTGTTTTTTTACATAGGATTTGAACCCGTCATAATCTTGGGTGGAAAAAGTAAAAGCAGAAGGGTTTTCAAAAGTATGGTCGTAGAAATAGTCCGTCGCAAAATCAAAAATAAGTTGATTGGAACTTAATGCTCTGGTTAAATCATTGGACTTTAGGGAGGCAATCTCTACATCAGGCATAACCCCACCACCGTCTTCCACGGTTCTTCCATTGCGGGTTTTGAACGCTTTAAAATTAGTGTTTCGAACCGCATTGCCTTCTTGGTCACGGTTCCAATAATCCAATGCTTGAATGCAACGGCCAGAAGGGGTATAGTACCTTGAAATGGTAACCTTGAGTAGGGTGCCATAGGTAAGTTTAAGCGGACGCTGTACTAGTCATTTTCCAAAACTTCTAGCCCCCATGACCACTGACCGGTCTAAATCTTGTAAGCTCCCAGAAACAATTTCACTAGCGGAAGCACTGCGACCATCTACCAATACTACCAAGGGAATTTCCAAATCAACCGGACTTTTCTTGGTTCGATACTCTTGATTGAATTTTTTGACTTTTGATTTTGTGGTAACTATTAGTTCGCCTTTGGGCACGAAAAGATTGGTTACGTTAACCGCTTCGGAAAGCAGCCCTCCAGGGTTGCCGCGTAAATCCAAAATAAGCTTTTGCATGCCTTTTCCCTTTAAATCTTCGATAGCTGCTTTGGTTTGGCTGGAAGCCTTTCGGTTGAATTTGGAGAGAACTACGTATCCGGTAGTTTCATCCACCATCTCGTAAAATGGAACGGCATCTACCTCTACGCCTTCACGTTTAACCATGGCTTTTTTGGTTTCGCCCTGACGGACAAAAGTGATTTCCACTTCGGTCCCATTGGCTCCCTTTAACAACTCTCGAGCGTTGTCATCAAAATCTGCAATTTTGGTTTCACCAATCTTGATGATTTCATCACCCGCCTTTAGGCCTGCTTTGTCAGCAGGATAGTCTTTATAAGGCTCGACCACGACCAACTTGCTTTTGTAAGATCGCACCAAAGCACCAATTCCAGAATATTCGCCGGCATTGTTGATTTTGAATGATTCCACATCTTGTTCGTTCATGAATCGCGTGTAAGGGTCTAAATCATCCAACATGTTCTTTATGGCAGAATCCATCAATTCTGCGGGATTGGTTTCATCTACATAGTTCATGTTGAGTTCCTTGAAAAGAGTGGTGAAGATTTCAATTTGTTTGGCGATTTCAAAGAAGTCACTTTTGAAGCTGCTACCCACAGCGAATAAGGCTATTGCCACTACGGGAATCCAAAAACGTTTTTTAGGCATCATGGGTTTGGTTTTCTTTTTGTTTCACTGCGCAAAGTAGGTCTTGTATGGCTTTCTGCAGCGTAGCGTAACTCGGGGTTGTGTTTCCAAGATATAAAAATAGAAACGCAAAGTTTCCCTTCATG
>ERZ1740065.2129-NODE-2129-length-12259-cov-10.620862_pt1 | contig 12259 bp, 6 predicted proteins | sample MGYA00581738_ERZ1740065 | MGnify/ENA primary metagenome ERZ1740065 (study PRJEB43018, sample SAMN04849749) | marine metagenome | isolation source: floating plastic debris | place: Pacific Ocean | collected 2008-09-01 | study: EMG produced TPA metagenomics... | reverse complement strand
CCCTCCCGCTCTCCCTCTCTCACTCTCTCCCTCTCTCCCTCTCTCTCATGTCTACTTCCTCATTCCTGCAGCCTAACTACAACAGACGTCGTATGCTACTACGCACCACATGGCTAGACACTGCCCGTCTCAGCCAGGCTCTCCAGCACAAGGTCAAGGTCGTTTTCTTCGTCGGCTCCTCGACCGACAGCGCCATGCAAGATTTTGTGTCTTACGAGAATGAGGTGTACGGAGACATGGTGCAGATGGATTTTATCGATAGCTACCAGAACAACACCTACAAGGCCATGTCCTACTTGAGGTCAGTAGAGGGGGGGGGCGGTGGTAGGTGGGGCATCAGTATCCAGCCGATGATTGCAACTATCACTTGCCCTTGTGATGCCTTTATCTTTGGTGCACCAAGTATTGAATGACATATCACTATACTGCGTTATCTCTCTCTGACGCTCGCTTCACATCAGATTACCCTTAATGTCACCTCCTTATCGATATTTCGTAAAATTTAAAATGGCTTCGTTTCCCCTCTGAATGTCAATGTAGTTTGAAACCGCCGGTCATTGTATCACTACGGTTCCGCTATGCATGCATACCGACTCCGTCTGTCGGGGGCACAAAAACGGTCTTCCTTCATCCATTTCAGCTTTTTGAGGCGGAATTCAAATTTGAGATTTCAAACTCATCCAAACTCAGCGTCGGGATGAAAGGGTTTTTGTTGGACTGGTATTTCCAGTAAGCTAGTTGAAATAAACTTCAGCTATTTTTCCCATTGTGAATTAGATAAAGAGACCCGATTGTTGATACCCCTGTTCACATTTACATATGTTATCATTTGTATCAACAATGCGACAGCACTGACAGCCGCTGCTATGTTTCATCGATGCAGTCTGACATGTGTACCTGCTATGTTTCATGGATGCAGTCTGACATGCGTGCCTGCTATGTGTGCCGTACTCTCGATCAGCTTTAATCGACTCGCCGTACTCGTCTCCTGTCATATATACGTCTCATAATACAGTATCCAACGCCTCACAACATCTATATTATGCGATGCAGGAATACTCATTTCGGCCTCTAACTAAGCAGTATGCGTTCTGTCTACTTCAGCATTGAGGCGAATTCAACTGCTCGGAATTGCTTTCTTCTTGTTAACTAAGCCACTCCTGATGGGTTTCTGACGCAGCCAGTGGTATATTTGACTCTTTTAGGGAGATGAAAAGAGAGAGATAGCGGTGCATACTGTAAAACAGGAATTTCTTTGCGAGCACAATCTTTGCGTTTTAGTTTGTGATATATCTTTGCGAAAATCTATTTTCGCGTTTCTTGCGGTTAGTGCATAGAGATCAATCGAACAAAGAAATATCTGCGTGCTCATTTTTTGCAATCAGCCGAAATTTCTCGAAAACACCAAAATTAAACGAACGCGAAAACCTTCAGTTCTGCAGTAGGAGAGTAAGAGAGCCAACAGTAGCAGAGCGCCACTGCTAGCTCTCCTGATTTTAAATTATATTTTATCATCTTATCATTTTATTTCCAAAACATCGCTATAGCGGGAGGAATATGGGGCAGACCACAGCCTGTGGTCTAGGTACACCAGTATAGAAAAAGAAAGAGAAACCTCCTCACACTCTTTTTCTGAGGGTATGTATGGGCTCTCCTTAATACAGCTGATTCCTAGATAGTCATAATTGATGTTTCTATCTTCAAAAGCCCAAGAAAATGGTTGAATCGCAAAAATATGTTATATATTAGATTATCATTATTATTGTATTATAATGTTTTGCCGTTCGGCTTTATTATCACTGGTCAGTCAGCCTAAGGTTGAATGCTGTCTCTGTAACTGTTGCAGATGGACATCTCAGTACTGCGAGAAGGCCTCGCTGCTCATAAAGCTGGATGACGATGTGTTGATTAGTTATAAAAGAATTCACAAACTCAAGTCCTTTATTGACAAACTGATTGACACGAAGGCCCCAGTCTACGCTGGTGAGTTGGATCAACTCTCTACAATCCCCCCCCCCTTATAGTCTATAGAATGTGGGGCTACGGTAATGCATACTACAGACATAGAAATTTTATCGTTCTAAAACTATAGCGTTTTTTCCAAAATAGCCGTATTTTTAATAATAGCGCTTAGAATTTTTAGCGATTTGTCTTTGATGAAAGCTAAAAATATCGAACTTGAATATATAGCGTTCAAAATTAATAGTGTCTTCAGCTTAGTCGCAATTATAGCTATCATTGTCAGGTCGCTAAATTTTCTATGTTTACAGTAGTTGGGAGTCATTTGTTTACTATTTCGGTGTTGTCTCCACCTTGAACTACCTTAGTCCCACAACTATAACAATTATGCCTCGATCTAATAAAGCACTAGTTGACTGGGATTGGATAAATTGCCTGCAGGAATTTAGCTACACTCTGATAGAGCTTAGGCTGCCATAGCCATAATCGCGAGCCGGTTGTATTTTCAACAGTCTGCTATGAACCTCCGGCTGTTTCATGATTTCATGTGGGATTTTCCATTCACCACTTCCTGCTTACTGGGAGACTTCACAACAATTCACAAGAAAGATAACTGTGCTGCATTACTGTAGAACCGGATTTGATAGCAATGGTCTAAAGCTGTGAAAATAGTGATAACAAATGATCGCCATCGTTGGAATTCGCTATAGAAACTCTGCCATATATAGAAATTGTCTTCTCATTTATGTGACCGCTAAATTGTTAGCTCGATATCATTTTTATTTCTCAATGATTTTGAACGAAATGCTAACAACGTCCTCTTGTGATATAGGGAAGACAACTCCAATTTCACGAAACTATCCTCTGCGCAGACATAAACTCGCAGGGTAAACAGCTAAGCAGCTACTGGCTAAAACCTAGGTAGCTAGCTAGGTGTCATATGTGATTGATTGGTGAATGATCTGAGGTTAGTTTGCCCATGACTCTTTACACTGCTCTGGTCTGGGGAGAGCTCTCAGGATACCACATGTTCATTGTCATAATATCATCAGCTTTCCTACCGTCTGACGATGATGTCATTACGACATCCCTGCGACTGACCTATCACTGAACACGTTTCATCTTCCTTACGCTTTTTTTATCTTTTCTACGTGTTATATTTCAGGGCGATTTCTTGAAAGTGCAGTGAATAGAGATAACACCAGTAAATGGTACGTATCGTACGACATCTGGCCCGACAAGTTCTACCCTACGTGGTACCAGGGCCTCGTCTACTTCCTGTCGCCGAGTATCGCTGGGCGCCTATTCGACGTTGCGCTCAGCACTCGTTACATGTTCACGGACGACGTCTACGTCGGCGTCATCGTCGACAAGTTGAACAGTACATCGACGCATGTAAAAACCATTGGGAATCACAGACTCTCCACGTACACGGACTCAGTAAAGAATATACCCAGATATCTACGTCGGCCCTGGATCAGGGGTCCACAGGTCGTCTTCCACATTCCAGATTTTAGATATTTTTGGCAATGGTATTTTCCAGATTGATTTTTACATTAAATTTTATCAATTTTTCCTAACTGTCCTCCAATGACCCACAGCAATCTCTCTGATTGTTGATGGTGGAAATGGTGGCCATCAGGATGACTGGTCCTGGTCATACAATTGGTCCCAGGCAGTCCCAGTCGTAGCCAGTCGTAGGCAGTCATACCCAGTCGTAGCCAGTCGTAGGCAGTCGTAGCCAGTCATAGGCAGCCATAGCCAGTTGTAGGCAGTCGCAGGCAGTCATAGGCAGTCGTACCCAGTCGTAGCCAGTCATGCTCAATGCCAGTGAGTCATAGGCACTATTTACAGTAAAGTCTCTATCTCAGCTGGCGCTAAGCCAATCAGCTCTATGATGCACTCTCAAACTTCAAGCTCACGCGTGGAATATCGTCCCTGTGACAGTATCAATCTCGGGCGCTGCTGTTTACTCGTTTCCTAGGTTACCACACTACAGCCTTCCTTTGCCTATGGTGGAGCAGATAAATATACAACTGGATTGCCAACTTTCTATGCTTCGTAGTCTGTGCCTATGTTGGGAGGATATTTTTTGTTTTGGAGTTGCATTACCTTACTTATGTAGAGTAGAAGGTTATTATTCTGAAAACCTGCGCCGGCATCATAATTTTACTTACAACACAGACAAAAATGAGAAGCAGTGATACATTCTACGGCTATCCGGAGGCTTCCCGCTGTATCACTATCAATGTCAGATATCGTATACTCCTGTGTCCGTGTCACACAGAAAAGAGAACTACCAGGAGATCATCGCAAATGCATGTAGTACGTATATACACATACTTTCATGTACATACGTATAGTGAGTACATACGTGTATGTACTTACTATACGTATAGTAGGTACATACGTACAGCAAGTACATACGTACAGTAAGTACATACATACAGTAAGTACATACATATAGTAAGTACATACATAGAAGTAGTAAGTAACCAATATTTATTATACATTGCAAGTTGAAAATATTGAGCTATTATGATAGAAAAAAGTTCTGATTTGAAACAAAATGTCTGTATATAAACAAACAAACTTTATACGACCTTCATACGACCTTCATATTGGGGCTATGAGGAAGCGTTACAAATTACAAATAAAGTATAAAACATAGAAAGTGACAAGCATTGAATTATAGCACCTAATGACCTCTGACCTAATGACCTCTGCAGACTACATAGACACTCTGAGTGAGAGAGCAACATTCTCCTGGCAGTGAGTCATGACGAGAGTTATCATACTATGTATCGCGGCAGACTACTGATCCACCTGCTGTTGGTAGATAACTACGGAGGCAATGTGGCGATTTTCCATGACCTAGAAATAAAACGAGGCTATGTGTGCAGTGATTGGATACCACCAACAGGAGAGAAATATTGGATATTATGAGACAGTCTGAACGCATGCCATAAGCTCCATTCATACCTGATATTGGCTCTCGCTGAAATTGTGACTAATTATCGGATGATGTAAATAAGCAGTGACCTTGAATCTGAGTCAAAAATTTTCCAAATTTGAGCGAAGGCATAGTGCCAGAGATAGAGGATAACAATCATTGTCCCTGATCTCAGATAATGCACCATTTTGCCAGATATCATAGGGATGGATTGTGCTCTGTAGAAGAACGGGGCTAAGCAACAATCAGGTGATTTTTATCGTGGGTGCTGGCGTGAACTGTGCATCAAGGTTCGATGATTGCCCGTGAAAGTTGTTAAGAAGCTGCTCATATCAGATGAAACTCTGCTTAGTATGAATGCAGCTTTACAGACAACAGAGATTCTCAACATCAAGAATCAATCCACAATAGACAACCACGTACAGGTTGTTATCATGTGAGGAGATGATATTCTGCTCTACATCGCTACAGGTGACTCCTAAAACCATCGAATACGTGCTGTCTGTCTGTCTGTCTCACCTCGAATATCATATCCTGAATGCCGTAGCAGAACGTGTAGCCGAACGGGTTCGTCGAGTTCACTGAGGACGCTCTCTTCAGCACAACCGGCTTCGGGCAGCAGTCTGCAGCACCATTGAAGAAGAACTGCTCGATGTCATTCCACTATACAACATATACTTTCATTCAATGACAGCATTGCTTGACGACATATTCAACAATCACAAGAGTTGTCTTCTCCTGCTCATCTAATACTGTAGAACGGAATTATTAGCAAATATAGTCAAAGCGCCTTTATTTTCGGTGTCATTAAATGCAACCAAGGAAGCAAAAATTGTTAGATCGCAAATATTTTACTACATACTAAAACGCAAATATTCGCATAAAAATTCGGTTCTACAGTATGACAGTCAATAATAAATTCATGCATGGAAATAGGAGTTTTGTTCTCCTTCTCACCTTGGTGTAGGGCGTGATGGTGAGTAGTTGCTGCTGGTACGGGTCGATGAGGTAGTTACCCGGTTTCGCCACATATTTCAGAGGTATTTCAAACGGACACCGCATAAAACTAAACAACAACAGTCAACTTGAGGATGAGACTATTCAATAGTGAGTCATACAAAACCATTTCTCAAGTTCTGATCAATGTATGGATAGCCTAACTCATTGTGACGAATAAAAGTGGACAGTTTCATAACATTACATGTCAAAATTTAAGTGATTTGTAACTTTGTGAGGAAACTAACTTTTTGATGGCAGCATATAATATATAGGAGTAGTATGTATACAAGGGGTAGGGGTAGTATGTATATGTAGGGGTAGCATGTATACGAAAGGGTTACCATCAAGAGTGTCAGTCAAAAATTTTACTTTAACTATTTTTTGTCAGCTAGTATTATAGATAAACAAACCTGGCTGCCTAATCACACCGTCATACAAACCTCAGTCAGCATCACTAAACAGTCCGTTATGCAGTCAACAGATGTAAGTAGCCGTTTGGACAGCTACTAGTTAACGACTTGAGCGGCAGTCAAAAAAATTTCTGGATCAGCCTGGGCATGTACATGTAGGGGTGGTATGTGTACGTAGGGGTAGCATGTGTACGTAGGGGTAGCATGTGTACATAGGGGTAGTATGTGTACCTAGGTGATGTACTTACATATTGAAGTCATAGTGACCTGGGTAATTGGTGTGGAATATAAACTTCAACAAAGTGTGTTTTAGTCCATCAAACACTAAATCCTGAAAGTAAAAGACAAATTTTATGCTTGCTGCCTCTGGATTGGTCAAGACAGACGTGAAATCCCACCAGACCACCAATACCAAGAAATATAAGATATGATATAAACATCACTAGATTTATGTCGCTAAAATCTTTTTGTCAACTTTCATATTTTACGTCTGATTGTGGTGACATTTCTAAAATCACAATTTTATTTGAAAGAGTCAGTCAAAGAGAATCATACTGAGGTATCGTCTCACTGAGAAAATTGTATACCTACACTACAACTACACCTATACGTACACTACAACTATACCTATATTTACACACTGTATACCTGCGCTACAACTATACCTACACCTATACATAGAAATTTTCCACTCATTACACAATAATTTCCAGTACTATGTAATTCAATTATATAACCCGTTTTTCTTAAATACAGCCAGCACACCTTTTGGTTTTGCATACACCCTTGTTTCCTAAGTTAATTTTCAGGCTGCTATCCAAACAGGCCAGAATTCCTGGTTACTGAGCGCTCTGCCACGACAAGAAGTCAAGGTGCACCGCCTGACACTGAGAGAATAACGTGAGAGCAGTGCTAGACGCCGTGAATCGTACCAAGCCTAGAGAGAAATAGTTGTATATGTAGTCGGACTTGCTGGCAGACGCATGCCGCAAGGCGTCTTGCGCATGAATCCTCATCTTGTCTTCACTCTTGTAAAATACCTTGTTAGGAGAGCCAATAGCACTTGTTACTTCCTGTGAATGAAAGAGAACACTCATCGGATACAGGAGGCAGGAGAGAGAGCAGGAGAGAGAGCAGGAGAGAGAGCAGGAGAGAGAGCAAGAGAGCGAGCAGGAGAGAGAGAGCAGGAGTCCCTCCACTACAAGTTTTGCTGTGAGAGGACTACTCGATTCCCTTAACTATAAGACACGCATCTGAGGAAGTGAGGTATTCCCTCGACTATAAGACATGCGTCTAAGGAAGTGAGGTATTCCCTCGACTATAAGACACCCGTCTAAGGAAGTGAGGTCATCTTAAATTACACTTCCTTCTCTGACTTATGGTTGATTTGAAAACTTTGTTTAATAGTTCTAAATTGATGCTCTCTCATGAAACTAAGATGGCTTCTTTACTACCATCCTACATTAAGTTATAGTGACGTCTATGTAGGATTTAGGCGTGTCTTATAGTCGAGGGAATACAGTACGTCGTAAGGTAGAAAGCATGGCTGCATGTTTGTAACATGAGAAAGGAGATAGAGTTTTCTCAAGTAGCTACAAACTTTCATCCATCGTGTAAAATGGAACGTTTGCGCCAATTGAAAATTTTCGTGATTGAGCTGTCGTCGATAATTCGCTAGTAATATTCATAACGAATATATAGATAATATATTACATATTATATATAGATATGGTATAATATACTCAATGTTATTATCAGACAAAGGGTTGGAATAAAATCACTAGAAACGTACAGTAGCAAACATCTTACGACATGCCCAATCGTGAAAATCGTCAACGCAAAAGTTTCCTATGTGAAAGAACTCCGTTTATCAGTACTGGGCCCGTAGAGTACAGCCTGCATTACCAATACAAGCACCCAGTGTGTAAAACTGGCAGACTGGTCATCCCAATCCCAGGGCATAATAGTAAACACCCACAGCCATCAAGTACCTGACAGGACATGCCAAAGTTAAGGCGTCTATCGACAGATTTTCTACCATCTTCGTGTGGCGCTGGAGAGGAAGCCTCTGTATCCGGTGACAGCAAGGACACAACGACGCCAGTGGTACCAACATCACTCCGCTCGACAAGCAGTTTGCTGGCAAGATGGCTGCCATTGAGAATGCTGAGTGGAACTTCTGGAGACCTGAAACCCAAAGAGAATTGAAGACACGATTGATGCTAGGGAAGCATTGATTGTGTCTAGTCCTACTTCATTAAAGTTGAAAGCTCAACTGCATAATCGCAATGAATAGAAACACAGACAGAACATTCTAGACTATAATCAGAAGAATCTCAGTCACGTTAGACTGAGATCCACTCACACGCAATCAAATTTGGAGGGGCCACAGTAGATGCTCATCTTGGTGACCTTAGGTATGATACCAGGTGGTAGTTCGATCCGACTCAGGCCTGTCCGATCCTCCAGCACTGCCTGTGACGTACCATCTGTGTGAAACGAATCGACACAACAACGTCAGACAACGAGGAGGCTAACTATTCACAATATATATGTGTATACAGTACACCCAAATATTTTAGCTACCTCACAATAATAGCTATAATAGCCATTGCTAAGAAAAAACCGCTATTATAGTTAAACGCTATATTTTTGATAGCTCTTTATGCTATATACAAGCTTGAAAGGAATAGCTAAAAATTCCAGGTATTATTATGAAAAATACTGCTCATTTGAGCAAAACGCTGCAATATTTTGTCCGGTAAAATATTTGGGTTTACAGTAAACTACTCTCATTACTGACCGGCTGTGAAGGTGAAGGTGAGGCCTCTGAAATTCATTTCGTACGTCTGCTGGTTCTGGTAGTAACGCGACTTGCACGGCGTCGTGGATCCAAATGATTGGCGAATTTGGTCTATGGTAGGCGGAGTGGTGGGCGAATTGAAATGTTTGCCACTGAGGTAAAGAGACACAAGAATATATGAGGGGCGTGCAGGAAAGACTCTTTCATCATGATTGGATATTACGGGTACTTACTGATATCTTAGCATTACCTTCTCCATGTCATAGATCTCAATAATCTGAAAGTAGATCCATACTCACTATTCTCCTTCATAATACCTAATCTAAGGGCAATAAACATGGCTACACTCAAAAATGAGATAGGTCACTCTCCACATGTCAGCTTTTATCAGGGATAGTACTTGATGGGTAAATATCTACTGTGTTCCTTGAAAGTTAAAACCGCATCTAAGCACAAGAGGTCAAGCGTGGCCCTCAACTAACATATAGGTTATGTAATAAGGCACTGAGTCTAAACCTCGAGGGAACAGGCCGCATACATAGGGTTTCCTCAAGATTAGGATGCGCGTGTCATAATTCCAAGGGAATACGGTAGTTGTCGAGGCTTCTACATATTAGGCGAGTAGCAAGGCTTCAGCTGACCAATGCAACTAGCACTACGGCATGATATGGAAAACCTTTGAACTAAATTTTGAGAGGAGAATCAGTATCGCCCAAACTCAAGGAGCATTTTCTGTTGAAAGGCCAGCGTATACCGTGCGTCGTGTGACATGAGTTTTTACAATTTTAGACCATGAGAACGAATAGGGTCATTTTGTGCAAGCACAACATTCGATAGGCTATAACGTGATCAACATAGCGACTGGAACTGGATCGTTTGATACCTTTAGTCTTTGAGTGTACGGATCGAACATTAGCCTGATACCATCGTCGGATAGCTTGAGAACCATATCATTGCCCAGCGGGTTCTGGATAAAACGAAAGATACACATGGAGCCCTTGAGAGATCAACAAGTTCGAGATACGCGTCCGTAGTCAGCTGCATTACCTGATCACTGTACCAGACTTGAACCGATTTAATCTCCGAACTGAATTGCTGGAGGACAGTCACACAATGGCAGAAAGGTGCGCCTATGCAAGTAAGAACATTTTTTGCTTACCAACAGTAACAAGATCAAGGTAAACACGACATCCATCGCATCACACAGGTCACGATTACTAGTTACTTGCCTAGACAAATCTCCCATTTCGAGCTGATTAGAGACGTCAAAGTAACTTCAAGATCAAGCATTCTCCTGATAGAGATTGTTCAGACGGCGTGAGTATAAACAGGGCAGATTAGCTCGTTTCTCAGTTGGTAAGGCTGCTTATCGAAACAGAGCTATCATCAAACAGCTCGGGGAAACGCATTTCTCGCACTAGTTCGCAGATGGGAGCTACGCATGCGTGTATTAGTAAACAAAGAAGTCACATGTGCCACGTGCTTCGTCATCGCTAGCTAACCTTTGACCTTGCAATGAGTCCAATAAAATCTGTTTCTGTGACGCGTGCGGTCCTATGCCGGATGTTCGTTGACCGGCTCAAAAGCAAACAACAAATTTTTCTCATTGCACATTCTTCATTGCATATCGCTGAAACATGGGTATGTACCTGCTGATTGCCTATTCTACTTCAATATAGTATCATTACTGCTACTTCTCACCCATACGTCCTTTTTCATCTTGAGTTATCAGTCTCACTCTACGGTGGAAATCTTGTCAATACTTGGATCACTTCACCTGCACCAGTAAAATCTAAGATCGTTCTGCTTTGATTGTCACTGGACAGGGTTTGAGGCTTTGTGTTGTCTTTTCTTGCATTAGGTGAAATTTATTACACCAATTGTAGGCATCATGTACATGAAAATTAGCCAATAAAATGTATGATGTCTCTCATCTTGCAAAACTTGAGAGAGAGAGAGAGAGAGAGAGAGAGAGAGAGAGAGAGATAGCTCTTCACCAAATAGGGCTTAATATCATACTGGATACCTCTATCTGGACAGAGATGTATGTTGGAGCATATTGATAAACTCTCAAGTAAAAATCTTTATACACCCAGTGCCTGCGTTCTTAAAACATCAAGAGTATTGTGTACGCTTTATATTATTGAGATAACGTGCATACCATCGGTAATTATAGGGCTTGGTGATAGTAGTCGCTCTATGGTCGGTGCTTTTACTTCTAGTAACCTGGATTTATGCCAGAAAACGAATTATATCGGAAAATGATATTCCTGAAAAGTTTTCAACTATTAGCAAACAAGAAAGTTTTGTAGACCGATATCGATCCATTTTTTTCATGTAAACTGTGACACTAGAATAGAAGGGTTGGAGAATGGTGTACACGAAATTATAGAGATATCATCTCTATTTCAGGAGTGAGCAGTTCAGTGTCATTTGTTCTCTCTATGCTGCTATGCGTGCTGATATTCAGCGCCATGCAGTTCTACAAGTCAGATATAGCCGCTGGAGAGTGGAAAACTATTGCCGGTGGCTTCCTTGGCTCGTGGCTCTTTGTATTTAGTCTCACGGTTCGTAAGATGTAAAACTGTCTTTTTCACGCAGCAGTCCGACATAGTGATACAATTGAGTCAAGAGCTGTACGGTATTGATCTCCGTTGTTCTCTATTCTCTGTCTAGGCGATGAACAATCTTGAAAACACTCTTTTCGGAGAGGGATTCCAATCACAGCTTTTCCCAGAGGGTAAGCCGTTTCTTATACTCTTAGTCCTTGTTCTTGTGAAAAGTATGCTGCTTAGCTTATGTTCATAGATGAAGCCTTGCAGCTTGTAGCATAGCAGGTGGCGTATTTTGCTTGGCATTATGTTAGGCATGTCGGCTATGGTGTTGTTTATAAAGAGCCGCTGCTGATGGGAAGTACATGGTCATTATGTAAGTGCAATGAAGAATAATGGCATAAAATGAGGGTAAAGTATTAAGGCCTCGCCACACGGGAGCGAGTAGACCGGCGAGTGAGCGGATTTACTCCGCTGACTTGCTTGGATGCGGCGAGTAAAAGCCCAAATTTAGCGGATTCGTACTCCCTCGGCATGCACAGCTAATTCGCTACTCGCTCAGATTTGATTGGCTAGGATCGTG
>ERZ1740065.2128-NODE-2128-length-12260-cov-11.398607_pt1 | contig 12260 bp, 8 predicted proteins | sample MGYA00581738_ERZ1740065 | MGnify/ENA primary metagenome ERZ1740065 (study PRJEB43018, sample SAMN04849749) | marine metagenome | isolation source: floating plastic debris | place: Pacific Ocean | collected 2008-09-01 | study: EMG produced TPA metagenomics... | reverse complement strand
TCGTGGAGGTTATATCGTGATATCGATATCGTGGAAAATTTCCATATCGTAGCATCACTAATCAAAATATAAAATAAAATGGCAATGCCAAGCTTAAATTTCTGCAACTAAAAAAGCTGGAGTCTCCAGGGAAAACATTAGATTCGTCGTCTATGCACCTTGCTATTGGAGCTAACTAAATGGCATGTGGTGAAACACGTTATCGTGCCGTGATCATAAGCGAGAGCTATCTATATGGCATAGAGCTGGTGACGCAATGCTGTTCATTCGCGCTAGATCAAGTGGCCACAATATATGATCTTTCTGTGAATCTTTTACAACCGTCAGCCTTTGACTCCGTTATTGCCTCTCCCATGAAGCTAGTAGGAAACTAAGACTTTTGATGTCTGCGGTCTCTTCTGACCTTCATACCTGTAGTTTAATCATATTACTGGAAACAGAAACTTTAGTGTCCTCACAATAATAGCTATAATAATGACTGCAATAAAGCGCTATCAATGTTGAATGCTATACTTCCCATAGCTCATTATGTTATGTACGAGTTGGAGAGAAATTGTTAAAATAATTCTAGGTGCTACTATTAGAGGTACTACTGATTTGAGCAAAGCACTATAATATTTTGTTCGCTAAAATATCCACGTTTACAGTACAAGGAAGTTCGTACCGCTGCCACTCTACTTAACATGAGTGGAGAGCGTTGCGTCTCCAGCTCCGTGCTATCTGACATTGAGCTACCAACTGCAATATTTCCATGGCGGCAGGCATTAATTTGAAGCAGCTATACATTCTGAAAAGAAATAAGGCAATTTCCTTCACCTTGGATGACACGACACTAATGTCTATGCCACAAAACTATGGAAGAAGGTTAGGTCAAAATCGTGAGACTGTCTCCATGCTTTCACATTAAGAAATAAACGTGCCTTAAGGGCAAGTCTGCCATATGCGGCGCCAGGTTGCTCTCGGTTTTTAGGCAGGTCGGAGCACACCTGTGGCACGGAGGCCCAGCAGGAGGACTCAGTGGGATTCGAACCCACAACCTCTAAACACTTGCGTGTCTGGAGGTGCAGGCTCTAACAATGAGCTATCTCCTAGAAGAGCTAGAAAGCTTTATAGGAAAGATGAAGAAAATACATTGGCGGAACTCATCAACATGTCAACAAGACGTCAAGAAATCATTCAACCAAGCATTGAATCTGCATATATCGTACATTATGTCACATATTGGTTGAAGATGAACAAGTGCAAGGTTGCGAAGCATACATATATGAATTTTGTAAATATGCGCGTGTCGAAATAGTTAGGAAACACATTTCTGCAATGAGACAACAGCCAACTGTCAGCTCGATCTGCTAGTATTCCAGCTGCGATATCTCTGATAGTTGGGCACTGCGGTGTTGACTTCTAGTTATGGTAGTTTTCTGGGCTTTCACGGTGAAACCAACAACTTATCTACCATCTCTCTGCAATGTGAAGTGAAGTAAATCGCTGTAGTTGATGCTTTATCTCAATGTAAAACTCTCCTGGAACATCCTGGAACACTCTGGAACACTCTGGAACACTCTGGAACATCCTGGAACACTGTGGAACACTGTGGAACACTGTGGAACACTCTGGAACTCTGGAACACTCTGGAACACCTAGTAACACCCAGGAACACTCTGAAGCACTCTGGAACACCCAGGAACATGTCTGCTCAAGTGTTTTCTACTTCCTCATCGACACAAAGCGTCATCACCAGAGAGAAGCACCTTAAGAATGAAATTCTTTTGGGACTAAGTTAGCTTAATCAGAAACCATAGCCGCCAGTAATCTCTTTAACTATCCGACTTTATGTGGGCGTCTTTGATGATGAGGCTTATGGTCAAAGCTGATATTATTTTAATGCCTTGAATCACTACTAAATCGGGAAGCTGATCCTCTCGGAGAGCTACTTGTTCAGATGGGATGGATATTTTCTTTTGATGTGTGGATTGTGAGTAGATAGTTGGTGTTGATGTCACATAGCTGATCACCTGCTAACACGCTCAACTCCTTCATTCCTTCATCAGTCAACCCACCCACCACATGATCCTGAGCTGTAAAAAGTTACACCATTGTGTGCGCATGCAGCCTAAATATAAGTAACGAGGAAATCCATAACTTTGTTGGTATCTAGGCAACAAATCTTATAGGCGTAGTTCCGTACAAGTGTGACAATCGTAGGAGGTCATCACCTAGATCCCAATTGGTAAACAATGGTGTGTATGGTTTCCCTTTGGTTTGTTTGTCACAGCAATGTGCGGCTCAGAAGTGGCAGTTGATAAAAGATTGCCGCTGGGGATGCGAGCGTCTGGGCGAAGATTAATGAGCTCCTCTATTGTCAGAGTGTCGTGATGGTACGACCTAATAATTGCCCGGTGGAGATAGAAGAAATTATATGACATTGAAGGTGTCAGGGGTGCCCAGGACTTCCACTATGATCAGGGCTCACTCCAGCATGGGCATTTGGGCGCTCCGCCCATTTGTCAAACCAGAATTGCCAGGGTCTTCCACTAAAATACTGGAGAAAAGTATCAAACTGAAATGGGAAGTGGGTAGATTGTTCTAGGTGATACGTCTGTAGCTATTCTTTGTTGCCTATCATGAATGGTATGGCTAGAGTTTATCTCATGACATCCTGAGTTAATTATCTGTGAAAGTCACACAATACAAGCGACTAGTACCTCTTCTCCAAGCCTGGTATGGCTGACTGAAGGGAACCCATCGTAGTTGTGTCTGACCTGTACAGATGCAGGATAGCATTCCTTCCCAATATTACTTTTAACCACAAAACCCCTACTTCAGTTGCTTGGAAAAAATTGTTGAAACAGATTGTACTAATGCTGTCACGGAGTCTGCTGAACCAAAGTTCTACAAGTTCTAAGTTTGCTAGTCAATTGCTGGTATCCCACAGTTATACTGAGATGTTTCCTACTCAGAGATGGTAGTTAGCAAGTTTGAATCTGTCTCATCCCAATCAACCTTCTCCAGATCCTCTGGAGAAAAAGGGTTGTTATTCAGTTTTGCATTGACAAATCTCCTGTCACTACATCAGCACACTGCGTCAGTGTGCGAGAGCATCTGTATACCTACATAAAACAGCACCGAAGGGCAACTAAACACATCCAGGTTCTTGTGAATGCCAAAGACTCACGGACACTGTGGCAGGATGTTCATGAATATGATGAACTCTGTTTGCCAAGCTGTGGAGACGTACAAAACTTGACTATGATCTTGATGGTTCCATATGCCATTTCTATCCTCTATGCAATCCTCTACAGACATCACGAACTCACATTTATGAGAAAAAGAGAGGAGCCACTGTAGCAGTGAACAGATGTGTGAGAGGTTTTGTCTGGATATGAGTAACATGTAGATACAATCCAACAGGAACAAAGAGCAGATCATATCTAAAATTGAAGACTAACCACGGATTAGTTCAGAACCAGCAGTGGGATGGTACTACAAATGGAGTTACCATTAACTTTGAGGTGTGCCGCGTGTGTAGTTTAGCCCTTCTGCTATATTGTGCTTGTGGATAGAGGGTGGTACTGCCTCTCTACTTGCTGTGCTATGGTATGATGATGTGCTGCAGTGAATAGTACTCATGGAGAGCTGCTATATGTATGGCTATGCTGACATTTAACAAAGCCCGCTCATAAACATGTGACTGCAAGCGAGATGCATAAGTAAGTACGCATCTGCTAAACCAATGATAACTGGGCCATTCCAGCTAACTAACCCGAGATGTCGTTCTGACCAACATAACAGCAAAGTACATCAAAATTAGTGCTGCACTTCTTCAAAATAAGTAATCCCGATTGATCTTCCTATTAATATTTTGGTTTTTGTCATTCTCCTGTTGATTTCCTCGCACAGTCCCACACCTATCCGCGCTTACTCTCGCGCCTATCCGCGCTCACTCCTGCGCCTATCCGCGCTCACTCCTGCACCTATCCGCGCTCACTCCCGCACACTCCGGCATGTGCTAATGCATGAATATCGACAGGAGAATGACAAAAGCCGATGTTTTTTAATCTTGAATTAATGTTATTTAATCTTGCCACCAAAAACTAGCTCCTGAGCTATAGAATTCACAACAGCATCATTGCTACCAGCTGCAGCAGCTGACGCGGACATCACTGTTACGTCTTTGGTGGGTCATCAGTGGTATTCAACTACACTGATGTTGAGTTTGCTTAGATAAATATGCTATAACACTTGTCCATAGATCTTTGTAGCAAATCTTTCTTAGTTTTTCAATGAAATATACCCTCAAACTAGCAACAAGGTTAATCTTGTGGCGTGAAATTAATCTTCTGATCAATTAATCTGAGTTAATCTTAGAATAACTCGATTAAAATGCAGCACTAATCAAAGTATAGTATATAACCTACTCTGAGTTGCCTACTCTGAGTTACCTACTCTGAGTTTTCTGCTCTGAGTTACCTGCTCTGAGTTACTTGCTCTGCCTCTAGTTCAGCTATTGGTGTGTCTAAAGTTCAGCAATAGGCATAAGGACAGGATAAAGACAGCAATAAGATAGCTACTAGAGCTAGATGTACAGGCAAAGGACTTACTGATCTGCCGATAGCGCGGCTCTCCTTATACCTTCTTACTGAGGCAGTGTTGATTTATTTTTGGATAGAAATTCTATCCGTGCCTAGGAGAGTGTCGCTCCTCTCTTTCTCTGCTCTATCGTGAACGTAGGGAAGACAACTTCATATATTCCAACAGTCTGCATTGCAACCTATGGTACATTGAGAGTTTTCCCCTCCATGTATAGGGAGTGTGACATCTCTAGTTAGCCTTTCTTTGCAGGTGGAATTAGTGCTAACTCCGTCCTCCCTGTTTTGAAAGCTCTGTTTGTCTTGCCATGTCTCATCACTTGACTAGCCAGCTCACATTGCGCCTTGCCAGTGAGCGATTAGGTTTTTATAAACCCCCTACCTCCTATAGCTAACATTCCGCTATAGTTGAGCTCAGCTCAGCAAGAGCTAATTAATAAACCATCAGAGAATTTTAGGAAGCCAATAATAGCCATTTTGACCCTAAATTGCGCGTCTAAAGTGCTTGAGGGTCCCGGAAATATGGGATAATTGACATGCAGAGTTTGAATTACTGTTTAGCAGTTTGACTCTTTCCTGATCTCCCATCACTCTGGTAGAGGAGTGAAACTCAGAGACCATGGGAAAGTCTGGCCGGAGAAACTAATGTGAAGCAAGAAAATTAAATGCCGATCACATCAGAGAAATGCAATACACATCAGTATCTGCCTTCTCAGGCTAATATACCTTAGCTGCAAAAAGACAGGTCATTTTTAAGACGCCAGTTCCAACAAATAGGAGTTGTCTGCTCTATATCTGAAATTGAAATCGAAGTAGAGCAATGAAATATAATATACTGTAAACATAGAAATTTTAGCCACCTCACAATAAGAGCTATAATAGCATCTCAAAGAAACACGGCATTGTTGACTCTCCTATCGGTTGGCGCGCTGATGCTTGTACTGTCAAAGTCTGGTGTTAGTCTGTTAGGCAGTCCTAATATACGCTGTATAAGCGTTTGTTACGCCGCCCGTTGTCACGACTATCGCTGATGTTACATCGGGTGAATACAAATGTTAAGATCCGCTCTTTGTATGGAGGTAGGAAATGGGCGAATAAGCGAATAATTTTCTATAGCCCTTTATGTTATATACAAGCTGGAAAGAAATCGCTAAAAAATCCAGGTGCTATTATTAGAAATACTGCTAATTTGAGGAAAACGCTATAGTTTGACTCGCTAAGATTTCTGTGTTTGCAGTATTCTCCAACTTTGAGCTAATAGCCTTAGGATGATATTGGGTGCCGTGTAGGAGTGAAATGATTCAAGATTCTGGGTTCCGATTTGATTTCCTGCCAGCGGAATAGATTGATTTTTGAGAAAGTAGAGCGCTGAATCTAGTTTCAATCGCTCGCGAGAAAACGAAAATAGATTTGGCCCTAAGTGTTATACCATTCTGAATGTAGCAATCAAAAATGTAAAAAATCAGAAATATAAGGAGTTGTGGTGACATAGATAAACACTATGAGTACATTTCTGAAGTAAAAAAGTAATCAAGGCACAGATTGTGAGCCTTGAGTTAATGGATTTTCTAGACAATCACTAATCTACGATGCATTGCTCGGTAAATAATTGCTGATGCATCGAAACTACGATACATCGTTTCAACCCTAATGCCATATGGCATTAACATGTAAAATGGCAAAGGTTCATGTCATTGGTGGATGTATTGAAGGCTCCGCTGAGGGTAGCTGAGAGAAAACAGCACACTATACTATAGACCTAGGAAAGAACTCTATCATTGGGTGGGGACGTGGGTTCCATAGCCTATGCTCCAAACCCCATATGGCATACGTCACTATTCCCCTCACTCAGCTTAAACTTCGTTGAGACCACACAGGTTCTATCATTAATGTAGCTTTGTCGGTATGTGTGGTATGGAGCGTATGATGGAGAGGCCTGACAGTACTGTGGAAGTTGTCTTCACCTGATTTTTACACTGCACCCATGAATAAAACTATGAAATTAGCAGTATTTTTCACTTCGGTCATGCAAGCTATCGGATGGCAGACAATATTTGCCTTATTAAGAGTTGTTCTCCCCTGTCAATGTTGGAGCTTACACTACATTAAAAGTGCCAAGATCTTTATGATCATCAAACTTTGACTTGGATGATGATTATGATTACGATCCGCTGCGTTTGCCTAAAAAAAGTCAAAGGTTTTAGATATGTGGAGGAAAGTCCACCGCAATCCTGAGTAAGACAAATTCTTGCAACTGTGAAGAGTTTCTTTCCTGTCCTCGAATAGACTAACCTGGTACCATTTTGGTTTGCTTATATGTGGGAAGGGGGGGGGGGGGAAAGAGAGAGTCGCCCTGTAAGTCAGCTCTAGGCACAAATACACCTTTAAAAGTTGTCCTCTCCTGCCATTGGTAGTTATGAACTCCACTCATGTATGGTTGCGAAATTTTCAGAAGTCTATATATAGATATACCATTGGTAAGTGGGAGTTGTCTCCCCAGTGTAAAGTTATCCAGTCTGACATAATGGCGTGATGTCAGTGGTTGGCAGGTGGCTAGAGCACAGTACAGGAAATGGGTTAATAGCTGGTCCAGCATGCTGGCGGACGAGCAGGTAGGTGGCAGTGTTTCCTGAAAATCTGTATCATTAGAGTACTGTGCGAGGAATGGCACTGGTGCTGCAGGGAAACAAAGGCACAATCCAATCATAACGTGACCTTGTACTTGTGGGTACATAAATGGAAGTGTGTATAATGTTATCACTCTTCTTTACTACATTGGTTTACATACACTGTCATCTGTCATTCACCTATAGACATGACCTTCCCACGGGCCACTAACTGACGCCTGTGAGCGCCTGTGAGTGCCTTTGAGCGCCTGTGCAAGCTTCATCGGAAGTTTGCCAGCAATCGCTGGCCAGCCTAGGTGTGCAAAAAAGTGAGACCATGAGAACAATTGCGAGCATAGCGACAGGAGATTCACAAAAACCAAGATGGTTGATAACGGTAATGCCTTCAGACATTGAGAGAAATTAGAGAAAGCCGTTCCACGCAATAGCTGATGCTATCACCGAGACGTCATAAAAATAGGAGTGATTATGAGTGGGATAAACAGATTACAAAAGACGTATGCAGTCTTTTGTGTATGAGACTGGCGTCTGATGCCTATCTGTCATGAGAAAATCCTCAAAAATTCTCTACCCTGTATAGCGTCGAAGGATTTGGGTCCTCAGCGTTTTTTAATCCTAGTGATAAATGAACATTCTGGGTTGCTATCAGGAGATTTGGCGTCATCTAGTTTCTGCAGATGTTGTCGTTTGTCGATGGAGACACCGTCGGGCCCAGCCCATAGTTTGATAAATTATCTCGCTCTATACATCTTTCGGAAAAAAACCTTAATTTGCAACGAATTGAATCACGAGTTGATATGCTCTGCATTAAGACCATCCAACTATCACATGATGTAATTGACAAGTGAAATGCTGTAAGGCGGGAGGCTTCTGCGACATCCATATATTTTGGTGCCATCATAGTAAGGTAACAGCTGCACCACTCATAGTAGCACTTTTGCTACTGCCGCTACTGTACTCCCAACTGATATCGCAAACAGCACTGCCAGCACTGACGGCACTGACATCACTGACAGCAATGACAGCAATGACAACACAGACCATACTGCCGGCCCTGACATCACTGACAGGCATGCTTGCCCAGTGTCCCGGAATTCTCAGGGCAGTACCGGGATGTCAATCCTTGAATAAGCAATTAGTCCCAGAACTGTACCACATTTTGAAAATTTACAGAGATATTGATGAATGAGGAATGAGGAATCGTTATATAGTGAATCAGTCAAGTTATCACAGGTGTTTGTTGTTTCCAACAAGTGTTATGTGTGACATCTCATGCCATTGGACTATCATTTCTGCATAAATGTATGTAAACGGACAGGATAATTGGGAAGATACTATGGAATATCTACTGAACCAGGAAAATTGATCTAACATGTAAAACAGTTATAAGCATGTGGAGACAAATCTCACTTTACACCTCTCTCGTGTGGATTGGTGTGCATGCTTGTGTGAAAGAATATGTTCATCATATGACATGATATATTAACATATCTGCTCAAAGTAGTACTTAGGCATACAAGTTTTAGTACTTGCATTTGGATTATAAGCTCCATTTGATTTCAAACAAGGTAGTCAGGTAACATTGGGCTAAATTTTGACTTCGGGAATATGCATTTTTCCAATCGTCGATATTATGAGTCCAGAAAACCTCCTGGCAGGTACTCTCAGGTACTCTCAGGTACTCTCGAGGTTCTGGAGGGCAATTTGTTTCACCCAGGCGCCATTGGGGACTTAAAACACTCCCAGACCCCTGAAACACTGACAAACGACACTAGTATGCAGGACCTGTTGTAGCATGTTACTTATGTTTACGATTTTTACTTGGAAAGTATGCTGGCAGCAATGGCGGCACTGACGGCACTGACAACACTGACAGCACCGATGGCATTGAAAGCAGTGGTGCATACTCACGCACCCTCTCAATTACTTTTACCACTTGGGAGTGGGCATATTTTTTATGATTGGGGCTTGAATGGCTAATTGAGCTCAACAGATATATGCTGGAAAAACCCCTGTTGGAAAGGGTGGTAAGTCTCATCAATAGCAAAATGTCAATATTTTAAGACCAGGGTAGTGGGGACGCAGCTTAGTGGTTGACAGCAGCTGTATAACATGGCTACAGGACAGATAGAACAGCCAAAGCATTTCTACTTCACTCAGTATGTGTTAGAGAAGGATAGTGACCCTCCATCCGGTCAATGACCCACTGATATGTAGTTTTAGACGCCATCTTCTATCATACATCACCTACAATTGTCCTGGGCGGCTGATGCCTATCACTCAAGCAGTTCACAAGTTGTTATTATCATAGGAGTTATGGCTTGTCAACAACCGTTAGTGTACACACAGTATTGTTATGCTGAAACACCTGCCCTAGCCATACAGACGCAAATTTTCTCTGTTTCATGCTCTCTCAGCTGGTTCAAATATCTCACAGACAATCAGAACTCAAGTCGGATGAATCATCCGTCTACAATGAAACCTTGCGAAAAACGTTATCAGTCCCATAAACTATCTGCCGTCATATCAACTCATTCGGCTGCACAACAACCCATTAATCAAGATGTATTAGCGCTACGTGATCCGAGTGGTGGAGAAATATGACAAATGGAAGCGGTTAGATTATCTCAGATTTATTAGCATAGATAAAAGGCTTCATCAACCGCTGAATTCTCATCATGAAAGCATTAAATATTTGAACTGTTTCTAACCATGCTTTCATAATCACAGCTCCTAGTACTGCATATGTACAATTAAAAGCTCTTGCTTGTATGAACACGACAGCCATCATCTCTATAGCACTTTGTGTTGACAGAGCAGAATTCACTGTGGCTTACAGGAAAAACCAGAGTACGGCTACTACATACCAGTCGGTCCCACATGTATGCATTGGAAAATTCACTTGCCGCTGCTAATTCCAGTAGTAATGGGTTTTTAGTTTGGTCAGAGCGCCTACATACATACGCACTGTGTCTTACAGCCAGCATGGGCCCCCATAGGCGATATAATGTGAACGTCACAGTTCTTGGGTCCTATTTTTCAGACGATCCCATGATTACTGTCGCTTTCCTGTGTTCACATGAGGGACAGGGATACAATTTTAAGGTATTCATAGGCGTTCCAACCGACCTAAATATCATTACTATTCACACTCGTCACTCAATTCTCAGTCATAGCAGACTGTTGCCTGTTGCCTTGTGACATCAGTGAAGGTCATGTAGCCAAAATTTGAGTATCTCTCATGCTCAGCTTCTTATCTGTGCCTTAATCCAGCTGGAGTCTACCCGGCATATCTCCTTGTTTTGTCTACCCGGCGTATCTCCATGTTTTGTCTACCCGACGTATCTCCGTGTTTTGTCTACCCGGCATATCTCCGTGTTTTGGCTTCAAGTCAACATATTAGAGAGTTGTACAAAATCTCCACTAGAAATCCAGCGACTGGGCAGCAATGTTTGTACCTATTTTTGCTTTTTCAGTCGAGCGCTTGCTACCAAAATCTTTGGCTGCAGTGAGTCAAGAATTTTCTAATCTTATTTTGTTGAGGGCGGTAAAGGCCACTGGCTACTAGTAGGCTACTAGCAATCACTTGATGAAATACGTTTAGCTTTTTGCTACCTCGGTTCAGCGAATATTGCTCGTGAATATCACTCTGTACTGATATCGGTTGAGTGTGCTCAGAGCTACAGACTGTGATCAAATGCTCTTTGACTAACCTAATGAGATTTTTGGTTTAGAAATCCTAAAGTAAGATTTATAGTCTGACACTGCCTCGTCTTATGAAACGATTCTTTGATGATATAATCGAACCTCCTTCAATGGACAGAAGAATAACAACCTAGGAGTAGGAGATAGCTCAGTGGTAGAGCCCGCACCTCCAGACACGCTAATTTTGAGAGGGTTCGGGTTCGAATCTCACTGAGTCCTTCTGCTGGGCCTTCATGCCACAGGTGTGCTCTGACCTGCCTAGAAACCGAGAGCAACCTGGCGTGGCATATGGCACCCTTGCCCTCAAGGAACCTTATTTCTTAGTGCGCAAGCACGGGGACAGACTCGCAATTTTAACATTAATTAAAATATAAAATTGTATCACTGACCAGGGATGCAGTTGAGAAGAACCTTGCGAGACATTTTCTTAACATAATCTGATAAGACATGGTGCTGAATAGATGGTGCTGGATAGATGGTGCTGGATAGATGGTAGTTTTAGTCTCATTAAAAATGTTGAGAAAGCTCACAGCTATTCAGAATGTACGTATCATACCTTATGTCAGTGCTGTGTGAGCTATCACACAGCTGTTCTAATTAGCCGCTGGGAATTACAACTGACCTAATTTTCGGTCCTAATTACCTGGGGACCTGCCTACCCAGGTCTACGCCATCGCATTGTAATGGTATGCAATAGGTCTAACGATAAGAATGGATTTTCCGGCTTTTTTATTATTGCTACCCATGTCAAATATTTATGAAACAGGAAGTATAGCTCTTGAGCTATACTTCGACAAGAAGATTTCACACTTACAACGTAGAAAAGTGCTTTTTTAGGGCTGACAAAGTACTCTATCATCAGCTTGGCGTTATAGCATACGTACCTTCCATTGTGCCGCGGCGTATAGCGTAGGGAGCCAACCCGCTTAGTGCAATTCTTATGATAAAGCCTATTAGGACATCGCATCACCCAACAACTACTAATGGCCGCTAAGTGACCGCCTTCTAATAGGGCCTGCTAATTAGTCTGGTAGTAATGGTCAGTAACGATCACCACAGTGTACTAAATCTTGTCATAAGGTAAGAAAAGTGTTTCTTATTCATTGATATGCTTAATTCAAATTAACTTCACTTCCAGAAAGTTCTTTTCTCAACATCTTTAATCAATAGCATCCATGGTTTTATCAAGTTCCTGAAAGTTTTAGTCCACTTGAGCTGGATTCGCACCGTCAGCCAATAGCTACAACCAATGAGAACTAACCTGGGCCCTAAAGCAGTACCCTCATGCAGAGCGGTATATATAGAGAGCGGCGACAACGACCTTCACACCCGCCATGATCGT
>ERZ1740065.2127-NODE-2127-length-12260-cov-12.608767_pt1 | contig 12260 bp, 8 predicted proteins | sample MGYA00581738_ERZ1740065 | MGnify/ENA primary metagenome ERZ1740065 (study PRJEB43018, sample SAMN04849749) | marine metagenome | isolation source: floating plastic debris | place: Pacific Ocean | collected 2008-09-01 | study: EMG produced TPA metagenomics... | reverse complement strand
GATTAATTAGGTGTTCGACTCGTAGCCCCCAACACAACAGGTATGGTGGTATTGAGGCTATTTGTAGACAACCATTGCGGTTGTGCTTTGGAACGCAGAACACAGCCACAGGGCATGTGCTACATAACCACTGTATTAGGAGCATTCAGTGCCAGTTGGACTGCACTATCAGCTAGAAAAAACGTCACAGACCACTTGACTGCAGGAAATAATGAGCAAGGAGGTTCATCTGCCTCTCGAATAATTAACACTTAGCTGTTCTACATGCATGTCACACTAACTATGAAAAGTATATTAGTACACAGAGGATGGGTTGAGTCTTGAGATTTTTAATTCTGCTTGACTCCAGCAATGGAGATCTATGTGTAGTGGTGGGGCAGTCCTCTGTCGCGGGCAGGAAAGAGCTTGAGCTGAATTCAGGTGGGTGATATACCGTCGGCTAGTAAACCTTATCATGTAAATCCTAAGTCATGTGACAGATCATACACATGTATAAGATACAAATGTACCCCGTGCTGGCATAATCCGTCAAAAGGTGGCTGTTGTGGTTTCCTATTATTGCATTAGATGCAATTGTTCCTCCTCTCCAGAATGAACTTTGTCCCAATGCTTTAGCTTTAATATTGGTGAAAATGTGGATGCTTTAGTGAATAGATGTTTAGTCGCTCCGAAATGCACAACATATAGAATTTTCTGTGTTGTTTTTTAAGTTTATTTGGTGTTTCTGTCCATTTAAAAGAACAATATTTTTGCCGATTTTATCAGTGCAGTTTTCAATACATAATGAAAGAAGCAGCGCTTCACAACCCGCGGTCATTAAACTCAATGGTTGCTCATTTATTGGTGAGGACAGCTGCATAAGTATGTATTATATCTGACTTATTCGTTCACCTTGATTGAGCACGTTTGTATATCAATTAATGTCTGGCTGCTTTTATCATTCTCCCGTTGATATGCGTTCATCAGCACGTGCAAGAGTGTGCGGGAATGAGCCTGACTGTCTGTGGGAATGACTGCAAATGTCCGCAGGAATACATAGGAGTGCGTGCTTACATGTGCAGAAGCGTACGCAAAAAGTAATTTTTTTTAACAGTAGACTCGCCACCGTAACAACTAGCGTATGAATTGAATAATCTTCCTTTCCTTAGCAGCCACAAGGATAAAGACACTCGGTATCCAGTTGGATGGGAGATGCAGTGTTGTGTGGAGAAATGGGAGTGACGACGCCAGGCGAATGTGTCCATCCAGCCGTGAACTGATATCAGATTATACAAACCCGCTCAATCAAGGTGAGAGAATAATTCAGATAGATTACACACTTATGCAAGTGCCCTAAGAAATTAATGTTTTTGCCAAATATCGTAGCCTTCAGCAATATATATGAGTCGCATGTACTCTTGGGTGCTACTGATTTGCAACAGACATAACAATACCGAGCTGTTAAATAGCCAGCTACGTAATTGGGTTTTGGCAGTGGAACAGATTTCAATTAGTACTATCTAGGCTGCTGGTTGCTAGTGCGCTGTGATATGATGATGACTCATTATCAGCTAGACAAAAATTTAGCATCACATGACTGCAGGAAATAATGAAGGTGATACACAAGGCAGTTCATCTTTCCACTGAATAACAAACACCTAGCTGTTCCACAAGCATATTATATTTCGAGCTCTGTTGCCGACAGTAGCAGGTCTAGCAGCACACACAGGATGGGTAGAGTGTCAAGATTTGAAATTCTGCTTGACTTCAGCAATGAAGATTTATCTGTTGTGGCGCCGCAGTCCTCTCTCACAGGCCGAGTGGAGATTGAGCTGAAGTCAGGTGGGTGATATACTGTCTGCTAGTACAACCTTTTCATGTAAATATTACATCATGTCACAGATTGTGTGCATGCAGACTCATCGCTATAAATCCCTTGTACTGATCTACAGTGCCAATAGTGATCACAATATACATGTCAGTAGAAGGCTGGAATGCAGCTATAACCAAACATAGCTCATACCTAACCTCTTCAATTAACAAACCACTTTCATGCGATATATTACTGGCGTTTATCCCATTCCCATAACCATTTCAATTGCTGGCCTCGGTGCCGCTGGTGATTGCAATGAGGAGAGGCCTGTCTCATGTATGCGTATCCATACCTGCCAACCTGTCGACTAGTCGAGCTACCGACCATCAAGCTGCCGAGCTGATTTTTAAGTGGCCATCGCTCAACACCCCACAGCTACAGCCAGCCTTTTGTCATCACTGAGCTTAGCAAAATAAAACTGGTTAGCCACAGGAGAACGTTAGGAAACCAATAAAAGCAATTTTGACTCTAAATTCTGGCACCTAACATGCAACACATGAAATTCAGGTATCTGAGGGAGGAATACAAGAGACGTCAAATGCATACGTCCGCTTGATGATTGCATACACGTGAATAACATACAAAAGTCATTATCTAACGACAAACGCAGTACTGCACACCTTAGGGTTATTAAAGTTGATTCCTGCTCATAGGTACTTGCAGGTTAATGAACGCGTCTTTTGTCATTCTCCCGTCGATATGCATGCATCAGCACGTGCTGGAGTGGGTGTGCATGAGAGGGAGTATGCGGGTATTAGCACGCATATGTACTGGAATGAGCGCAAATGTGCACTGGAATGCTTGCACACATGTGCAGCAGTGAAAATAGAGAGGAGAATGAGAAAAACGGTGAATGCTTTTTTTACAGCAGGGTAATCACCTTAACAACTGCCGTATGAGCTGAACAATCTTCCTTTCCTTATCAGCTACAAAGATAAAGTCACTCGGTATCCAGTTGAATGGGAGTTGCAGTATTTCTTGGAGAAATGGGAATGATGACGGCCCGCGACCGTTTTCGTCCAGCCTTGAATCGAAATCGGATTATACAAACCTGCTCAATCAAGGTGAAGGAATAACTCAGATAGATTACGTACTTATGCAGTTGCCCTGAGCAATTAATGTTTTCGCCAACTGTTGTATGTTTTAGCGGTAGATATGAGTCACATGTACTTTAGATGCTAAGGTTGTGCAACATTGAGTGATCTTATGAGTGTCATTTTGTTATTATCTAAGGCATAATATTACCTCAGGTGACCATATCAAGGGTTGCTTTAAGCTACCGTGACTGACGCCGTAGTGTCAGTAAACAAACTGCCTCAGACAGTTTCTGTCAGATAGTGGTAGATGGATGAAGAAACTCCGGCTGCACTCATCTCGCCGTCGTCATAGCGACACAGCCACACAGACCTCTGTTGGCATTAATATACAATTTGCTATGTAGTAAACATATGCCATTTGCATTTTGGACAGTTACTAGTTGAATAATTGGGCATCAGTCAAAAATATTCCTGGATCCGCCCCTGGATACTATTTTATGATGGCTATAGGCTGATGGGGAGCCTGTGGCTATTGATAGTATTGCTATGGTTGGTTTATGGCTTATTAGTAGAATTGCGCATTTGAAATGTATGAATACAGCTCATGAAATGGTTCAATTTTTGATGACCTGTTATATGCAGAGGCGGATCCAAGACTTTCTTCGACTGATGCAGCATCTATAGCAGTGTAAAAACTGGGTCACGTTAGCAATATTTTTATCAATAACTCCCGAGAGAGAATTTGCCATAAACAGTAGTAGTGCTCACACAAGACACGGCTAGTGCGTAACTCGTAAACACACTGGCCATCAAATCTGAAAATTAAATTAGCGAAAGAATGTTATGCAGGGGTGATGTACTCCCTTACAGAGGCTAATGTAGGTTGTTTAGCTCTATCAAATATTCTCTATGCCTTCCAGGCGCAGTGACTCTTCCTCCAGGATGTCACCAATTTCCATTCTCCTTTCCATTCAATGGCAGGTAGGCATAGCAGCTTCAGTGATCCTAATGACTGCTAGGCTGACTACGTGTGCAAAACTCATATGCTTGCTTGGTAGTGGTTGTAAACCTGCTGCGTTAGCATAGATAGCAGCTACCATGTTGATTTTTTATTGGACACCCAGTCTAATTTACCTCACAGAGTATTGATTGATTCACGTTGTAGGCTGGTCCCATCCTCGATCAAAGGAGCATATGGTACCATAAGTTACAAGTTGAAAGCGCATATGGACAGAGAAGGAAACTTCCTATTTAATGACTTAACTACTCGCAAGATCAGACTGTATCAGACGGTGGCGCCACTGATAGCAGTCTCTCCATACAGGGTAACTCTTGAACCTTTTCTGCCAGCTTTACTTTCAGATTGATTTTCTGCAAATGGCAACCGCGCAATCATTTTCTTTGTTAAGTTTCTGAATTTATAGAAGCTAACTTCAACCGCTCCTGAATCTGGCTAATTGTACATATTGCTCCTCCTGAGAAGTTCATTTGCTGTCATTGAACATCGAGATTGCTTTTGAAGACGTAAAAGAGCTTAACAACCATTTCATGCTTAAAAACACCAGCGTTAAAACCTCGTGTTGAGCTCCCAAACAAATATAATGCGACAGGATGTGACAGGATGGCCATGAGACATTCAGTAGTGTCAACCCTGAATCGCAAAGTATCGTGGATTCCAGTAGCCTAGAAGTAACTCCCCTCCCTTTACTGCCTTGAGATCAACAAAAAAATCTTTATTTATGCAATAAAGTACTGGTCACCTAATACAAAATAGTCAGTAATCGTGAGCCTGTGCTGCACACAGAACGCAATTGGGTGATGTGTAGTGGTAAATTAGCTTCCAAAAAAGTTTAAAAAGTTGTCGATCTACAAGTAAAATTGTAGGGTTGGTAATACTGGAGGCATTGAACAGCGTTAAAAAAGTCTGCCACGTCAATGCCTCACGCTTTGTTGATGGCTCATTCTCGCTTCTGGGAGGGGTCGACGAGTGATGTCTACCTCAACTCACGTCAGATCTCAGTCTGTGATACTCGTTGTAGAAGTCTGTTGTGGCTCACAAGGAATACACGCGATGCTCTTTGTTCGGTGCATCAGGACCTATAATAGTCTCTGCCAGTATGGACAGAGGCGTATACGCTGGAGGTATGAGACCTTGGTACACGAATGTGAGCCAGAGTGAAATAAAGTGCAGAAAATGAGGAGCGGGTATAGAATCACGGGTATTTCAAACGGGTTTTCAAATAGGCAAATACATGGTAAATTACGGTCACAACCTGCAACCGCTCATGTGGCTTGTTACTTCTATTCCACCCTCATTGATTCACTATTCTACGCTGCTACATGTACACAATTGATTAAATTAGACAGTTTTTGACAATGATCATCTGTTTGCTGTAGCAGGGGCCTTTTCGAGAGCATAAAACAATCATATTTCCAGGTATAGAGAGGACGTAGGGTTTCCTTTACAATCGATAATAATGGATGTATGTGACCACACTCAAAGCACTAATGATCATGATCATAATCATGGTCATCTTCAACACACCCTTTCACTTTGTGTACCTGGCCATGTATATGCGTGTCTGCAATTTATAAAAATGAAATGCAGAAAACGTAATATTTTTTCTGCATATATATTACATATATTATACTGCTGTATTACAACCAGCTCTCCTACGCAGTATACCTGGCACACTAATCTGCAAATGTCCAATTGTAAGCAATAACCACATTAATTGGTGAATTCATGTTTTTTTACTAGGAGATGAATTGTGTGTCAATGTGAGAGTAGACAACTTGAGTGGCAGCTCAGCCTGGGTGAAGGTATTTGCGGAGAAGAGGTACATTTCCCTAGACGACTTCGAACTTTGCTGCTCCCTCGTGTCCAACACGGCAACTTGTGAGTCAAAATTTCATCAGCTGGCATTCACTTGAAATTTAATAGAGATGATGGCTTATCTCTTTCATTCCATTGAGGCACCAAAATATTTCACATCTGAGCTCTATGCTAATGAAGCATCACCAGTCTCAGCCTACCTGATATATTGGTGCGCGCTTGAAGTTATGTCCTCAGTACGGATTACGGTAATGGCTAAAATTTTACCAACTCTGCCCTCGACCAAACCAATAATTCGGGACTTCATAGACATCAAAGATTAAATGAAGTGGTCACCGCATTTGCATCTCATGCTGTGATTTATAGCTCAAAACAAGATACCCGCAGGCACTGTAGGATATGCTGATAACTACGTCATAAAACTGGCCAGAGATCTTTGCTGTCCCAAGCATGCGTTTACTCGCTCCATCCATTACGATGTGAAGGTGAGAGGTGACATTGATCCACTGTCAGATGTGAAACTAATCAGCAAGCAATTACGCCAACCTGCGTTATCAGGAAGATCATGCGCCATGATCCTCCGAATTGCGCAAATTGCATACATTACACAACAGTTTTGTGAAGCTTTCATTATTCTTTTTTACTAGCGAAAGAAGATCATGCTGGACCTGAAGACAGTAGTTAGATTTACAGCATCTACTCCCATTTCAGGTTCACGTCGGTGGAGCGAGGATATGCCTTCCATTCTACCTTGGTGCCCACTCGCAATAGATGATGGTTTCATATCATAAATGCATCAGAAACTTCGTTGAAGAAGTTGTGTGACACCAGAAGGATTATATGCCTGTTTCTATTCATGTATGAAAGCAAATCATATGCTATCAAACAGCGCTTGTGGTGTAGAATACGCATATCCATGTTTCTATCAGACTGGGGTGTAAATAATAGCTCTGCTTTCCTTCAGCATCGCTCTGATATCTTAGTGATACATTCGGTGTCACAGTTGCCAGCCTGATTAAAATCTGAAGGTGATGCAGCCACAGTGTCAAAGTTTTCTTACAAACTTCTGCTTAATAAAGTTTTCTCTCACCTTTTTTCTGCCTTGTGCTTATGGTGGAAAGGGCCGTCGATCGGATTTCAATAAACTTCTTATTCAATGTTAGAGTGTGATGGGAAGATGATCTTTCAATACACTTCTAGTGAGAAGCTCCTGCGCTGCTATGAACTCAAATAAGAAACAGAAGTTAATCTCCATTCGATGTTTGCTATAAAGGTGTTACTGAATTTTCTAACAATTTTATGTCACCTCAGCCTGTATATATAGCACTTGCACAGTCCAGTGAGGAAAAACCGTAGTCATATCCAAGCCATTCACAATGGATGTTTTCTTGACCTGTATAAATTGACTTACGTAGATCTCAGGACTTAGGCGTTTGTTTTAAAATCCAATTTCAGATTTGGATTCAGTAAACTATTTCACATCTCTTGGTCTCAATTAAAAGCTCTGTAGTTAAAAAATTATGTTTTGAGAAGACAACTCCCATCAAACTTTTATTTGGCAATAGGTATCTAGTTTGCCTATATCTCAGGATCTAGACATCCGTTTTGAAATCTGATTTCAGATTATGAAACAGCAGAATTTACTTATCCCTTTCAACTTCAAATTGTACGACAGAACACCATAAAAAATAACGAATCTCATAGCGCACAGTTATTTCGATCTTTTATTGATGTAAGAAGAGCATATGACTGTGACATTGATTATAAATGCTACCAATGTAAAATGGAAGCCAGTATAAAGCAAACATGGATATATTTTGGCAAGTTGATGCTGATTGTCTTTGAGAGTGTAGCTGTTGGCCTATATAACCATCATGGCTTCCAACTAACCATGGTGGGACGTCAATGAGTGTCTGCCAAAAATATAAGAATTGGCGTAATGTGGCTTAAAAAAGGTTGGAACAAGTTCTTAGATTTGAAGCCTATCTCTACCCTATGCGATCATAGGGACGCCTAACAAAGCAGAGGAGTGCCTGAGGAATAGGATACAAAAACGCATAGGTTTTCCTATGATCTCTTAGAACTCCCTAGGTAGCTCTAGGAACCACGCTATGGGGGCCTCTGGTGGACCTATAAGTTCATAGGTGGGCCTAAGAATTATTACTACCATCATTTGAACCTGGCCATGCACCTTTGTTCCTGCACTTGAGAACAATGAAACACGGGAAATATATACTGCTGTATTACCACCAACACTACTTAATGTATACAAAGTACAGGACTCTGCAGATGTCTGTTTGTAGGTAACGACTACATTAGAGGCTGGACCACGTTAGCCTTACTTTCATCAATGAATCATGGATAACACAGACTCCATTCTATTTTCAGCTTGCAACTGACAAATATTTTTGCAATAAGTGAATTTCAACCTTTTGGAATTTTAAACAACACTCTGTAGTAAAGTGCTTGTTGATTGGCTGACTAGTTTGCGGAAAATACTCAATTGTTATTAGACTTTATATAGCATTGCATTTGTGCTGTTTAACATTCTGGAAAAATCGAATATTGGCTTTCCAGATTTTAATGGCCAGATTGTTTACAAATTTGCGAATAGTGTGTAGCGTGGAAACTACTATAATCTATGGCAAACTGTTGTCTGTGACTGAGGGATGAATATACAGCTAGCGTGACCCCGCCTCTATTGGAAAATTCATACTTTTTACCAGGAGATGAAGTCCTTATCAATGTTATAAGTGACAACATGAGCGGCAGCTCAGCCCGAGTGAAGGTATTCGCCATAAGGAGAGACATATTCGGAGCCGAGGGCTTGACTAATAGCAGCAACTCCGTCATGTCAAACACGGCAAGTTGTGAGTTGGCGTTTCATCAGCTGGCTCCCAGTTGAAGCTTCATAGAGATGTTGTATTTCATTTATTCCGTTAAGGCATGAGATTAGTTCATATGAGGTCTATGCTACCTAATTTTGGCTAGCCTCAGTCCTCCAGATATGTTTGTGCAAACTTGAAGCTTTCTATTGTAACCTATGTCATCAGTACAGATTATGGTAATAACTAGAAGCTTACTGACTCTGCTCTCGATCAAACCAATGATCTAAAACTTCATAGGCATCAAATATAAGATCAACTGATACAATAGTTGTTATTTGAATTAACTGACTTGACGCTAATGATTGCTCGATCGATCAAACAGATCAATGCATCGTTACAGCCTTACATGTAATACTAATGTGTTCTCTTCAGTTGTACTTTGGAATGATTAAAAGTGGTGTTCCTTGGCAGTTGCTTAAAGTTTGTTTTGTATCCTTATGGGCAAATATTCCCTGCTCTTGTCATTCTCCTGCTGGTATTAGTGCATCAGTGCTTGGGAGAGTGTGTGGGTGTGAGCGCAGATAGGTGAGGGAGTGAGTGGGAAAATCAAACAAGAGGATGACAAAAAACAGGCAACATCTAACATTTTGACCACGAGAGTGCATCAATAGTATACAGCTCGTGAGATCCAGGAAAAATCCCGTGTGAGCTAGAACATTGCTGTAAGGGAGATAGACCAGAAAGTCTGTAAAATGTGTATGAGGTGGGGCCATAATAACCTAGTGAATTATAAAAGTTATGAGTCACTTTCCTCTGTAGCACTATGGTATAGAAACATTGGTTGTTGTCATTCTCGTGTCGATTTTTGCTCACACTCCCCCGCATATTCGCACACTCCCACTCACTACCCAGCCCCTTCGTGCTCACTCCAGCACATATACATTCATTCCCACACAGTCCCACACGTACCGATGAATGGATATTGACAGGAGAATGACAAAAGCTGAAACATTCAATGCAGTACTGTAACTGTATGAGTTTTAAAGCAATTCAAACAGGTAACTTGATGGTACCAATAACAGAGTGTTGATTTCAAATATATTTCCTTGCATCCTTGGATGAAAAAAGTGATATAAAGCAGATATAAACTTCTACCGACGTTATCAAATAGTTGTACTCCTACACATCTCCATACCTCATGTACATCGACAGATATCAATATCTCATGTGCGCTGACATATCTCAAATTTCGAAATCATCGTAATAACAAGCAAAGACTGACATAGTTTTGTACGACTACTTAAAAAACATTGAGACATAGCAAACTAATGAGTACTGCTGCGCTGGTTACGGCAGAGACAGTGAGAGCGGATCCACTGTTGCATAGGTCTGTACTGCAGAAACAGCCCTTCCCTTTGACCCCAGACTGGCTGAAGCTGATACAATCGTCTCCTGTTGTCTTCACGGGAATATTTCTTAGACACTCCCGTACAACTGAAAAACACAATCTTGAGGTGGTTGGGAGAGCTGAATAAATCTAAATTAACTAATGGCTGCTCCTACACAGTAAAAGTTGGATGTTTAGCTCGGAAACATATTAACGAATACAGTTATTTGAAGGAAATTGCTATCGATAGGCGCAGCTAAGATTATATCGGGGTTGTCAAATCATGACAATGGTTCGGAGTTGTCATCTCATGATCAATAGAATACTCTGATGATTTTATGCACATCGACGACTTCATAGATGCTTCTTTTTTTTGTCTGGAAAATACTTTTACTCCATATTTGTAGTGGACTCCATCGGCAAACATTAATGGTTTTTCTTGCTGCGATGCTCACTTTGGGGCATAATCAAATATTTCTAATGTTTCCTCTTTTACAGTGTGATGATAGTTCAAAATGAGGTAAAAGTAACACTTAAACCTCACTCTCTCGGGCAATAATCAACCTTGAATTGTGGTGTGCAGCTCAATGTAGAGGAAGAGAGTTTCTATACCTGAGATTTTTTATTAACTCAGACCTGATGAATCCAAACTTTGGCTGATATTTTCAGGTGGGGTTGCCCTCATGAGAAGCTACGGCTGTGATTGAACCATATCTATTGATTGAACGGTGTACCTGCTTTGACGCCAGCTGAACTTCCATCTGCTTTGATACAGATGTCACAACCGTCGGCTATTAGAGACGTCATATCGGCTGTGGGGTTGGTGCACCTGCCATCGGTCGTCGAGATACACTCGTAACACTTCAGTGCCTCTGCGTGGCCTAAGAATGCTGTAAGCAGAATAGGTAGTCAATCCCTCAAACTAGAGATTACGACATGAAGTAGCCATAGCAACGGTATATCAATCTGGTTTTTCATAATCTGTCGCTACCATTGTCGTATTCACGAGGTCACTGCTGATACCTTCAACCACCTCTCAATCAGTGCTGGCTAGTATCGGATAAGGGTTTGTCTGATCCTGATACGCTGGTGTTTTGTAGAAACACAGCAGATTATTATTCACCTTTTGGGAACTTACAAGCTCATCATTGGAAGCTAACTTTTCATCCCTCAGTCACGGACGACACACATTCCTTTCTATTTTTAGCGCGTAACCGACAAATTTGTATACTGTAAACAACTTTCAATATGTTGGAATTTAGAATGGCACTTTTCGGTGAAGTATGAGTTGGTCGGCTGCCGGGTTGACAGAAAATACGCAATTTTCATTAGATTTTATGCCAAGGTTGTTTACTCGAGTATCGGCTAGTCTGGACACTGCTGATGTGTGCAGCAAACCGTCCTCCCTGACTGAATGCTGAAAATACGCATGGCCCAGCCTTTATGATTAACAACGAGGTAAGCTACACAAGCCAGATGCAAATAGGACATGAAACTCTAAGCCTATTTTCTGATTAAACTATCTACTTACCACAGATGAGGAGAGTAACTACTGTGCTAGTGGACATATCTGCGACTCCGTCTGACTTATGGAGCTAAATTGATCATCGATGTAGACTGTTACGCTATTTATACAGCCAGTGCTAGTTCCAATGTTCCTGGAATGCATTCCTCTGACACAAAACAAGTTGAGGATATGTTGCAGCAGCTATCATCATCTTCCGCCAGGATGGTGAAACTCAACCTGTTGCCTAGCAATTAGCTATTATTTATGTTGTACACATCATGTAGAGAGTTGTTGATGCAACAGTCAACTTCCCTGTGTAGCTATGGCTACCTATCTGGATTAGACTATTTCAACATTATTGATTGCCCTCACGGGTAAGAGTGCTAGCAGAATGGCGGACTTCATTGAAAACCTGAATTGAAGACTTCAGCTGCAAATTAGCAAAACCTAGTTGCTCAACAATAGCTGTCAATGACATAAAAATTGAGTTTTCCAGCCCACTAATGACTAGTCATTGAATTTTGACTAGCGACTTGAACATCCTGGGTGATATACTACTCGTTTACTTGACACTCACGCTCGAATTGTCACATCTGTGACTTTTCACCACGCCATTATTCGGTCGAAGCTGGAGAGGCTAGTAATTATAAGCTAGTGATGGATACCGCTCTAAACATTGATCAGCATACTTGATCTAATCTCTATACTAGTATTGTGGAATGTGCTTCACCTCCTTTCACTCCCTATATTTCAACTTCCCTACCTCTCCTACCTACCTCTCCTACCTACCTCTCCTACCTACCTCTCCTACCT
>ERZ1740065.2125-NODE-2125-length-12267-cov-13.632738_pt1 | contig 12267 bp, 8 predicted proteins | sample MGYA00581738_ERZ1740065 | MGnify/ENA primary metagenome ERZ1740065 (study PRJEB43018, sample SAMN04849749) | marine metagenome | isolation source: floating plastic debris | place: Pacific Ocean | collected 2008-09-01 | study: EMG produced TPA metagenomics... | reverse complement strand
TTCTTGTGAGCGTTTGTGAAACTGGTGGACTTCTGTATGGAATATTTCTGGTTAGCCCTACAAAAATCAAGTACATCTATACATCATTCGAAAGATTATTATGTGTAGAATCCGTATTTATTATAGAGAAGCCGATTCATAGAGCCTTTAAGAACTACTTTGGTTATCTCATTAGCAACTTCTCTTTGTGAAAGCTATAGTCTCAATCGACCATTAACCTCTACAGAACGGGAGAAAGAATGAGAAGAATGGAACCACTACAGAAGTATATTAGCATTATCTTGAGAGAACCTAGTTAAAAAGCAGGGGGAGTTGTGTTCTCATGGTGATACAAACCAATGATATTTGATATTGGTAGATGCAGAGTGGTAGGCTGAATGTGATAAGTTGATATTGCAGACAGTGATCAGGTAGTTATCTTTGAGGTGTCATCAAACGTAGTAGTCTTCTCCCATCGATATCTATCACGGTGTTTCCTGTTGCTTTAGAAGTATCTGTTACTGCAGTTGTCTTATTTGGAACAGACTACACAGGTAAGCTCGGCGTTGTTGATGTACGGAGGGCAATGCCCCAAAGATGCACAGTTAGCTTGCACCATGTACATCAAAGCTCCATTTTCATTTCCTGGTCGTCCAGCCACCACATCCGGGGATTTGTCAAGGCAGACATATTGAGAAGATCTCTTGTGAGCTTGGTGTTCTGTCATCAGATAGCCTTCATACTCCTGAAAAAAGTTTTGATGCAGCTGTAAGTTGTGGAAAATCTTCCAAATCTATGAGCTCAATCAGAACGGTGATCATTGGAAAATAGTAAATATCCCAAACATCGATGCTCCAGCACAGCCTTCTCGTTGATCGTTGATCTCGTTGATCAGTGTCTATACGCACTTGATGTTTGTATAGTACAACTTTGAAGCAGAAGTAGCTGACATATACATGTGTAATCTGAGCTGATTCTATTGACTCAACAGCAGCCTTGGAATTAGATATGATTGAGTTGACTCCTTATCAGCAGTTTTAGACTGGTAACTAGCAACTAGCAACTCTTCATCATTCAGAAAAAAAAACTTATCAAAAATTGCGATAGATTGCCTCTGACTCTCTGATTTTCTGTTCAGAATAGATAGCTTTGAAGAACTGATATCAATCGAAGTTGAGACGCGTATTTGCCCAGAAAATATAGGGCTGAAGGTTAATCCCATTAACTGGAGACTAATGCTGATTTCGCAAACGATTAACGGAGCTTATTTTTTGACTTCTGAATTAATCATGCTCTAAAGACAGCCGACACAGTCATATATCAGGTCATATATCAGGTCATATATCAGATCATAAATCAGGTCATAAACCAGGTCATACATCAGGTCATATATCAGGTCATATATCAGATCATAAATCAGGTCATACATCAGGTCATACATCAGGTGTGGTTCACTGCCACAGAATAGCCAGAGGTTAAAGGCTGGGCCACCCTAACCGTATTTTCATCCGTCAGTCACAGGCGACAGTTTGCCGTAAACAACAGCTACTGGAGGCTGTAATTCGTAAACAAACTGTGTGTAAAAATCTGGAAACCCAATCAGCGATTTTCTCGGAATTTTATGCGGCGCTGATGCAGTCCCGTATAAAACCTAATTGCGATTGCATATTTTCTGCGAACTCGGCAGCCAATCAACCAACACTTTACTGAAAAGTATCGTTTGAAATTCCAACATGTTGTAAGTCGATTATGGCAGAAAGATTTGTCGGCTGTGAGCTAAAAATAGAAAGCAATGTGTGTCGTCCGTGAGCAGATGAAAATACAGCTAGTGTGGCCCTGCCTTTACTGCCACAGAACAGCCAGTCATAGGAAGTGCAGCAACATGCACATCCCATGTGTACAATACGAATTGAAGTACCGTCCTTCTAGTTAAGTGAACTATCACTGGCCGTTCACTGTAAGTGAAGTATGAGTAAATGGTCATGACACATCTTCAGCTTGAAACTCTATCCAATAAATAGTTTTAACCACGGAAAATCGCTATTTAAACCCACCACAGAGGTGATGAAGCATTCAAAATTTCCATTTCTTATGCTCTATAATAACGGTATGAAGCGAGATAAATTTGAAATTAACTGAAGATTGATTTGTTACAATAAAAAATCTATAGAATAGAAGCCCTAAAAAGATATTGGTTCCTTCATTGATTCTATCTATCAGTCACAAATCTGAGTTTAGGCTATAAAGATGTGTCCATAAGTAAAAACAGCCTGGCAGAATGAAATGTTGCTGTTGGTGTACAGGTCGGCACTGATAGCCTGATGTACAGGTCGGCACTGATAGCCTGATGTACAGGTCAACAAACTTTTGCATTGTTGCATGAACTAGAGTCTCACTCAAAAAACACAACTACAAACAACCCAATAAGCTTTCTTTCCCATAAAATCTTGTCGTTCAATTTGATATCCTCCTACCTTAGTCCATCCCAGCGGACAAGTCAGCTTGGCAGGTATCATGATGGTGGTTGATCTAGTGTCGCTGTAGCATCGCGCACACGGAACGTTGTGGTCATGAATCGGATTAGGGAAGAGTGATCGTTGTGTCGAATATATCTCATACTCCGCGCCGTAAATGAAGGTCCCGGTGACTGCTGAATCATAGTCTGACCACTCAGGCTCCAGAGGTAGACAGATGTACTCTGCAGCTCCACCGGTGTTGGTGTAGAACTGGCCACCAACAAAACCTTAACGCCAAGCAACATAATGGAACGGTCACCATAAATGTCTCCAGCATCTGTCCGGCTCTAAATTCCCAGATATCTTAATCAAACGATGTACCCCAGCGGAGGTCACTGAAACCAAACTATGGATGGGTTCCCCATCACTATAGCTTATGCGATACGAGTGCAATTCAATGGAACCTATATCTTCATCTCTCGTGTCTGTTATTAGCTTATCTTGGTATTTTCTATTCTTATGTCGCTAGGCACGCCTGTACTAATTCTGAACTAAATGCGGCGTAAAACAGGCGGACATGAATATTACCGACATAAGAGAGAAAAATGCCAGACAGGATTGTAGTCACTGAAGGACAAGCGGAAGATGCAGATGAAAGTCAGATGAGCAGGCAGTTTCACATTCATGGACTCACATGGAATAACTGAGAGAGACTATAATACCTTCGTAGATAAGCTGGGAGTTGTTTGCACATGTCTTTTTACCCCATCTGACAAAGGAAGTACTAGCATGATTGGTTCCTTCTTGAGATGACTCAGCTGGAATATGCACGAATGAGGTTATGTAACAGTCCACGATAACAGCCTCACATGATCAGCTAAGTTGCACATCAACAGGCAAGATAATCTCTATGTTTGTTTGACCCTTGTGAGCAGAGCTCCAGTTTACACAGCTGCTATGTTGCTATTTAATATAAAATACATGAAGATATATAGAGATATATGACTGGGTAAGTGTTTACAAGATGGTAGGAGATCATCCGCATCGTGAAGTCTTGCCAGCTTCCTATAGACGTCATCGATCTCGTCGAGTATCGGATGACCGATGGTGTTGTTGATTCTTCTGACCAGGTCGTTGACCTGGAGCAGGAGCTGACCCGACTGCCGCTGACTGTCACCAGACTGGCTCAAGGTCTTCACTGTAACATCATGTCAACTGGCTCAATGCATTGATAGTTCTTGCGTTTTATGACAGTAAAGGCTGTTTCTAGCTTTTACATGACTGGGAAATACCAGGAGGCCACATGACCCTTTTAATACCCTCCATATCATACCACAGCTAATATTTACACCTGCAATCTGTCTACATAGGCACTGGATGCTCTGCATCGACCAGTTCTCCTATGTAGAGATAAACTATACCTGAGGTACCAGCATTCTCAGATCCATCCAAGCTGTGGGTAGAGTTGATCTTCGCCATAACTATATCTACCACGTCGCTAACGGAGAAAGCACAGTCCCTCCCGTCTCTTCCGTCTCGTCCCGGCAGTCCTCTTAGAACAGCGATGTCAGCTGCAGAAAAATCAGAATTCTCCCTCACTACTTGAAACTCTAAGAAAACACATAAAAGTGGATATCTTAGATTCTGAAAGATATTCATACCAGGAGAGAGTTGTGCAAGTAGTCGTTCAGCATCCTCAGGATCTTCGGAGTTGTCGGCACTTCGTTTAGAGATAGGATTCCCATCTCTTGTAGGTAAGACCACTCTTGGCTGTGACTGCAGGAAGGAATTACTGGTTAGATGAAGCTATGCAATACTTATAAGACAAATGCGAAAATACCACAATCTCCCTCAATCTTAACAATACTGGGAACTGTGGGCTTGTATCATACAAACACCCACTGACCTCTGAACTCCGGTAGACAGATAGCCTCTCCTCCAGAGCTTCGGTCTTCCGATTGATCTGACTCTGCAGTACTTTGATCTTCCGATCGCTCTGGCTCTGCATAGCTTCAATCCTGTCGTTATAGTGATTCTGCAAAGTCTTCATTCTTTCGTTGCTCTCACTCTGGAGAGCTGAGATACGCATCTCATGGTACACCCAGAGACCTAGAGTGACTGCAGATGCTATCAGTGACAGCAGAGCTATCGCCGACCACAGCCTAGTTGTCTTAGGCTGTCTGTCCTTGGATTTTCCATTCTCCATATCTGTTCAGCTTCTAACTTCTTGTTGGCTACAACCGAGATTAGCTCGTGTTGAAAACTGAGAAAGCACTGAGAGAAGGCAGTCTGGGAGAGTTAATGGACATCCAATATGAGGGTAGGTAGGTGTCAATAGTTGGTTTGTGAGAGTGTTTTAACGGACATATGGAGGAAATCACAGCACACAGCAACTCCCTTAATGGATTCTACATGACAAAAGACACATTCATGCTGGTTTACGTCAAGGAAAAGCTATTAGACACACACCAAAATCCTCACTTAAGTTGATAAATTGTTCATGGATTGGGTGATCATATGTTGCAGAGGTAGGACAACTCCCAGCTGCTTATATATTCCATTCTCAGATGTTCAAATTATGCTTAACCTGCACTAATACTTGCCTGGTGATACTGAGTCAGGACAAGATCAGCACATCACTTCCTGTCTTGCAGCTGCGCTACCGCTCCTGACGCATTCCTTTCAGGACTAACACGATGCGTGTTGTTGACAGCTTGCATTAATATCTGACCGAATCTCTGCATGCTAGTAAGACTAAAGAAACCTGCAGCCTCTAAACAGCATCATACACTCTGCTGAATTACCCAACTTGGTAGCCACAATGAACACAACCTCACATCATGTGACAGCGTAATATGAATGGTTCGTATATGTAGAAGGTGGCTGATTGGTACTTACAAGTTTATTGGTCAAGATACCTCCAAGGATCTGGACCAGAAGTTAGAGATCAATTGGAAACAGGTCCCTCAAGGGTGCGTAATAGCTACTCAATGCCCACATATCACCAGTAAGAACTCAAGAGTTCATGTAATAGTAACGTACCCAGACTTTCAAATCATCTCTCTAGTTGACCAGGCATACATGATTGTCATAGTGAGTCCTACGAATATCCTGCAGGAAGAGCTTAAAAACCTAGAAATAACGGTAAGAAACTATAATATATCAAGCTGTATGCATGACCTGGATGATGATGAATGACTCAGACCAACTGACCGTTGTCCTGCGCAGTGTATTTGCCACCCAAGTGATGATCCAGCTATTCTTGAGAGAGAGTGGAGAAAAGAGAACTTTAAAGTGAAAGCCAAGTCATAGAAAGGCCAGAATTCACAGTGGCTTTGAGGCCACAGCTGGGAAAAGTCACAATTTTCAAAAGTCGAGTCAAGTATGAAGTCACTGTCTTAAGAACTTCAATTCAAGTCCGTACATGTGAACGAGTCTTCACCGCTGATTCTTTTTGAAGCTGTGGTAAAAGTCGACTCATAGGTATTAACGTCTATGTGAAGTAAATTGCAATTAGTGCACAAGAAAATTCTAGCTAGGGATCTTTGTCTATTTACTTCACTCCAGTGCAACTCGAGTGAAGTAAATAGACTTGAGTTACCAGCTCTGATTGAGGCCGACTCCATCCAGCTGATGTAGCAGCCATCATCGTGAGACAAAGTGCCAGCTGCTTGGATAATCTCAATGCAGCCACTGGTGCATTGAGACTATCAACTGGCTGAGCATTGTCTCCTCTTATATGATCCTCGCTGAGAGGTTTCTACTGTTTCCACTTATGCTGTCGTGGCTGCAGCGGTTTGATGATTGATTATTCCCAAAGAAATATTGATAGTGTAGCTAAACTAGAGGATGATAGGTTCTCAAATATACTCTCATCCTAGTAAATACCCAAAGTAACTGGTGCCCATGGTCTTCTCGTATGTTCCAAACTTCTAACTGAAGTTTGAGGAGGTTCTAAGATGATTCATTGGATTCCCCCCCTGCCGTATAAGTGAGATTGGATCACTATTTTGCACTCTATTTACATGTCATGGTCGATAGATACACGTGACTATCAAAGCTCGCGTATTTGTTTTGTGATATGAGGTATAGAATTAAATGGTAGAATTCGCCATATCAATGTACCTGCTCCAATGCCAAAGGCTGCTCCACACTAGCCATATTTTCATCAAAAAATTCAGGGATGACAAGCATTCAATTCTATTTTTAGCTCACAACTGGTAACTTTTTTCTGTCATTTGGTACTTCAAACATGCTAAAATTCTCACCAACTCTTTTCGACAAAATACTACCCGATCAGCTACCTACTTCGCAAAAAATACACGACCACCATTAGCTCCTATACAGCGAAAGTATATCTGAATTATGTTGATGAATTTTAAAGCAAATGAGAGTTGTCTTCTCATGGTGATATTTCCCAATAATATTTGATATTAGTAGATATGAGAGTGATATACTGGACATAATGAGTCGATATTGCTGACAGATATCGGGCAGTTATCTTAGAGGTGTCATAAAACTTACTAGTCCTCTCCCATTGACATCTATCATGGTGCTTTCTGTCCTGTTAGAAGTGTCTGTTACCGCAGCTGCCTTATTTGGAGCAGACGACGCAGGTAAGCTCGGCGTTGTTGATATACGGAGGACAGTGCCCTAAAGATGCACAACTAGCTTGCACCATGTACATCAGAGCTCCGTTTTCATTTCCTGGTCGTCCAGCCACTACATCCGGGGATTTGTCAAGGCAGACATATTGAGAGGATCTCTTGTGAGTATAGTGTTCTGTCATCAGGTAGCCTTCATACTCCTGAAATAGTCGCTAAATTTAGCTGTATGTTTTCAATAATGAAAAATTCGTCTACGCTGATGAATTGAAGCGGAACGGCGATCTTCATAAAATATGAAAGTTCCAAAATATCAATACTCTGGCACTGTCTTCGCTTTGACCTTGACCTTCGCCTTGACCAGTGTCTGTATGCCTGTGTGCAAGTGGTGTCTACATATCCAAACTTTCAAGCATAAATCGCTACTTGCCAAATACATGTACATGCGCAATCTGAACATATTCATGTGACTCATCAGCAGCCTTGACATTGATATAATTGAGTACACTAAGCGCTATCAGCAGATGTAGACTAACGGTAACCAGCAACTGGCCACTCTTCATTACCATGTAAAACTACCAAGGATTGGGATAAGTAGACTCGTTCTGACCATCTGAAAGCCGCTGTTTGGAATGAGTAGTTTTGAACGACTACCTAATTCACCATTCATTGCAATTGAGAATGCTTATCTCATTTGCCGTTAAGATATTTGTCCTTTTGAATTTTCCCCTATTAATTGAAATTTTGATTTTCTGCTATAAAGATGTGTCCATCAGTAACGACGACGTGGCAGAATGAAATGTTGCTTTTGAAACATCGATAGTCTGATGTACGGTCGAAGGAATTTTGTGTCCTTGCATGATGCTCAAACTATCCAATAAGCTTTCCTTTGCATAAAATCTTGTCGTTCAATTTGATATCCTCCTACCTTAGTCCATCCCAGCGGACAAGTCAGCTTGGCAGGTATCATGATTGTGGTTGATCTGGTCCCGCTGTAGCATCGCGCACACGGCACGTTTTCATCAACAATTGCATTAGGGAACAGTGATGCCTGTGTCGAGTATATCTCATACTCCGCGCCGTAAATGAAGGTCCCGGTAGCTGCTGAATCATAGTCTGACCACTCAGGTTCCAAAGGCAGACAGATGTACTCCGAGGCTCCACCAGTGTGGGTGTAAAACTGGCCACCAACAAAACCTGAACGTCAGGAGAAATTTTAGAACTAAGTGGTAAGTCACCATACATATCTCTAACATCTGTCTGACTATAAATTCCCAGATATCTTAATCAAATTATATACCCCAGCGGAGGTCACTGAAACCCTATTATGGATGGGTTCCCCATCACTATAGCTTATAGAATATCAATGCCATTCAGAGGAACCAATATCTTCACCTCTCATGTCCATTATTAGCTCATCTTTAGGGCTGTAGCCGCTGAACGATGTATGAAGGTGAAGCACAAGCGGAAGATGCAGATGAAAGTCAGATGAGCAGCAAGTTTCACATTCATGGACTCACATGGAATAACTGAGAGAGACTATAATACCTTCGTAGATAAGCTGGGAGTTGTTTGCACATGTCTTTTTACCCCATCTGACAAAGGAAGTACTAGCATGATTGGTTCCTTCTTGAGATGACTCAGCTGGAATATGCACGAATGAGGTTATGTAACAGTCCACGATAACAGCCTCACATGATCAGCTAAGTTGCACATCAACAGGCAAGATAATCTCTATGTTTGTTTGACCCTTGTGAGCAGAGCTCCAGTTTACACAGCTGCTATGTTGCTATTTAATATAAAATACATGAAGATATATAGAGATATATGACTGGGTAAGTGTTTACAAGATGGTAGGAGATCATCCGCATCGTGAAGTCTTGCCAGCTTCCTATAGACGTCATCGATCTCGTCGAGTATCGGATGACCGATGGTGTTGTTGATTCTTCTGACCAGGTCGTTGACCTGGAGCAGGAGCTGACCCGACTGCCGCTGACTGTCACCAGACTGGCTCAAGGTCTTCACTGTAACATCATGTCAACTGGCTCAATGCATTGATAGTTCTTGCGTTTTATGACAGTAAAGGCTGTTTCTAGCTTTTACATGACTGGGAAATACCAGGAGGCCACATGACCCTTTTAATACCCTCCATATCATACCACAGCTAATATTTACACCTGCAATCTGTCTACATAGGCACTGGATGCTCTGCATCGACCAGTTCTCCTATGTAGAGATAAACTATACCTGAGGTACCAGCATTCTCAGATCCATCCAAGCTGTGGGTAGAGTTGATCTTCGCCATAACTATATCTACCACGTCGCTAACGGAGAAAGCACAGTCCCTCCCGTCTCTTCCGTCTCGTCCCGGCAGTCCTCTTAGAACAGCGATGTCAGCTGCAGAAAAATCAGAATTCTCCCTCACTACTTGAAACTCTAAGAAAACACATAAAAGTGGATATCTTAGATTCTGAAAGATATTCATACCAGGAGAGAGTTGTGCAAGTAGTCGTTCAGCATCCTCAGGATCTTCGGAGTTGTCGGCACTTCGTTTAGAGATAGGATTCCCATCTCTTGTAGGTAAGACCACTCTTGGCTGTGACTGCAGGAAGGAATTACTGGTTAGATGAAGCTATGCACTACTTATACTATATTAACACTTTCTCTCAATATTAAAAATACTAGTAACTGTGAACTAGTACCATAAAAACACCCACTGACCTCTGAATTCTGATAGACAGAGAGCTTCTCCTCCAGAACCTCCATCCTCTCATTGTACTGGGTTCGGAGAGCTGAGATACGCAACTCATGGTATGTCCATAGACCTAGAGTGACTGTAGATGCTATCAGAGACAGCAGAGCTATCACCGACCACAGGCTAGTTGTCTTAGGCTGTCTGTCCTTGGCTTCTTTCCTCTCCATCTTAGTTCAGCTTCTAACCTCTGGCTTGATGCAACCCAGATTGAGGCTTGAATCTGGTTTTGCAAATTGATAAAGCATCTAAAATAGGGGTATATAGAAATAGTTGGTTTGTGAGAGTGTTTTAACAGACATATGGAGGAAATCACAGCACACAGCAACTCTCTTAATGGATTTGTTGCGATCAAAGGCACATTCATGCTGGTTTACTTCAAGGGAAAGCCATTAGACACATACCAAACATTTTTATTGCTTTACAAGATGACCATGGCTTGGGTGATCCTAGTTCCAGAGAAGACAACTCCCAACTTGTTGTTCAGCTAGTTGCAAGATGTCCAGGCTCGATTTACCCTGCTTATTTTGTGATACTACTGGATGTGCATAAATTGCGTCCATCTGACATACACTAAACAGGATGTAATGTTAGCAATGACTATGGGATGTTAACAGATGAGAAATACTGGCAACTTATATACATATTATCTATATGACATGATCTATCCACTGTGTTGCATTGGTTTATATTTACGATACGTGGGTTTTCCAATTCCACTATAGAATTACTGCTAGAGTCCTCCTGAGACACTCCAGGTGACCAGCCATGGCAAGCACGGCTGTATGCTAGCCACAACTATTCAGCATCTTGCTCTTGACCTGACGCCTTCGATGGCTGCAAGCTAGGCATTGCCATCAGATACAAGACTGATGGGAAACTGTTTTAGTCTCAGGAGGCTGCAGGCCATCTTGAATGTGAAATAGACTGTCATTGGAGGCCTCCTCTTTGCAGATGACTGTGCCTTCAATGCCAGATGGGCAGGAGGTCTAGAGTAACATGGGCAGATTCTTGGCGGTATGTAGCAACTTAACCTTAAAATCAGTACCAAGAAGACCAAGGTGATGCCCCAGCTGACCCGTGGAAACCAATGCCACAAGCCGCCGATCAAGGTGAAGGACAAACCCTCTAAGCAATAGAGAACTTCACGCGACTGGACAGCACCCTCTCCTGGAGCATCGATATCGAGGTTAGTATCAACAGTTGTCCTCACCGAAAGACCCTATGGCTGTGAGGTATGGGCGACCTACAGGAGGCATGAGTGACAGGTGAACCACTTCCACCTCAGATGCCTTCGGAAACTCCTTCGCACTCGCTGGCAACATAAAATCCCCAGAAAAGAGGTTCTAAAGGAGGCAGGTGTCTCCAGCACCATCATCACCATACATAAGGCACAGCTGAGATGGACAAGCCACATCAACCGCATCTCTGGCACTCGCATCGCAAAACATCTCTTCTACATTTAACTCAGCCAGGGTAACTGCCAAGTCAGACGGCCCAAGAAATGCTTCAAAGACAGTTGTCAAGTTTCCCTCAAATATTTCCAGATAAATACCGAAACATGGGGGACAACTGCTGCACGCCGCTCTGCATGGCTTAGCACCAACTGGACACACAGGAAAAAGACAACCAAGGAAACATGGACCCAGTCAGCAGAGCAGAAATACCATGTATGAAAGGCCAGAGCCACCAACAGCACAACCCATACCCACTTCATCTGGCCCATTCATTGTAGGAGTTTTCATGTTCAGGTTGGCCTCACCAGTTATCTCTCGACTCACTGCAGCAATTCTTATAACAATTGATGTCAATGGTCATCTTCAATTCGAAGGACGAATAACACATACTTAGGGTTGCATCCAACCAATCATCCTGTTATACCAGTTATGAGTTGGGTTTCTTGGTGAGATTTAAGTTCCTTGAGTCTATAGGCAGCATAATAACGGCTGAATGAGTTTGCAAGTATTACTTCCGTCACACACTTCCGTCACACACTCCTGTCACACAGTGACTTTAGTATGATTGGTCTGAGATCAGGCATATTCAGCCGTTAAAGTTTTGATGAAATCCATTAGTTCTGCCATCAAAGTTGAACAAGTTACTCATATGACCTGCTGCATCATGTGTTCAGTAATGGCTGCCATGTGGGAGGCTGCTTCTGTTGACTGGAGTAGAAGTTCAAGTTTATTGGTTCTGTGGGAGTGAAACGACACCGCTGTGCCAAGTTGACAGCAGTGTTTTTACTTCACTGCACTGTTTCACCATAGTTCAGCAGTACATCGCTGTGATACCAGCTGCCAAGGTAATACTCATGCTTGGATCCAGGCATCTGCACCCTTTGGAGACACCCATTCATCAGTATTCGAGATATGCCTCTGACAATGTTCGACCTGTTGGCATGTCTACTTCCTACCCAGTATTCTACCCAGTATTCTACCCAGTATTCTACCCAGTATTCTACCCAGTATTCTACCCA
>ERZ1740065.2124-NODE-2124-length-12269-cov-12.737023_pt1 | contig 12269 bp, 17 predicted proteins | sample MGYA00581738_ERZ1740065 | MGnify/ENA primary metagenome ERZ1740065 (study PRJEB43018, sample SAMN04849749) | marine metagenome | isolation source: floating plastic debris | place: Pacific Ocean | collected 2008-09-01 | study: EMG produced TPA metagenomics... | reverse complement strand
CCCCCCCCCCCCCCCCCCCCCCCTCACGCCTTGGCTCTCTCCGCCCCGAGGGGCCGGCGTGTGTACGTGTCGTGTTTAGCATGTTAGTTAAGAGGGACTGAGTCTCTACTGTTGCCTTCTGGCAAAGTTTGGCAATGTCACCACTCCTATCTCTCCAGTACGCTGATAAGCTTCTCTTTGTGCCAAACTCAGCACGTGACGAGTGACAGATGACGTGAATTTTTATGGTGTTAGCGCTGTCTCGCACCCGTTTGTGAGTACAAGATCAATTTGGTTTGTAGCCCATAGACAACGCGGATTTCATAGTCCCAGTGGAGATAGACGGTACTGTACACCAGGTAAGTAACATACTTACCTCTCCGCGCTGCCGTTGACCTACCCCAGTACAGTAGGTCTCATTGTCTCTACCAGGTGTACGTTCTGAAACGCCCCCATGTGGACAAGTTCCTGCAGATGATGGGGGAAGTCTACGAATGCGTCTTATTCACTGCTAGTCTCGCGAAGGTATGTCCATCATGTCAGCTACCTAGCGCTGGTCACATTGTGGGCCAGTAGTCACCTGCCCAGCAGTTTCTCTCTCACCATGTCTGCCTGCTCTTAGATGTTGTTGTCTTCCCAGACATCAGCTGCTTCCCCAGATGAATTTTTATTGCCAAGCTTTTCACACTCTGTGAGAAACTATCCCACTGCTGACTGACATCAAAGGAATGTAAAGTCAGCAGGAATTTATCAGTGCTGCCGATATTCAATTTCTACAGTAACATTGTTAACTGCCAACCTCACTACTGACAGCGCTGGAGGTGATGTTATAGCAGGTGCGAGTGAGCGCGCATCGCATCGTGACTCATGTTTATCTTGTCCGCTGCTGCGCATTCGCTCCGTGTGCAATTTATTATGCTGTATTGTGATCACCTCACGAGGTGTCAAATTCTCGCCAAAAAACGTGCGACAAAGCCTAGTGCTGGCTCGCAGTGACCTACGTCAGGGTAACAGTGCTGACATGCTGCAGCAAGTGCTCCTGTGAGCTAATCAGGGGCGGATGTAACAGGTGCCTGAGGGTTGTTGTAGTACGCTGATCCAGTGGCGGATCTACTAGACCAATGGGGAGTATTTCGAGCCCGTCTCTTCAGAGAGTCGTGTGTCTACCACCGCGGCAACTATGTCAAGGTCAGTACGAGCCGTCTCTCGTTTCTTTGGTGACCTACGTTGGGCAGTGTATCGACGCCTCATTTACTTTGCGGATTTTGACAGGATTTGAGCAAGTTGGGCCGAGACTTGTCACAGATAGTGATCTTAGATAACTCGCCCGCCTCCTATGCCTTCCATCCTGACAATGCAGTGAGTATAGAACAACCTCTTCACCCGCCTATCGCACTGCTACCACCCAGGGGCACAGTGTCGACCCTTCAGATATGACAGTCAGCCGCTGTCGGGTAAATGACTAGGAAACTGTGCACAATGGGATCACATTCCTCTCCACGCCTGTCAGCCTATAGACAGGGAGTTATCAGTCATGCTCGGCGGGCTGTACGCTACACTGTCACGACTAGCTCTCCGCCGTCATGTCATGTATCGCACACTCACCCCCCATAGTTGTCATTCATGCCTGACCGATGCTCCGGGTTTCAGGTACCGATCACTTCCTGGTTTGATACGATGGACGATACGGAGATGCTGGAGCTCATACCTTTCCTCGGTGAGCTGAGCAAGGAGAAGGATGTGTACAATATGTTGAGACATTTCGCTACCACATAGTGCCATTGCCTATGGCCGCTCTCCAACACCGCCGTTCATTCACAACCAAGCCGACTTGAGCATCTGAAAGTGAGGACAACTCCCGCGCACATTGTCATCGCCGACAGAAATCTATGCACTGCTACTGGCACCCAGTCGTCAGGAGTGTACAGCAGGCACCTGCCATCAGCCTGTCAACAACAGCCATATATATATGTAGTAGTTATTGGAGCCAGTGTGGGCACGTGCACCTGTGATTATCTCTCTATATCAAATCATACCTACAACACATACCTGCGCTTTCGCAGGCGACCTTTTCTCGCAGCGACAGCGTTTGTCGCACGCGTAAGCAGACTCATTATTGCAATATGTTATTTAGTCACGGATTCTCACTACTCCACATAGTTGTCACTGTTACTACTGCTACTCTGCGCCGCGCGTTATATCTACCTCCTTCATTGCCGTCATCAACGTCGATCATTTGTATCACAGTTCCGTCTATCGCTGACAGTTTTAAGGCTCTCTATCTTTGTACTGCTAGGCAGCGCGGTGCTTCTTTGGTCGGCGAATTTGGCTCAAATCTTTGCTGCTTAACTCCCAGTCACGCGCTGTATATTACATCGTGTTCGACTGATTCTAGGAACGTGGCCACAAGACAATATAAGTCGTGCCACAATCATTGTCATCGCGGCGAAGGTAGTTTGCTACCAGAACAAAGCGTTAGTTTTTTCTATCCGAATTTTCGTAAATCATGTTGATTAATCAGGCCTGTTTTTCTATCGGGAAGCACTGGTGTTCGATTATGCAATTGGCTCCTTATTTTTCTACGAGATTAAATCATCTTATATTGACAGCCAGTTGGTTGTCGTGGTTACCGTGTAAGCGATTAAATATCACTGAATCATTATTTTTCTTATGTAAATATTTTTGAACGTTTATGATGCCTCTGGTGAGAGGCGTACGAGAGATCATGTGTATAAATATCTCTATTTTATTACGATTGAATTACCGTTTCCCTTCCTGGTTTAGGTGGAAGGCATTATGTAGAGTTGACATATCCATTACTTACCTACCAAGAATAAACAGTTGTGAAAAATCCTGAGCATCCTCTTCTTATATTCTTGTGTTGAGACTCGCAATGCGCTGTTATTCTATGCTATTTCAGGTATGAGGGGAGGCAGTCAGTAACTAGTGAAACTTTTTTCATAACTTTATACCAAGTTCACTAACAGGTAAATTTATTTTCCAATGCAGTTATCCTCCTTTTCAACATATTTCCCATCTTTCTACTGTTTTTTAATCCCAGCTGTATAGAATTCCATAGACTGCATTCAAAGCCATTCTCTCCTAGCCAACATAACCGCATCGTCACTCAAATCACGATCATTGTATATGTTCCATGAGTGGACTGAATATTTGAAAGTCTGGGTGCCACATATGGACTGTAGGGAGAAGGAATGAGTAGTTTAGTTTCCATCCTAAATGTTCGATATGGACTGAAACGTAAAACATAATCATCAGTATGATTGGAGTTGCTCTCCCCTACATATTAATGCCAGAAACAGGTTGCACCTGTTCCATTCATCAACCTTGAATGATTTTCTAGTATTCCTACGCGCAGTTACGTTGCCCAGAATGGTGTGGCGGTCGATGACCACGCCTAACCGTATAAAATATTTATAGATGGCTTTCTAGGATGTAAAAAGGCAATAATACATGTTTTAAATACATATTTTGATTTATAAATGTAATTTATACGCCAAAAAACTTAGAACTTCTAGGGAAAAATATTAGAGAACTAAACGTTTTTCATAGCGCAATAGGATTTTTGGTGTAACGAGTGATAGAGCATACGCGATGATTGTTTGTTTGGGGAAATTCGGCGACGATCTGGAAGCCGGGTGCGAGGGAGCTCACTGAACCTGATCGACCTCCTCAAACTAAGGTAACGTTATTGCCATCTCCTAGCATTCTACTCTAATTTAGCACCAGTATTCTCAAATACTTTTACATTGTATTCGACAAGGTATTTTGCAAGTTCTTGTTGTGAATGACGTGTGATCCTTGCACGCTTCTCCTGCCCCCTCATTAGAATTGACGTTTCATATGTTGCATAAGCATAACTGTTGAGCATTGGCATTGAGATCTCATGCAGTATCCTACCAGAAAGGCTGCATTTATCTACCCATCTGCAATCGTCATACGATTTTAACGTACCTTTCTAGTTTCATTATGATCAGCATGAATAATGTCACAGCATTCATGATCATCATCCGAAGTAAATAAGTTTTTTGTCGATGACAGTGATAAGAAAGAAGCGTGTATGAAACAAGTGTACTGTGGTTAACCAGTGTTTGAATTATTCGTGCTGGCAGTACCTGCGATTGCCTGCTGTGCATGTCTCAATTGTTCCATTGAATGGAAGATCTTGATCTTCATCTGAAAAATCACATCATAGAGAGACACTGATACTTTTACTTATCAAATGAAAAGACATTTGTTAAGCCAAGGCTACACACAAATACTTGCTGAAATAGATGAATTTCATCAAATGCTTTGGTTTGCTGTAACTCCCTTGGCATCTGGCACACTGGGGGACTGTGAATGCGGTTCTTTGGCTCACACTGCTTTGTAGTCTGAGACAAATTCAGCTAGTAACATAACTACTAGGCTATCGCCACTAGACTCTCACATATGACATGTTGTAGTGGTGTACGTCTATCATAACACCTGCTGCCCCTGCCTCGACAAAAATGCCTGCAGAGACGGATCCAGCCTGGAGATCTGTGCCGAAAGGCAGCGCCTGTTTCTTGGTTTGGCGTATAGAGGTACGTACACACACTTGACAGTGCAGGACATCGATTGGCCCGCAGTCTCTTGTGCTTTTGTATGTTCCACTAACACTAGGCTCAATGTTTTCATTCCCATATGCGTTGGTCTGATGAAAGTATGTGTACTGTCATTATCATAAATAAGCATAGATGAGAGAGCAGTCATTGTATAATAGGGTGGGAATCGTCTGTCTCCCTCTCACCGGGTCTGTCTGCTTGGCTCTCTTGTTATTGTCACTACCGATTGCAATGCATGAGTTAAGTCTATCAGCTAAATATTACATCAACTCGACTGTCGTTGACCTGATAGCTGTGTCTGTTTGTAGAAACTCAAGGTGGTCGCTGTGCCCAAAGATCAGTATGGCTCCTTTTACGCCGGTGATTCTTACATCGTACTGTCGGTAAGTCAAACGGGAACTTACACTCGGCTCATATTGTAGTTTTAAAACTATTTGCATGCTGATCATATTCTCAGGCTATTGGAACCGGGAGTTCGCAATACAGTCAAACACGCAAGGTCTCTGGGGTGGCGTGCTCCCACTCTGATTTATAGCTGCTGAATTTAATCCATTTTTGCTACAGTTTGAACCTGTAGCTGACTCTGTAGACATGCGTGTGTGTGTGTGTGTGTGTGTGTAGGATTTAGAGCAGTGAGTGCCCTGTTGATGCTGGCCATCGGAGATTAAATTTCGCTGCACCCTCCCTCTGTCTCCTCCCTCCGTCTCCTTGTCACCGACTCACCTGACTTATCGTGTGACTGTTACCCAGGCTGTTTGAACAGGGCCACTATCTTCGAGATATTTCCTACTGCTTAAGGCAGTTTAATCGCCTTCAAATGTTGCCACCCACATGCAGTAAAGTACCTGTTTGGCTGCGTCAAGTGACTTTCAACTACTCAGCTGGTTTTAGCTGTTGCCTGCCGCGAGTGTTCCTGTAACGGACAGGTTGCTGCGCTGTTTCTATAGAGAGAGAGAGGCTGTGATTAACAGTGGACTTATGAGAAGTGGCGTTCATCACTGCCTGCTTGTGACCCATCTCCGCCTTATCCCTCTTCACATCGGCGACATTGACTCACCCACCCCACCCCCAGCTGCTATCACTGATCATTCCTTAGTCTAACATCCGTCTGATAAATCTATTTCAGTAGCAATTTGTGTCACTGAAATACAACCGGGTCATATTCTCTGCCGGTTCGTTTATAGGTACAAGATGTGAAAGGCAGCTTGGACATGCACATCCATTTTTGGTTGGGCAAGGAGAGCTCTCAGGTAGGCCCTTCACCTTCCACCCAATGACCACGTGTGTGCGTGTATATTACGCACGCGTATTGCCTTGTTTAGGATGAAGAAGGTGTCGCGGCATTTAAAACAGTTGAGCTGGATGACTATTTGGGAGGCGCCCCCGTTCAGCACCGAGAGACTCAAGGATCCGAGTCTACCAGGTTTATGAACTATTTCAAGTCTAAAGGAGGCATAAAGTGAGTTGACAGTCTGCCTATATTACTGTATTTTCACCATCTGCAGGTGAGATAACCTGACTGACACCTGCTACAGGTGTTGTTACCAAGTGCTGATCCAATATTCTCTTAAGATTAATTGAGTTGATAACGACCACTACTGCTATCAGTGTTTTGATTCCGATATGATGATAGGAAGCTGTCATAACCCTTCGGTCACTGCTGGTTACTAGTTTTTAGCCTCAGTTCCCTCGTCTCCACAGGTACATGAAAGGTGGTGTGGCATCGGGCTTCAATCATGTCGAGAAAAAGGTGACGCAAAGGCTCTTGCAGATCAAAGGCAAACATCACGTCAGAATTGCAGAAGTCGACAAGTCGTGGTCGTCATTCAATGACGGCGATGTATACATCCTTGACCTTGGTAACATACAGTTTGTTTGGGTGGGCAGAGACTCCAGCCGTACCGAGAGGATCAAGGTTAGCCGACCTCCGCTACCATATCTTACGATCTCGGTTTGTTGATGTGTGCTGACCATGGTATGATCGCTCAGGGGATGGAGATCGCCAGGAGTCTTAGGGACGAACGAGGAGGCGGAGACATCATTTCCGTTGAAAGCGGTGGCGAGAATGATATGGTGGAATCTGAGAAAAAGGTGGAGATAACTCCTATATTTGAATGCTATGCATTAGGCATTTGTAATTATGCAATGGTCATGATGCTATGGTGGCAGATAACTCAGTGAGGTTGTTATAGATATTCAACGAGCACTTGAGACTCGCTGAACGCCAGGTCAAGCCTGCCAGCGAAGGCGGCGCTGACGAGACTGTGGAGAGGAAGAAATCTGCTGACATAAAACTGTTCCTGGTCTCCGATGCTGGTGGCACGCTCAAGATAGAGGAAGTGAAGGCGGGGCCACTGGCAAAGGCGGATCTGAACACCAAGGTATAGATAGTCTGCTGTCCCCATCACCTGTTTCCGTTCCCGTCCACCTCGTTGTCCCGTAGCGTCTGTTCCCCTTGTGTTGAGCTATATTTGTTGTCTCGTTTCATTTCAAGAACGGACAGGTACGTACGTGTGCATGAGCTTATTGCTCTCGTGTGCACGTCTGCATAGGATACGAATTCGTGTGGACAGACAGAGTAGATGATTACCGGTTATCTTGTGTCAACGTCTCTAGTTTTTCGTAGCGTCTATATTTTGCAGCTTGACGACCAGATAGCAGTACTAGTAATCTATACTTTACTATTACTGCCTCTGACAGCTCAGCATGTTTTACGTTATTATTCATATTATTGATATTGCAGCGTGAATACAGCTCGCATTTACATATACAACGCAGCCCCAATGAGCTCTAATCAGTTTTTACTAGATACTGACTCTATCTCATTCTACTATTCGTTGAAGGACTCTTTCATCATCGACAATGGAGAGGCAGGTGTCTGGGTGTGGAATGGCAAAGGTGCAAGCAAACAAGAGAGGAAGGAGGCAATGAGGAATGCTGTGGTGAGTCTGGCGGCATCTGACGCCTGACATTGACACTGTCAATGAGACATGTGACGTGACGAGCATTCCGTATGGCAGGGTTTCTGCAAGAAGAAAGGGTATTCCAACAAGACAAGCGTGACGAAGGTAGCGGACGGAGGAGAGCCCACGGAATTCAAGAACCTGTTTAAATCATGGCCCGTACCGCAGGCGTCTGGCAAGGCTTACATTGCTGGAGGTCGAATCGGTCGGTAGTGTCACGATAGGCTGAGACGACGGTCATACTGTAACGCTTACAACTGATTGGCTGATGTTGTTTGATTGTAGCAAAGACTGTGCAGACTAAGTTCGACGCGTCAACTCTCCACTCGAATCGCGCTCTCGCGGCAGAGACTCAGATGGTGGATGACGGTTCCGGCACTAGCCAGGTCTCTAAATGTCTATAGCCTGAGAACCTATAATGTTGCATAGCATGACCTGTGAATGACCTTTAATGCAACAGGTGTGGCGGATTGTCGACTTTGACATGGTGCCTGTGGAGAGGAACCAGATTGGCCAGTTCTTTGGAGGTGATTGCTACGTCATACTGTACACTTACAAAGTGCAAAACAAAGAGAACTACATAGTCTACTACTGGCAGGTAGTGGTCATTGCCATCGCTTGTCTAGAATGTCCAGATCTCTGTAACTTTACTAACCGTTGAATGTCACGCTATTACAGGGAGCCAAGTCTACAAGTGATGAGAAAGGCGCTTCTGCGTTGCATGCTGTCCAGCTCGACGACAAGCTAGGTGGCGCCGCTGTCCAGGTTCGGGTAGTCCAGGGTAAGGAGCCACCACACTTCATGGCCATGTTTGGTGGTCGCATGGTCATATACTCTGGCGGCAAGGCTGGCTGGACGCAGAGCCAGCACACCAGCGATGAGGGACCTGGCGAGAAATATCTGCTTCAGGTGCGAGGTACCAGCGCCCTCAATAACAAGGCCATCCAGGTACGTTATATACTCCCCTTCCCCTTCGACATCGCTACCGTCTCCACCTCAGCGTGATGTGACAAAGTGTAACTTCTGCAGGTGCCCTGTCGAGCCGCGTCACTCAACTCCAACGACGTCTTTGTCCTGTTCACCAAGAGTAGTGTCTACATATGGGCTGGGAAGGGTTCTACCGGAGACGAGAGGGAGATGGCGAAGCTTGTCGCCAAGCACTCTCCAAGGTGAGTCGCACGCAGCTGACTAAGGAAATGAGACTTCCTCTCATTAGCCCAGACACTAGCAATCTGCAGGCGAGCCACTGGTTTCCTGCGGTCACTATGACTTCACCTATTGCTCCTTTACACAACAAGGCTGTTACCATAGCAAACAGGTGATCTGTGTACCTAGTGTTGATGTGTATATGGTTGTAACTGCCCCACAGTCTTCCTAATACATGATGCTTATTGTTGACAGAGTAACTCATACGCTTACTCTAACCAAATACTACTGCACAAGACATGCTGGTAAACACGGCCAAATCTTTTGCCAGGGATCCTCAAATGACATTCGAAGGTCAAGAGAAGGCCGACTTCTGGACTGCCATCGGTGGGAAGGAAGACTACGCCAGCAGTAAGAAACTGCAGCAGGAGGACAGCGACCACTCATCACGTCTCTTCCAGTGCTCCAACGCCAGCGGCAGGTTCATTGTAGATGAGATTCCTGACTTTGATCAGGTACTACCACTGAGATCACAGCCGTCATCCCCTCAATAAACATAAAGTCTAGAACTCGAGCCGTGTCTGTTTTCCAGTCGGACTTGTGCTCAGATGACGTGATGTTGCTGGACAGTTATAATGAGATCTTTGTCTGGATTGGAGCCGGAGCCAACAAAGTGGAAAAAGAGAATGCTGAGAAAGTGGCCATCGTGAGTTAAACACGTTAATTTACTAGCACTAGTAACTCCTTGAGACAACACATCTGACAAGGTGTATCTACTCGCAACCTTTCTCTGCAGGAATACATTGAGACTGATCCATCGGGCCGTGACCTTGACACGCCAATAATCAGAGTCAAGCAGGGCTTCGAACCTCCAAACTTCACCGGATTCTTTGGCGTCTGGGACAGAAGTTTATGGCAGGTCAGATATCAACATACATGTAGCATGGCCGTGCCTTGTTGTACAAAGGTTGAATAGTAAGTTCAACTCTACTACGTAGAACGGGAAGACATTTGAGGAATTGAAAGCCCAGTTGGGCGAGGAGAATATGGGCATGTCGAAGATAGATGTGAACAAGAGAGGCGAGGAGCAGAGCTTCTCCAGTGTCGCCAAACATCCGTACGATCAGCTGACGAAAGCGATTGACGAACTGCCTGATGGAGTGGATCCTACACAGCGAGAGGTAAGACTGCATTCGGAGTTGTTGCCTCCTGTTAATTGAACCACATGTATTATGTAACACATCTATCTGTATAGGTGTATCTGACAGCTGCTGAGTTTGAGAAGATATTCCTCTGCAGCTACGAAGATTTCATGAATAAACCCGTCTGGAAGCAGCAGCAGATGAAGAAATCAAAACAACTCTTTTAGAGAGGATGCAGCCGTTTCATTTGATCAAGCAGATTGCCTGTAGCTCACATTCCAAGATCACTAGGGGTCTACTATGACGTTCCCTTATGCTATGATATAGTTATCTATGATCACAGTCTTTTTCTTGCTCTCTCTCTCAATCACTTTTAAATACTGCCAATACTGCTTGCAGCTGCACCGTAATTTAGCTATATTTTGTAACTGCCTTTCCTAGAAAACCTGTGATTTCTTTTTATCGGTGATGATGATGTTACTCGGTAGGTGGGCAAGGTCATTTAAATGTCAGCCCTTACGATCACTACACTGCCTGCTTATTTATTGTGTTCATGTGCACTAAATGGAACAGTAGTGAAACCTCCCCTCTCTATAACAGTATAATAAAATATCTTTTATTCAAAAATCTCAGGAAGGCGGGTCATGTGGTCATGTGATTTGTATATGAAATGAATTCAAATGTCTGGAAGAGCTGGCTGTTGTCTGACGATCAGCCAGCCATGTTGTAAGAATAATGTGTCGGGCTCACGCTGCTCCTTTCCGCCATCTTCATCGCATCCAATTTATCTGTAAACAGAACAATCACAGTCAGAGAACTGCTATGATTGCTACTGTATTCCTCTTACTATGAGTCTAAGGAGATGAAATTGCTATGAGCTTGCCTTTATTTGCTGAATTACAGTTGGTTTTGGTGTTATATATTACATTTCTTATGTAACTTAAAATGGGCAGCCAGGCGTGGTGAATCTATATAAATGCCTTCATACAATAGCAGTCGATATATTACAGTGTGAGCAAAGAAATTAATTTGAAATGATGCGGAGCTTACCTTCGTACTCTGAACTGAAGTCGTTGTAGTCGCCATTAGACTTCTTCTGTAGATCCCAGAATATTTCCCTAGGCTGTGTGTATATGTCTATTGCAAAGTTGAAGGACAGAGCGGCGGACGATGGGAGATAGCGAGTCCAGTACGGCCTATCGGGCGCTGACATCACTGGGTGCCAGTACGGTACGTACAGCTGCTCGGCTACAAGTATTACAATAACTCAGTCTCACCATTAGAAGAGTACATAGATATATGGAGTTGTCTTCCCTCAGCAGTCTGAACTATAACTCAGTACAGCAGTCCCTGGCTCACGCATACCATTGTAACAGTCACTATTAATTGACAGTAATTATTGAATGGTTACGATGCAGCAACTTCTCGCGATGTTTATGATACTGTAGAACCGGATTCGATAGCAACAGTCTAACCATAGCGAAAATAGCGACCAATTAATCATCGTTATCATTAGATTACGCTATAGAAATGATGTCCATTATGCCTTATATAGGAGTTGTCTTCTCGTTTGTGGGATCTCTCGTTAGATCACTATCATTTTTATTTCTCGATGATTTTGAAGGAAAAGCTAACATTTCTATCGCTATCAAATCTGGTTCTACAGTGCTATACTACTATTACTATTACTATTATCAATTATTAGGAGCAAAATAGATTATAATGATATTTTATAATAATTTTTTTTATATCATTACATCATCATTATTATTATACTATGTTAACCAGGTTTTACTGTAATTTTTTGCTGACTACGAATCATTACTTACTGTATATCTGTTCAATCAGAGATCGCTGTCGAGCTGCCATTACGTCCGTGTCCCACGTGTGAAGTACAACGTTGTTGGTTCTGTTCAGAGCGCCAAGTAGCTTCCTGCGGTAGTATTTCCTCCACGCCAGCTGTATCGTGCAGGCAGCTATCTGCTTCTTCCACTCCAGCTCGCCGGCGTCCAGCCGCTTCAGTTTGATGGCATCTCGAGCATTCTTCAGTAGGCCCTGCGTCTTGAACTTGAATCTGAAGGTCAGAGTGAGTTCCATCATTCAATGCGGTAGTATAGATACTCCGTTCTCTCGCCAGTGGGAATCGGGTAACTCACAACTTCCAGGCTTTCTGGATGGTGATAGCTGCATTGTGACGTCTGCGGAAGAAGGCGAGGCGACTTCTCTCGGAAGCTACAATGGCCTGCTTGTGTTTGGCCTCCTTCAGTATCTTCTCCTCCTCGGTCAACTCATCTTTCTTCTTCCTACATAACAGTAAATGACCAGTGGGAAACCGGCAGCTGGTGTGACAGAGACAAACAGTAGCAGTGCTATAGCATACCTGACAAGAGACATGGCTACTTATTGAAGGTATACGGGGCAGGCTCTGGGGGCGG
>ERZ1740065.2123-NODE-2123-length-12271-cov-12.286100_pt1 | contig 12271 bp, 19 predicted proteins | sample MGYA00581738_ERZ1740065 | MGnify/ENA primary metagenome ERZ1740065 (study PRJEB43018, sample SAMN04849749) | marine metagenome | isolation source: floating plastic debris | place: Pacific Ocean | collected 2008-09-01 | study: EMG produced TPA metagenomics... | reverse complement strand
CCCCCCCCCCTTCTCCCTTCTCTCCTCCCTTCTCTCCCTCTTTCCCTCCCTCTCTCCCTCCTCTCCCCCCCCCTCTCTCTCTCTCTGCCTCCCTAAATCCTTTCTTACCTCTCTCCCTCTCTCCCTGCCTCCCTACATACTTTCCTGCCTCTCGCTCCCTTCCCATCTCCCTCTCTCTGTTAACCGTGACGTCAACATTACCATTGCAGCTACCTGAAGATGCTGAAGATTGAGGAACACAAAGATAAACTTACAAAGAGTCTTTCTGGAGGTACTAAGAGAAAGGTACGTCTGCTTTGTGGCCATGTCAGTGACCTCTCAATTATCAGCTATACACAGCATAACGCCATGCTGTGTTTCAGCTCTGCTTTGCCCTCTCACTGATGGGCTGGCCCAAACTGGTCTTATTGGACGAGCCATCTACCGGCCTTGATCCCTCGTCGAAAAGGTTCCTGTGGGACACGATCCAGGCATCATTTCAGAATACACACCGGTCCGCGATCCTCACCACGCATTACATGGAGGAGGCAGACGCTCTCTGTACCAGGATCGGCATCATGGTGAACGGAGCGCTCGAGTAAGTCTTGCGACACGTCCCTGTCTCCAATTTCTCGAATGCATCACCTTTGCACGAGGTGGAGTTCCACTAATGCTGCTACTCCACACCACGTTGCGCTTCCAACTGCTTTCTGAGGATTCTGAGAATTTTGTAATTTATTGTGAATGTTTAATCACAAGAAATTTGATCGTGAACAATTTCCATGGTCACGCATTGGAGATAGTAGTGATTAATTGTTGTGAATATTTTTCAATCACAAAAATTGTTCTGTGAATTTTTTGACGTTTTTGTGAATATTTTCCAGTGCAAAAATATTCCAGTCTACTCGATATCACTTCGCCAACAAATCTAATCCAAAACGTAGCTGACTCGGTTTGTGTTTTGTTTAGATGTATCGGTACATCGCAGCACCTGAAGAGTAAGTATGGCGGCGGCTATCAGCTGGAGATCAAGCTGGCTGACTCTGAGCACGGCGACGAGGACATGGAGAAACTGAAACGATTTATCCAGCAGAGTTTTCCCACTTCCTATGAGATTGAATGCTTCTCTGACAGAGTGATGTATGGACTGCCCCAGAACAGTAGCAACGCTCCTGGAGATGTCTTTGGTGCTCTCGAGAAAAGTAGGTGTTGGCTTTTTCAGGTCTAACTTAGACCTGCCATCCCCCCTCTCTCTACCCGTTCCCTCGCTTCCGTTCCCTCCTCTTTCTACCCTGTTCCCTCGCTTCCGTTCCCTCCTCTTTCTACCCTGTTCCCTCGCTTCCGTTCCCTCCTCTCTCTCTTCCCCATTCCCTCGCTTCCACTCCCTTCTCTCTCTACTCCGGTCCCTCGCTATCTCCCTCCCTCTACCCCATTCAAGCTCTCTGTCTCTCCCTTCTCACTCTCTCCTTTTCCTTCGTTCCTTTGCTCTTACTCCCCTCACTCTCTCCCTCATGACCTCACTTACTCTGTCTCCCTTGTGCCCTCCATTTTCCCACTACCTTCCTCCCTGTCCCACTGGCTCCCTCTCCCCTCCTTCTCCCTTCCCATCCCTATAACTCCACAATGATGTACATGTACATGGTCTACAGATTTCTGTATATATGCTGCACACGGCTATCGAAGGCTCTCACTCACCTTAGACATACGGTCATACTCAATGTTCGTCTTACTGAAAACGCTATCAGCTGCCTCCATTTCAGGATGTGGGTTTTTGCCTTTCATGAACTTACGTTATTGTGTTACAGATAAAGATGAGCTGCGCATAGAAGAGTACAGCTACTCCCAGGCCACTCTGGAGCAGGTGGGTGCTGCCACGGCTGACCAATCACCTCCACAGCAGAAGTCTGTCTGTATGTCTACTCCGTTGTGTATTACAGGTATTCCTGCAGTTCGCCAAACAGCAGCTGGAGGCTGGTGAAGACGAGACGAACGCTGACAAGGCGAGAGAGAAACATCGCGCCATACGTAACCGTCAGCATTCAACCGTTGCTGGCCAAGTTTCTCATCTCTGATGGGAACAAAACTCTGCTGCGGTGTGCAATTTATGAATTACGTGCCATGCTGTTGGTGTGGCTGCAGCGTATGAGGCGTGTCGACCGCTCTACATGTTGCAAGATGATACAGCTATTCAAAACTTCTGTGATTTTCCATTCTCTATCATAATGATCATTTTTTTGTTCTTTTCAACTCAGCTCAACACTGACTGGTAATTCAATATGCGATACACACATGCTCAGAAATCTGCTGCTGCATCTACAATGTTTTATTATACAATATCATGCTAGATTAGTAGCAAATAAACTTATTGTTTTTCACTTGTCCTGATTGCAATGCGTAAACTGATTCACGTACGTCTTGTTATGGAAATATATGCAAGAGGAACATTGCGCCATCAGCTTGTATGTGAGTAGATATTCGAGGAGGTGTGTAATGTAATTTATACACAATAATAGCTCTTTTCTTTTCTCCTGGTGTTTTAGTGGTACTACAATGTTGTGGACTGATTCAGAGCAAAGCAACATTATTACTACACCTTCGTGCACGAAAAATCACATATCGATTAACATACTACACGGCCTGACATGTACATGTAAACATACAGTTTCCAGATTATTACTATATATTGGGAGTTGTCACCTCGTTAAATCGCTCTTCGCCGCTAGCGCATTTTCACCAATTCTTCCGATACCAACATGGCGGTAAGTGCTCAATTGAATCGATCTGAACGGAATGAAGTTTTAAAAATATACTATTTTGCTTGCATGCGTACATCTTATGAAGTTTTAGCATACCTCCGTAATCAATATGTATCAGCTTTATCTATGTAGGACTGTTTTTATTTGAAATATGGGACTATTTGATGTAATACACGCATGGTAGTTAGCATAGCGGTGTCGCATTGCATTATTGTTCCTTACCATGGATTGTTCATAGTGAAATAATGTTCATTTTTGTTTTATTGATAGAATGTCAGACCAGGTGGACCAGGATGGGTGAGTTGCTATTTGGAATAGTTAACTTGCTATACTTTCATCGCAATTCCATTGTGCTGCCGTGCCGTGTTGTGAACTCCGAGCTGTATGTATTTCTTATTTATTGCCATAGTACTCCGGTCCTCCACCAGGCTTTGGCCAGATGCCTCCAGGTATGCCTCCGAATATGATGCAAAGGCCACCAATCGCTCAAACTGCCCCAGTGGCTAGTGGCAACCAATCTAAGGTGAGGAATTTACACACCCGATATGAAATAGAATGATAATACTTACTTAATCACACTGCATACATTTAGAGTAACTGGACTGAGCATAAGTCCCCTGATGGCCGACCGTATTTCTTTAACGTCATAACTAAACAATCAGTATGGGAGAAACCAGATGATTTGAAGAGCGAAGCAGAGGTACGTACTCTGTAATGGCAAATGTTTAATTTTATCCTTGTCTATTGAGCCAAGAGGCTGTATCGCTTCCATCCAACAGAAACTTCTCTCATCATGCCCTTGGAAAGAATACAAATCCGAGCAGGGAAAAATATACTATCACAACTCTGTTACGAAAGAATCCAAATGGACCAAACCCAAGGACCTAGAAGACCTCGAACAAAGAATAAAGTGAGTTATTGCTAGACCAGAGCTAACCTGCTGCAGAGAAACAAGTACCGCGTATCGATTTGTTCTCTTGACATCACTCTGTCTCATCAAATATTCTCCAACACTAGAAATGGATCAGTGAGCTCTACTCCCGGAGTGTCAGCCATTGAAGCATCCATGCAGGCCACTTTGGCATCGATTGCGCTGCCTCCATCCCAGAAAGCTTCGCCTGCTGTCCAGCAGCCCTCCAGGTACTGTCAAATCAGATTTATTTGCAAGCAGATTTTTTTTGTTCATCCACTACAAATGTTTTTGGAAACGTATTTTTTGCAACCACTGTATATCTATTCAATAGGGTAGAGAGATATTGGCGAGTTAAATTTTTTTGATCGGCCTAAAATGACCAAAAACAGACAAATTAGATGAAGGCAAATTTCCTACCGTGCGGTGTTACGTTTGACGAGATATTTACTTACATACTTACTTGCTTACATACTTAGTTACGTACTATATCCACATCTCACATTACCAACTCCGTTTTAAGCAGTGATGAAAGCGAAGAGGAGGAAGAGAAAGTGAAGAAACCGCTGACATTTGTCAACAAGAAGGAAGCTATGGAGGCTTTTAAGAAGCTGTTAAAGGAAAAGGTAAACATGGACACCGTAGTCAGAGCGATATTCCCCCTTATACTGTCTGACGAAACTGGTGGATGCTGTAGAATGTGCCATCCTCTGCCACGTGGGAGACGGCCATGAAGATGATTGTCACTGACCCGCGATACACTGCGCTGAAACAACTCAACGAGAAGAAGCAAGCCTTCAACATGTACAAAACCCAGAAGGCCAAGGATGAGAAGGTTAGTTGCATTGTTTGATTTACTTCTAAGAAGATATACTGTAAACATAGAAATTTTATTGCTGTCAAGCTATAGCCTTTTCCTCAAATTAGTGGCATTTCTAATAGTAGCACCTGGAATTGTAGCAATTTTTTTCCAGCTTGTATGCAACATAAAAAGCTGTGGAAAATATTGTACTCAACTTAAATAGCGGTTTTTCTTCCAGTTGCTAATATAGCTATTATAGCTTTTGTTGTGAGGTCCCTAAAATGTATATGTATACAGTAATCATGCATCTATCTGGTCATGAAGTGCACTATTATTAAAAATACTGCCGATTTGAGCAAAACGCTGTAATATTTTGTCCGCTAAAACATTTGGGTTTACAGTAAATGTTATGACTGATAGATGCATGTGGATAACAGCAGCAGTAGTGACTGGGTTCTATGGTTGTTACAATGCTGATTCTATCCCTCAGGAGGAAGCCAGACTGAGAACGAGAAAGGCTAAGGAAGATCTGGAAAAGTTCCTCCTGCTGGCGCCTGAAATGACATCCACTCTGAGGTTCAGGAAGGCCGAGAAGGTGTTTGAGGACACTGCTGAATGGCAGGCAGTCAGTGAGAGAGACCGCAAAGATATATTTGAAGACGTCCAACACGAAGTGGCTAAGAGAGAAAAGGTTCGGCTCAGATATATCGCATAGCCTTGCTGAAGGGATCTCAGTGTGTATGACTCGTGAAGCCTGTCACTGTAGCTGTAGCGCCACCCATGGATTGTGTCGAGTGTTGATTGTACGGCATATTATCTGTTTAGGAAGCGGCGAAGGCTCTGAAGAAGAGGAACAGTAAAGTATTCAGCGAGATCCTAGACTCCATCCCTAAACTCACCCATCTGAACACGTGGTCTGAGTGCCAGCAGCTGCTGCTAGACATGCCTCAGTTTACTGAGGACCGCGACCTGCTCAGTAAATTGCCTGGTATCCCGCTCATCGTATCCGTCTACCTGCTGCTAACTCTGCTAACTTCTGCCTTGTAGATATGGACAAGGAGGACGCTCTCATATGTTTTGAGGATCACATACGAATGCTGGAGCAAGAGTACGATGATGAGAAGGAGAGGGATAGGCGAAGACTGAGGCGAAAGCAGAGAAAGAATAGAGATGCGTTCATTGTATGGATAGCGGCATTGCAACTGAGGAGGATTGCGTGCATACCATCTCTGCATTTGGATGTCTATAATGTGTGATGTGTTTTAGGAACTTCTCGATGAGCTTCATGAAGAAGGCAAGCTTCATTCCATGTCTCTCTGGATGGCTCTCTATACGACGCTATCAGCAGACCCTCGATTCGACGCCATGTTGGGGCAGCCAGGCTCAACGCCACTCGATCTTTTCAAGTTCTATGTGGAAGAGCTCAAGTCCAGATTCCAAGATGAGAAAAAAGTTATCAAAGAGATATTGAAGGTTGGCTGGGTTCTAGATCTTTCCAACAGTTTGTGAGCGAGTGCTGATCAACTGATGTCTTCTTGTGATCACAGGATGCCGGCTTTCTGATGGACCTCAGCACCACGTTTGAAGACTTTGCCTCCACTGTCACTACGGACAAGCGAAGCCAGGCACTGGATGCCGGCAACATAAAACTTACTTACAAAACGGTCAGCATCCCCCCCCCTCCTCTGATTCTCTTTGGCGAGTGCACTGTAGCAGTGTGGAGTTAATTCCCTCCCTCTCACTGACAGCTGATGGAGAAGGCGGAAGCTCGTGAGAAGGAGCGAATCAAAGATGAACAGCGGCGCCAAAAGAAGCTGGAAGACGCGTTCAAGAAGATGTTGAAGCCCCACGGCGATAACTGGACGCAGGAAACCAAGTGGGACGACGTCAGACAGCAGTTTGAGCAGGAGTCAGCATTCAAGGCGATCGCGCTGGAGGCAGATCGGCAGCGACTGTTCAGCGAGCTCGTCACTCAGCTCGAGGAGGCGTGTCTACACTCACACAGCTCGTCCAAGAAACGTAAGAACAAGAAACACCGGAGTCATCGCAGCAGATCGCGCTCAGTGAGTACAATATGGTCGCAGTCCAGGCTATCGCGGTTATTAGCCCTGTATGCTGTCACCCTGCACTGGGCTTAGACTGCTGTGAGTTTGATTGGTCAGTTTGTGATGTCTGTGTGTTATCAGGACTCAGATTCGGATGACAGTCGTCGAGGCAGGAAGAGAAGTCGGTCGAGGAGCGTGTCCGTCGACAAATCCAGCAGCAAGAAGCGCAGTTACCGGCAGCGATCTCGCTCTCGTTCGGAGTCAGCCGACTCGGAGAAATCGAAGAGGAGACGATCTAAATCTAGATCTCAGTCAGCTGGTAATGTCACGGCAAGCTGTCAGCGCCACAGACAGTCCAAACAGACTGTATCTGACTGTTCTCCATTCTCCCTAGACGGTGATAAATCAAAGAAGCACAAGAAGAAATCCAAGAAAAGCAAGAAAAGTACGAAGCAGCAGGTACAGCTACAAGCGCTTATGTTGCCGTAGGAAGATCCGCTCCTGTTCGATGATTTATTACTAGCGTTTTATATTTCTGCAGTCACCAGATGAAGAGCGCAAGCCCAGGGCCAGTAAAGACAAAGAGAAGGTTGCGCGAGATTCTCATTCCGTCAAACACTAGTGCATCACTCATATAGGAGTTAGACCGATAGTATTTCTATTACTATTACTATTACACACAAGCATTACGTACTACTTCATGTATTAAATACTATGTTAGGCCTGTGGGAAATTCACTTGTTTTCACTATTTTCTTGTTACCTGGTCAGTTTCTATTTTCTTATTGGTTGAATAAGATTATCAGTGATGATTGGTTCACCCATTATGAGTGTCCGAAATGCTACACAAGTGAGGAGTCACGCGGAACTAGAACGCTGGAACGCCCAAAATCCTTACAATCCCAAACATCTAACAAATAACTGTCAACTGGCAAGTTATTCACAAGCAGAAAATAGCCCAATATCACCATCATATGGACCGCGAACCCCTTTTAAGTTGGAGAATTATGCAGGAGTAAACAACTCCTAATATGAAATATTAATATATTGTAAGCAAAGAAATTTTAGTGGACAAAATATTATAGCATTTTGCTCACATCAGCAATATTTTTAACAATAGAGTTTGGAATTTTTAGCCATTTCTTTTGAGCTTGTATAACAGAAAGCGCTGTAAAGTACTTAGCATTCAACTTAAATAGCATTTAGTTGAGTCCTGATTATAGCTATTATTGTGAGATAGCTAAAATTTCTTTGTTTACAGTATCCCTAATATCCCTCCATCTTCTGTTGATTTTCATTGCTGATGCCTTGCTTTTAGACTAAGTACCACAGCGAAGGAGAGCTAAGTGAGGATGAGCTGGAGACGAAGAGACAGGCGCTGCTCCGGCAGCTCAACCAATAATGGGATTTGTATCCTCCGCTGTCTCGTCTATCATTCTTATTCTTACATCACATTGGCTGTTGATTTCTGTACAGTTTTTAATTAATCCGCAGATAAAAAAATGAAATGAAAATCAGCTGGAGATGTACTCGTCCCTGACATGGTCTATTAGACCAAATTCCTTGGCCTCGGCTGGCGACATATACCTGTCCCGCTCCATACTGTTCTCTGAAACATAGCCAACCAGTCAAGACACTCGAGATAGAATACCGCTCAACTCAAAATTTTCTAGCAACGTACCTATGAGTTCGAGCGGCTTCTCGCAGTGGTTACTGTAAATCATATTCAACTGCTTCTTCAGTTTCAAAATCTCTTCAGCTTGTATCTGGATATCTGTGGCTTGTCCCTGTCCGTAAGTGAGTTCATTAGCTATCATTCATGTCTCACAGATTTAGTAAGGTCAAGGTCAGATGATTTACCTGTGCTCCGCCGTGCGGCTGATGGATCATGATGCGGGAATTGGGTAGCGCGTTCCTCATGTCCTTGGCGCCTGCTGCCAACAGCAATGACGCGGCGCTGCACGCCTGTCCGACACACCATGTCGCTATGGGAGGGCGGACATACTGCATCGTATCATAGATTGCTAGGCCTGCAGTCACGACTCCACCAGGACTGTTTATGTACATGTGTATCGGGGCCTTGGGATTCTCTGTTTGCAGCAGGAGTAGCTGTGCTATTACGATGCTGGCCATATGATCTTCTATCTACAACGATCATATAATAGGAGTGATTACGTGAATGTCGAGAGTGAAATGTGAATGTCTTAGAGCACTCACTGGCCCCATGACGCAGATCATTCGGTCTTTGAGAAGCCGACTGTAGATATCATACATCCTCTCACCACGGCCGCTCTGCTCGACAACGTACGGTACATATGTCGGGGACAACCTGAGAAGAGTCGTGTGAATTCTTCTTTGAACACGGATGTTGCACCCACTCGGTCTTGATGAAGCTGCCGCTGCCCTAACCTGCAACACGTAAGAACGAATCAAGAGGTAAATGCGAGATATCCTACAATTTCAACGAAATGAAAAGACAGGCATGTGAACTCACCAAATTGCAACTAATTTTCCTCATCGACATGGTCACAGGCTGAGGATGATGCTTACAGGTAACACGATACCAAACTACCTGCAGTCTAACGAACAGTATCACAGTGGAAGCAGTCTTTTGTCATATACTCAGCTCAGTATGTGTGGTACACAAGCGAGTAAAAGCGTGACGGAGCGGCGGCGATGGAAAGTAATATTCGTGTCTTCATTCGACGAACTCCTTCTGATGTAATCACTGTATCGGCCGGTGGTGGAAAATGAGGCTCACGAGTACTCGTGGAGCTAATGAACGAACTACTAGTATCACTAGGTCTATACTGCTGATACTAGAGTTGTGCTCTCCTAGAATAATTCTTTCCGCGCTGGACTACGTTAGCGCGCAAATGTAGTCATTTTTATCTCTCAACTCAAAGAGTGTCATTGTAGCGTAGATTTACGGGGTGATCATTGATCTATTTGTGCACTACGCCTCGAAAATACGGTATCTACTTGCGTTCTATTTATAAGTTAAGATGACGGAAATCGTTCTACGTAAACATATCGATTTTCTGCTTTCCTGACCGTAAACGATGCGACGGACGACGCTAATGCAGTAAAGAAGAGCCTTCTACTACCAGACAGAGTGATCGTGTGTATCTTTTTGGAACAACCTGATATGCTAGTAGGTGGGAATATTGAATCAAGTGAGCTAGGAAAAGAGATCTACACATGTGACTTGTAAGGTCTGGTTGCATTCATCACCAGAAGGCATCTCACGCTCAACGACGTACGATATGCTGTTTTCCTCGTTCTATCTTCCTGTTATTCTCATCGTATTTCAAAACTATGGCAGCATAATAGGTGAAGAATTGCAATATTGTCCTTTTTACAACAACCGTGGCACTTCTCCTCAGCCATTTTTGAAGAACTGCACATGGTATGCAGACAACGCTTGTTGTCAGCAGATAGAGATTGACTACGCCTTTGCAAGTGTTAAGCCACCACAGGGAGCTTCACTCGAGTGCCAAAGACAGCTGAACTACTTGATGTGTTATATATGTGATCCTCTACAGTACAAGTTCTATAGGAAGGAGTATTTGACTGTGTGCTCAGAGTTCTGTGACAATCTCTACAACGCGTGTAAAGATGCTACACTGAAGGGATCGGTGATCGGGCAGTTGTACACTAATGGAGAAGAGTTTTGCAAGAGTCGGCGATTTGTGGTGAGGAAACGCGATGAGCAAGGGTGTTTCTACTACAGCCCAAATTCGCTGACCAGTATTGGCTCTCAGGCCCGGTGCCAGTACGGACTTACTCTCTTAATGATCCTTCTTTCAACAGTAAAATCAATATGGTATTGACACGGAGGAGGAATATGATCTTGAGCAAATAGTTGATCGCATGACTCTTTACGTTCAACAATTATCAATGACACCCTTGGCATAAGCATTTTTTGTGTGTCATGTAAACTAGGGAGAGGCATTCGCTTCACCAGTATTCCTTCAAATCTATTTTTATCATGCTGTGAGACTGTCTTATTTTGTGGTTAATATATTTTTGAAGTATACATATTTGCTAGTCATGCAGTTCACTTGTGGTTTGTGATACCCTGCCAGTGCTACTGGATTTGAAATAGTGGTCAATATCTTCCCTCACAGTAACTTAACTTCTCAATTCATCCTCAAGCCTCGGCACAGAAGACAGTTCAAGTTGTACGTCGCATGAATGGGCATACACGGCAATAACCTACCCACTTTACTGCTCAGTCAAGAGCTATGGACTTATAACTGGATTGTTTCCTTGTTTTACGCAAGGATGGTGCGTGCGATGCAAGGATGGTGCGTGCGATGCAAGGATGGTGCGTGCGATGCAAGGATGGTGCGTGCGATTCGGTTCATGTCTGCGTATGCGCATGGCTGCTAAATAACAAAGGAAACCAGCTTGACCCTAGCCCTGACCTTGACCCTCCCACAATGTCATTTTTTTATCTCATTCCAACCCACAGCATACAACTGCTGTGACCACTACTCACTACTCACTACTCACTACTCACTACTCACTACTCACTACTCACTACTCACCACTCACCACCCATACCCACTTGAGCAGAAACAGTATATCACTCACTACAGCAGGCTATAGTGCAAGCAGCAACTCTTGTCTCACACATGTCATCAATGCTGATTATTGGTTGGAACCACCATGTTGCCATTGACATGATAAGGTTAGATATCTCCGCATCTCCTCATCAGCTGGGACCCACGTACCGAGTGATCAGACCCCTCATACTGAGCGATCGGATCCACATACTGAGTGATCAGACCCATGTACTGAGTGATCGGATCCACGTACTCCGTGATTGGGTTCACTGACTGCAGCTGCCTAGAATACTAGAACTCCGAGCCTCACAGGCTAGACAGTATCACAATGTCATAGGATACAACCATCTGACATAGTGTGACACACTTACCCTGCAGCAAACCAACTGCTGCCATACAATCTCAATGCTCAGAGCTTTTACCGTTCCAGTTCACTCATTATATGCATCGTCGTCCATCATCACTAGCTACAGCATGCCATCATAAGTCTATTCAAGAGAGGGTAACTCCATGTAAGGACTTGACGCCATCTTACTACGATAAGCTCAATTGACATGATCAATAACACAGCCAGTCACATGACACTAGCACCATGGGATTTATTTAGTGATTGAACAGGGGGAGACACTAGTAAGATGTGTGTCCGCGGTATGAAAGGCGGCATGTTCTAGAGACTTCTGCCAAGGACTAGAGCGAGCAGAGCCATCCTGACGTACATGCCGTACTCGGCTTGACGGAAGTAGGCGGCGCGTGGATCAGTGTCAAACGTTTTACTGTAATAGATGGGTAGGGCTGAGGTGCGCGGAGAGAGAGGATTGGTGTGAGCGGACAACCACGAGGCTGAACTAACCTGATTTCGAATATGCGAGGCAGTGGGTGCAGGACGATCATCTTACGCTTGGCTTTGGTCATGAGTTTAGGAGTGACTACGAACTGGCCACAGGCGAGCTCGTAGTCCTGGGCAGTGGCGAAACGCTCCTTTTGTACGCGTGTCATGTAGAGAACATCTGTCTCAGCCAGTGCCTCCTCCAAGCTGCTCATCTCCACCTAGTCATTGTACAGACAGCGCAATGACAGGATTGGAGGAAAGGGGGAAATACAACTTGATAGACACCATAACATGGGAAGTGAGTACAGTATTCATATGCACACACAGAGAGAGAGAGAGAGAGAGAGAGAGAGAGAGAGAGAGAGGGAGAGAGAGGGGGG
>ERZ1740065.2122-NODE-2122-length-12277-cov-4.106611_pt1 | contig 12277 bp, 8 predicted proteins | sample MGYA00581738_ERZ1740065 | MGnify/ENA primary metagenome ERZ1740065 (study PRJEB43018, sample SAMN04849749) | marine metagenome | isolation source: floating plastic debris | place: Pacific Ocean | collected 2008-09-01 | study: EMG produced TPA metagenomics... | reverse complement strand
GGCTTGGACCTTCGTAGCTATTGAGTTTGGCATTTAATGGATGACAGTCTCTAGTTATGTCTAAGATCACCTCCGTCAAAAAGCCTTACCTAAAAAGACCAAATACTTTTGGTCTGACCGCCATCGATTTGGCTTGTTTCTATTAGTAAACTCGTTACTCACAACAGGTCTTTGACTATGAAGTCCCTCGCTCGCATTGCCCTCGCCGGCGTACTTGCCCTAAACCTTCCCCTCGCCTTTGCCGGCCGCAGCGATGCCCAAACCATTAAAGCGCTAGACACGTTTCGGTGCGAAAAGGTGCAGGGCTACCACGCCACCATGGCGGTGCAACATTCAGGGCGGCGAGCACCGCTCATCGCATGGACCAGCCAGGAATTTAGTGGTGCGGGCTACACTCCCCAAAGACGGTGCCAGGAAGTGACTCGGCGGCTCAATCAGGCCCTAAACAACAACGGTGGGCGGCTGCGCAATCTTTACTTAACGGTGGGACCGGTTAATCGCCATATGGTGCTGTGTCACGTTACTGGCACCCGCCGCGGTTGTAATCGCAATAACGTGCTCTTCACCCTTAGCGAAAGCAATCGCCGGGCGGAAAATCCCACTGCCATGTTAGGTCGAATGTTTAATACTGAGGCCCTCAGCAGCGGTAATCCTATCCAGCAGTCCGGCGGGCAGCCTTACGTTAGTTTGGAAACTTTGGTTAACGGCCTGTTCTAATGGCTGCCTAAGTGGATATCTGAAAAGTCCAATTGGACACTTCAAACTAGGTCTGAATGCTGTGGTGAAAGAGCACAAATCTGCATTCTTTCGTTGCAGCCTACGACAAGGTGAGTCATGCTTGAGACTTTTCAGACATCCACTAAGACATCCGGTCAATGGTTCGATATTGAATAGCTTCGGCAACGTGGTTGGTTGCTATGTGGTTGAGACCTTCGAGATCGGCAATGGTGCGGGCCACTTTGAGAATTCGATCTGTTCCCCGTGCCGAGAGACCTAGGCGGCGGATGGCGTTTTCCAATAGGGTCCGGCTGCTGTCGTCCAGGGCGCACCATTGTTGCAGCTGCTGGCTGCCCATGTCGGCGTTGCACTGGGTGGCGGTACCGGTAAATCGGGCGATCGCCAACTCCCGTGCTTTTTCCACACGACTCCGCACCGGCTCTGAGGGTTCTCCCCCTTTTTGGCGGGTGATTTCCTCTGGCTTCAGGCGATTGACCACGACCTGTAAATCAATGCGATCCATCAGCGGTCCCGACAGTTTTGCCCAATATTGTTCCCGCTGGCGAGGGGTGCAGGTGCACGGATTGACCGTATCGCCGTAGTAGCCGCAAGGGCAAGGATTAGTGCTAGCGACGAGGGTAAAGAGGGCGGGAAATTGCACCGTTTGACGGGTGCGGGAAATGGTAACAAACCCCTCTTCCAGGGGCTGGCGCAGAAATTCTAAAACATCCCGCTTAAATTCCGTTAGTTCATCTAAGAACAGCACCCCGCGATGGGCCAGGGAAATTTCGCCGGGTTTAGGATAGCTGCCGCCGCCCACCAGGGACGGTCCCGATGCGGAATGGTGGGGGCTGCGGAAAGGGCGTTGGGTCACCAGGGTGCCGCGATCGCGCAATAACCCCGCCACCGAATGCACTCGCGTCACCTCCAGGGCCTCCGCAAAACTTAGGGGCGGCAAAATCCCCGGCAACCGCCGCGCCAACATGGTTTTACCGCTCCCTGGCGGTCCCACGAACACCAAATTATGCCCGCCCGCCGCCGCAATTTCCAACGCTCGCCGCGCCAACGCTTGCCCCTTTACATCCTCCAAATCCAGCGCGTATTGGTGTCCCTCCCGCAGTTGACCAATCCCGTCTACCTCCACCGGCGTCGCCAGCCGCCCCCCATTTAAAACCTCCCCCCCCTGGGTCAAATGCTCAAAGCCATACACTGTGAGCCCATCCACAACGGCGGCTTCCTGGGCATTAGCGGCGGGCACGATTAGATGGGTAATGCCTAGGGCTTCGGCAGCAGCGGCGATCGCCAAAACCCCAGACACGGGACGCAGGGAACCATCTAAAGACAGCTCCCCTAGAAACAGGTAATCGTTGAGGGGAGTGATATCCAGTTGATCCGATGCGGCGAGGACACCGATGGCGATCGGTAAATCAAAGCTGGGCCCTTCCTTGCGTAAATCAGCAGGGGTGAGGTTAACAATAACTCGGCGGACAGGGAAGGCAAATCCAGCATTTTTAATCGCCGCTTTGACCCGCTCCCGCGATTCCTGCACTGCCGTATCGGGCAACCCCACCACCGCCATTGCCGGCAGCCCTCCCGACACATCCACTTCGGTGCCCACCTTAATCGGGTCGATTCCCACAAGAGCTGCGCTCCAAACCCTGGCTAGCACGACGACTCTCCTACCCCTGTTTGATTACCGAATACTGGCTGCTGAATACTGATTACTAAATATTGCTTACTAAGCACTGCGACTGTTTGAGCGCGATCGCAATATTTCGCCCATTATGGCAACTTAATCCCCCCCTCACGGGGATCCTTTCGCAGGCTTCCTTTTTCAGATTTTTATTCTCAGATTTCTTTTTTCAGATTTCTTTTTTCAGATTTCTTCTATCAGACCTTCTTATTTCTCGCCCCATAAAAATTAAACGCCGGAGGGAAACCCCAGCGTTTATACAGCAAATATTGAGGGTAAAACTGAGGACAAAGCTTGCTAGCTGAGCTTCGCTGGCAGTTAATCGATGCCTGTCTACAGGTTGCCGCCGCGGAATGCAAGGATAAAGACGATAACCGGACCAGCAACAACGATGAGTCCGACCGAAGTTAATTGAAGCACCACTGTCCAATTGATGCCACTCAAAAGATTCAAAGCTGCGTCCATGGTTATGCCGTTCCTCCCAAGCCAGGTATTTAATAGTTTTTTTAGGCGTATAAGTTTTGATTTTACCCCGCCCGTGTAGGACGCGTCATCAAATACTCTTAGAAGCCTTACAGTAAGGGAGCTTGCGCCCGCCTTGAACAATAAACGAGGAGCCGCCGACAGAACAAAGCTTTGCAGTTCAATCGGTAATAGCCCCAGTTCACTCAGGCAATTCGTCTTAGAATAGCCCCGATAATATTAGAGCACTCTCTTGATTCTCCTCAGAAAGTTAACAAAAGACAATCATTAACAAAAGACAATCAATAGAGCCCAGCGAAAAAGTGTCGAAAGAAATTCCCTAGGACAATCACGAAGGAAAATTGAAACGTTATGGGCGAGTGGAAGTGTATCGAGAAATGTGGCGCGTGTTGCTATCTGGAGCCTAGCGATCGCCCGGATTTAGATGCCTATTTGCCCCCGGCAGATTTTCAACAGTATCTGAGCATGGTGGGGGAAGACGGCTGGTGTATTAATTTTGACCGTACCCATCGCCGCTGCAATATCTATAGCGATCGCCCCTGGTTTTGTCGGGTGGAAGGGAAAACTTTTGAAAAAATGTTCGCGGTGCCAGAGTCGGAAATGGATGAATTTGCGATCGAGTGTTGCTACGAGCAAATCAGTACCGTTTACGGTGATTCCAGCTCAGAAATAGACCGCTACCGTAAGGAAATCGATCAAGGGGTTGAAGTCGATCTAGATATTGACAGTCTCTAAAAAGTATCGAATCTGAGAACAGCTAGGGGCCGTCATCAATTAAATCTTAAACTCAACAGCTGAGAGGGTTTCAGCCCTTAGTCGTGCTTGTTTCAGGGGGCGTACATCCCCCATTGGGAAAGGCGTCTGGAACGTAATGGATGACACGCTCTAAATTACTGGAAAACTACAGGAAAAAATAAGATTTACCTGAAATAAGCGAAGATCTTAAAATTAACCTGGATTTAGGTAATCTTAAACTTGAGTCCTTAGGCTCAAGCCAAAAAAATCACAATTACGTCAGAATCTGCGTCTATGCAATTCCAAATTAACTCCCCCACCGCCCCCTCTCTTCCCGACTGGAGTAAGACTGTCACCAAAGATTCAGCACTGTCCCAAAATTTACAGGACCAGGCTCAGTGGAACGGCGAAGTTTATCAGCTATTAATAGACTTAAGCAGCTTTAGCTTGAGTGAATATTCAGAACAGGTCAATAATCTGGATAAAATCGCCACCTTGGCTCAGCGGGCAATTATGCTTGCCCAAAAAGCACAGCCCTTAACGGAATCTCTACGGGAAGAGTAAGGCCATCCTTACTGAGGTTGTTTTACCTGTCTTTGATTCGCCTATATTAAGAAGAGGCGTTGCTGAATAGGGACATGTTTTCGCAAAGTTCCAAACGAGGTTTCGTAGCTTTCGGTCATCGGTTCATAGCTTGATCCAGCAACGCCTCAGAAGAAGATTTAGAACGAAACTTAGCAGCACTAACAACAAAGCATGGATACTTTAGCGGCCATCAAGGATCGACGCTCAGTTAAGCATTACGACCCTGAGCACAAAATGACCGAGGCGGAAATTGAGCAATTGCTATCCCTGGCAGTTTTGTCGCCAACGGCATTTAATATTCAAAATTGGCGGTTTGTGGTGGTGGCAGATCCGCAGTTGCGGCAGAAAATTCGCGAAGTGTCTTGGGATCAGGCCCAGGTAACGGAAGCGTCCCTGTTGCTGGTGCTATGTGCCGACAATAGTGCGTGGAGCCGCGAGCCGGAGCGCTATTGGAAAGATGCGCCGGAGGCGGTGCAGAATATTTTGGTGCCTGCTATCAAAAATTACTACGACGGCAATTCTGCGGTGCAGCAGGATGAGGCGATGCGCAGCTGTGGCATGGCGGCGCAGACGATTATGTTGGCGGCGAAGGCGATGGGCTATGACTCTTGCCCCATGGATGGGTTTGATTTTGAGGCGGTGGGTAAGCTGATTAATTTGCCCGAAGACCATTCAATCGCCATGTTTGTGGTGGTGGGTAAGCCGGTGAAGCCTGCGTGGGATCGCCCGGGACAGTTGCCCTTAAGGGATGTGGTGATTCATGATCGCTTTTAAAACTGCACCGTTGTAAACATGCTTCACTTTGCCCTCACCAGTGCCCTGGCTCCCTGGGAGCAACTGCCGGCGATCGCCCTGTCATTCGTGATTGGCAGTTCCGTCGGCAGCTTTTTAAATGTGGTGGTGTATCGGTTACCAGCGGGGCTGTCGCTGCTCCATCCGCCATCCCGCTGCCCCAAATGTCTTCACGGTTTGGGTCCCACAGAAAACGTTCCGGTCTTCGGGTGGCTTTGGCTGCGGGGGAAGTGTCGCCATTGCCGCACCAAAATCTCCCCCCGCTATCCGTTGGTAGAAGCTGCGACAGCGCTGCTTTTTTTATTGGTCACATGGCAGTTTGGGCTGACCCTGCAAACGTTAGCCTACTGGTTTTTGGTGGCGCTGTTGGTGGCGTTGGCGCTGAGTGATCGAGATACGCTTACCTTGCCGATTCGGTTGACGGAGCCAGGGTTGGTGATGGGGTTGGTGGCCCAGACGGGGTTGGGATATTTGGCGAATGGGGAAACTACTGAAGCGGGCGCTGGATTGTTGGGCGGCTTGCTAGCGATGGCGCTGGGGGTTTGGCTATTTCAAGGGATTTCGTTTTTTGGGGCGATCGCCTTTCGCAAACCGGCTATGGGGGCAGGGGATGCCAAGCTGGCAGCGATGATTGGGGCGTGGCTGGGATGGAAATTGTTGCTAATTACCAGTTTTCTTGCCTGCGCCTTTGGGGCGTTTATCGGGGGCGGGGCGATCGCGGTGGGCTTGCTGAAGCGAGGTGAACCCATGCCTTTCGGCCCCTTTTTGGCATTGGGAGCACTCACGGCGATGCTGTGGGGCAATGAACTGTGGGGAGCCTATTGGATGTTTTTTACAGGTAACGCCGTTTAAAAACCAAACTTGATGCTAACTAAGCTACATTTTTTTGTGCTGACCCTATGGAAAGTCAACAGCGGAGACACCCGCGTTTGGCGTTGCTGAATAGGGACATGTTTTCGCAAAGTTCCAAACGAGGTTTCGTTACTTTCGGTAATCGGTTCATAGCTCGATCCAGCAATGCCCCGCGTTTTTGTGAAAGATTTCCTACCGGAATCTTGCGAATAGCTCCTACCTCCGTTAACAGCGATCGCCTGTAACCGCTACGGTAATGCGTCAATGGCAGTTTGTAGAGGCGCTGGAATTTCTAAAACTTTGGGGCTGGGGGACATGATTATCCTCGTCGTAGGGGCGATCGTCGTGTTTTTTGCCACCGCTGCTGGAGCCGTTCCACATCGGGTGTTTTTTCTCCGTAGCGCCAGTGCACATAGGCGTGGGAAATTTGCTGCAATAGATCCACCCGTCGCGATCGCCCCGGTGTGCTGTGGGGTTCGTTTGCCGCCCAGATTTCATAAGCTTGGGCATATTCCAACGGGGTTTGCCACGGTTTTTTGGGGTAGTCCCTGGCAAGGGAATTTACCATTTGTCGATACAGGCATTCCATGGGCGGTAGCTTTTTCAACGCCCGTTGCTGGCTCCAGGATCGCCAAAATTTACCCAGGAACCAAAGAATCGCGCCCAAGATAACCAACGAAATGGCACCGGCGATCGCCCCCAGCCAGCCTTGGGTAAACCAGCCCAGTAAAGTGCCAAAAACGCCGGTAATAAATGCTGCGATCGCCCCAAACAACTCTTCCAAAGTATTCCGCAACGGCGTGGGCAACCATCCAGCCGCCCATGCCCATAGCTGCTCCAGAGCGGAAAAGGTTTGGGATTCTTCCACCGACGGGGGCACCAGGGGATGACCGGGAATGGGGTCGAAAGCAAACCAGCCATACTCGGGAAAATATACCTCGGTGACGGCGTGGGCATCAGTGTTGTAAACCTCGTACAGCCCGGTAAATAAATTGAACTGCCCTGGCGCAAACCCAACGGCAATGCGCGCCGGAATGCCCAGCGATCGCAACATCATCGCCAACGCCGTGGGGAACTGGTCCGGCTGCCCCCCATCGCGCTCAAATAAGAACGCTTCCACCAAATCCTCCCCTTCCTTCAGGGGCTCCAACTCCGTTTGAATGCGGTAGGTTTGCTTCAGCGCCTGGGCTAAAAATAGGGTTTTTTCGTACACCGATGTGCGCGGCGGATCTGCCTTTGCCAACAACTGTTCCGCCTCCGCTCGCAAACGATTTTCCACTCCGTCAGGCACCTCTAAATAGGTTTCGCGGATTCTTTTGGAATAGTCTTGGCTAGCCTGTTGCAGTCCAGCGCGATCGCGATAAGGCACCCGGGAAATAATCGAAAAGGTCAGGCCTTCGTCTAGCACCCGAGGCGATCGCAATCCTCCCTCCGAATCGAGCCCAATTTCCCCCGTGGGAAAGTACACCTCACCGGGAGCCGCCATGGCCGGAATTAAATTGGGCAGCGTGGACACCACCGTGTAGCTTTGGATGACCTCTTGGTAGCTGCTTTTATTCTCTGGCGATCGCGGCAACAAAAATCGATAGGACCAGGGCGGGCGAGTAAAGTTGGCTAAATTATCCCGGCGGGAAATTTCCCAGCCTTCGCCGGTGGAGCGTTCAAACCCCAGCACTCGCCAAAATCCCTTCGCCTGGGACCGCACCCGCAGCACCTCTTTTGGCACCAGCTCACCGCTTAAATTTTGATTAATGCGACTGCTAAACCCGTAATAAATCGTGTCGTCAATGCGATCGCCCTCCTCACCGTCGCCGCCGCCAAGCCCCTGACCGTTTTCGTCATAGCCCGGATTATCAATTCCGCCCGGCCCCTCACCATCAAAGTCCACCTGGGATAAATCAATGGGTGAACTGACCGGCAAGGTGCGCACCTGAAAGCCAGGAAATCGGGGCATCACCAAAAATAAGCCCATGCCCAACACTCCCACCAGGGCCGTTAAAATTGCCAGCTTTTTAAAGGGCAACATTTGGCGAAGGTGGAACGGCGATCGCCGGGGATTGACCCCCAGTCGCGATCGATAATCCAGCGCCAACATGGGCAGCGCCACCCCCAAAAACACCACCAATACTGGCGCAAACCACAGGGTCTGGCTCAGGGTGCCCGCCACCCCCACCAGGATGAGCCCAATCACCATGGAATAGCCCAAATCCTTGCGACGGGGCAAATCAAAACTATGGAGCACCTGTAAATGCACCAGTAAAGTCGCCAGGGTAAGCCGGGTATCCCCCAAACTTTCCAGCAGCCCCACAAAAAACACTCCCAGAGCCACCAGCATCCCCAACGAAATCGCAAACTGGGTGCCTACGCTGCGCGCCCGCCGCTGTCGCCAGCTCCAAAATGCCCCTAAAATCCCCACCGGCACCGCCCACCAGCTCAGACTGGTTCCCGCCGCCACATCCGTCGCCACGATTCCCAGGCTGACGACAATTTGCACCAGCACTCGTAGGGCGATCGACTCCTCAGAAACCGGCGGCGGCAACTGTACAAAAAAACTACGGGCCCGACGAAAGGGAGAAACGGTCATAGCATCTAAGGAGTGATAATCCTAAAAATTCACCACAAGAAAATCTAGAAAAAGCCCCCCTTAATAAGGAATAAGGGGGGTAGAGGGGATCGCCGAGGCGTTAAACCCAATCTTTCAAAGACAGCGAAACACCCAGGATCCCCCCTCAATCCCCTCTCATTAAGAAGGGAGGTGTTTTTTGTCCCTAAGCACTAGGGGCTGTCATCAATTAAATCTTAAGTTCAATAGCTGCGAGGGTTTCAGCCCCTAGTATTTTTTATTTTAAAGGGCGTTTACTTCCTACTGCGCAAGGCTTCTGAAGTTTAATTGATGACACGCCCTAGAGTTCAGCATCAGAACTAAGCATCAGAACTAAGCGTTAGCAGCTACTAGCACTTCGCCTTGGAGCATTCGCTGGGCTGCATCTAGCAGGGCCTCCTCCAAATAGGGCTTGGTAAAGTACCCCCGCGCCCCCAGTTGCGTTGCCATTTGACGGTGCTTATCGGCACCTCGTGAGGTGAGCATTGCCACGGGTAGATGGCTTAGGCTGTCCTCTTTTTGAAGCCGCGATAGGAACTCCAAACCGTCCATGCGAGGCATTTCAATATCGCAGAACACTAAGTCGCAAGGCAGCCCAGACCGCAGTTTTTCCCAGGCTTCCTGACCATCCCGCGCCTGCTCCACCTGATAGCCTGACTTGAGGAAGGTCATCTTTAGTAGTTCGCGTACCGTAATGGAGTCGTCCACAATCAACACCATCGGCTCGGTCTTGGTGCTAATGGGCTCCACAACAATCGGCTGATCATCATCACCCCAGGTGCCGTTGGGATCGCGACGCACACGCCCTGACGCTAGGTCAATTAGCTCTAACACGTCGGCGATCGGCATCACTTGACCGTCACCTAACACCGTCATTCCTGCAATACCAATGGGCTTGGGAATAGGTCCTTCTGGTTGTTTAATTACAATCTCTTGCTCACCCAGCACCTGGTCTACTTCGATCGCCACCACTTCTCCGGCGCTGCGAAGAATCACCATTGCCAAAGCATTCTCCTCCTGCCCTCCGCCGTACACAGAACTGCGGGTCACCGGGCGATTGTACTTCAGCAGGTCCGACAGAGGATAAATCGGCAACAGGCGATCGCGCCAGGGAATACAGCGCGTTTCCTGACTATTGACCTGCACCTTATCCTGGGTAGTGGTAAACATATCTTCCACCCCATCCATGGGGAAGGCGATTGCCGCGTGGTCATTCAAACACTGCAACGCCTTACAAATACTCAAGTTCAGGGGCAGACGTAACGTAAACGACGTGCCTTTACCAATCCTGGAATCGGTGACAATATTGCCCCGTAGCTCCTGAATATTCCGCCGCACCACGTCCATCCCCACGCCGCGCCCCGCAAAATCATCCGCCTGCTCCTTGGTGGTAAACCCAGGCTGGAACAGTAGCTCGTACACCTCCTGGTCCGTGAGCTTCTTCGCCTTCTCCGTTGAAATCAACCCCTTATCGATGGCCTTTTGCCGCACCCGAGCCACGTCAATTCCTGCCCCATCATCCGCCACGGAAATAATCGTCTGGTTACCTTGGTACAGGGCCTTAATGATTAGCTCTCCCGTAGCAGACTTCCTTGCCTGCTCCCGCTCCGCCGGCGTTTCAATACCGTGGGTAATAGCGTTATTGACCAAGTGGGTAATGGGATCGTAAAGCTGCTCAGCAATGAGCTTGTCAATCATGGTGTTTTTACCGTCCACCACCAGCTCCACCTGTTTGCCACACTTATCGGACACATTGCGTACCGCACGATAAAGGCGGTCCGCCGTTTGGGCAAAAGGTACCATGCGCGACTTGGTCAAGCCTTCCTGAATTTGAGTACTGACCTGACGCAGGTTGCGCACCAACTGGTCCGCTTCCTCGACCACAAAATCAATATCCGACGCTGACTCTCGCACTCGCACAATCAGCTCAATAATTTCCTGGGACTGGGTGTGGAACGGCGTAAACCGATCTAGCTCCAACTCACCTAGCCCCATACGACTCTCTTGATTCGGACCACCTAACGCCCCCGCCGTATCGTCAATTCTGCCCCCATAGGCGGCCACGCTGTTGGCGCTGTGGCTACCGACAGTGCCGCTGTTACGGCTGGCTAACAGGGATAGCTCCAGGAGCGATCGCTCGTACAGATCCTGCATTCGCTGTCCCACATCCCCAAGCTGCTGCACCCGCAACATCAGGTTCTCCAAAGACTGGCGCAAACGCTCCTGACTTTGCTCCAAGCTATTGCGGTTGACCACCATCTCCCCCACCAGGTTATTGAGGGTATCTAGGGTCTTAACCGGCACCTTAATGGTTTCCTCAAAGCGCCACTTCTTCGCGTTTCTCACGGTTCCCGATGCCGCTGGGGTGATCGCCCCGTCCTCTTTGGTCGCTTCTTGGGGAGGTAATCCTTTAGGCGGCGAGGTTACGATGCCACTTTGGGCGGAAGGCGATTCCCCCTGAAGCAAATCCTCTAAATCGTCAAAGGATGCGCCCCTCCCGGCATCGCCATCTGCCACTTTACCAGAAGTGTCCAATAACCCTTCCAGCTCAGAGAATAAACCCTCGCCAGACTCACTCCCCGCCCCAGTGCTGCCCCCATCGAGAAACTGCTCTAAATCAGAAAAACTGGCAGGGTCCGTTGCCCCTTCGCCTAACCCTAGCCCCGCCGCTAGAGCATCTAGCTCATCCAAATTCCCCGTGGAAACATTGGTGCTTTCTTCAGCCCCGCCTAAGTTCTCTAACAGTCCATCGAGTTCGCTAGCCACTCCTATGTCGTCGATTCCGTCCAGCCCGCCCAAATCGTCTAGATCTAGCCCGTCCAAACTTAAATCACCAGAGTCCTCACCGATTTCGCCCGTTTCTTGACCAATAAACTCAGACCAGTCATTCACGCCGCTAATCGTCTCTCCATCCAACCCTTCCACCCCTTCCAGACCATCTAGTTCCCCTAAGGCAGCGGTCTCAGAGGACTCTTCCGCGATCGCCTCACCTCCCAGGAGCCCCTCCAGGTCGCCATCGAGATCATCCCCGTCTTCGCCCCCTAACAGCACCACGTCAACGGAAGCATTTCCTTGTCCCGCCGCACTAGCCCCCTCCTGCCAAGGATCCGCATCTCCCTCGGGAAAATCATCCCCAAATAAATCTGCCAGCGCATCATCTGCTGCCGGGGACACCTCCCGCTGTCGCAAGCTGGCTCCGTTAATATCCAGGGCCACACTGGGATCGTCTAACTCCGGCACCGCAATTTCCGCTAGCTCCTCCGAAGGCGTCGCCGACTCGGGCTCCCCCAAGCCCTCCAGGCTAACGTCCTCAGCCAGCAAAGCATCCAAATCTTCCATATCTCCCAGCTCATCGGCGATCGCCTCTGATTCACCGCCATCCTCCTCCGTCAGCCACTGGTCCAGCTCATCTAAATCCTCCATTCCCAAAGCCGCCAGCCCCTCCGACGCCTCGCCGCCTTCCGGCACACCGCCCAAAACACCCCCAGCGTCGTCTGCACCGTCTGAGGCGATCGCCTCAAGGGGATCCTCACTCAGCAGCTCGCTCCCATCGTCGCCAATATCCCACGCCTCACCATCTAAACCATCCAAGCTGGGAATTCCCTCCAGTCCTTCGCTGCTGTCCTGGAGCCCCGACGTATCGAGCCACCCCTCCAAATCTGCCATGGATGTATCGTCGCCCAGGTCCGCATCGTCCCCCACCAATAAATCATCCAGCTCTTCTTCCAGCCCTAAAGATACTGGCTTATCCTGGTCCCCCCCCCCCATCTCACCGGCACCTCCCACTCCTTCCTCTAGGGAGATTTCTGGGGCGATCG
>ERZ1740065.2121-NODE-2121-length-12278-cov-12.392948_pt1 | contig 12278 bp, 10 predicted proteins | sample MGYA00581738_ERZ1740065 | MGnify/ENA primary metagenome ERZ1740065 (study PRJEB43018, sample SAMN04849749) | marine metagenome | isolation source: floating plastic debris | place: Pacific Ocean | collected 2008-09-01 | study: EMG produced TPA metagenomics... | reverse complement strand
ATCAATTAATCTTAGTTAATCTTAGAATAACTCGATTAAAATGCAGCACTAATTTCTATATTTGTTATTTATTAATTTTAGTTTTTAGTTGACTGAAAACCATCAGAACAATAAACACAAAATCAGTGGAAAATGAGGAGCGGATAACCAACCTGTGCCTCAACTCGAGCTCTGTCAATTAGTGTGCGGCTGTCAGCAATCAATCCACTCATGGCGCAGCCTAAGCAAAATGTTAGTAAAATATAGTTGAAAAGAATAGAATCAAATCGAAGAATGGTTCTACTTGTAACGCTTACCCAAATGACCATCAACTTCGAATATTTTTTCAATGCTATCAGGCTCTATAAGTGGCGATGTGACGCGCTTTTCGACAGCTAGAACAACGCCCTCTGCTGTCTGCACTCCAATGGCAGTAGCTCCTAATTTAATAGCTTCAATGGCATACTCCACTTGAAAAAGACGTCCCTCAGGTGAGAATGTGTTGACTCCACGATCGTACTCTGATCTTGTGAGGAACATTGTCTAGATGAAAATAAATGTAGCTAATTGAGAAGAAGAAGTCAGAGAGAAAAATCTGATAGTTTCGATTCTCTAACATGATGCAGCCAGCAGCACATTTGATTTGATAGTTCTGAATCAAATTCTTGCCTCGAAACAGTCTGAAATATGCTTTTCGTGGTGCGAAGATAAAATAATTCATTTATTTCGTGAAATATGTGAAGTCTACATAGGATATCACACATTTGATTCCGTATCACAACACAAACTGAGCTGTAGAGAGCATAAAATAACTCACTGGTTTTGATGTGGTCACCTTCTCTCGCCAAGTGCTGGAAATTTAGATTGCAGTGCAGAAATGAATGAAGTAAGTACCGCAGTAAATAAGACGTATATTTTTTTCTCATTTTCTAAATATCCATATGGACATCACTAAAAAATGAAATAACTTTTATTTAATACAATTTTTTTGTAAGAAAACTGTAAAATATAGGTTATATTAGCTCGCTACTTCCACCAATCAAAAATCTGTACGTACGAAGCACCGGGATTACGATATTGATCGAGCAGAAAAATCGAACACGCCTCGGCTATAACAACGTGAATGATCGTACGCACCCCTGTGCAGCGGAGAGAAGTTGTTGGGAGCACTGCAAGTCTTATAGTCTATAAATATTACACACAACTACAGTGAACAATGGATGTATTGGCTGTAAGTTCCCTTATTTATCTCGAAATGCTGGGTCGTGTGGCAGTGCCCTGCTGTTGTGAGTAGCTCTGCTTTCAACACGAATGTGCATTTTGCACCAGGATGTCCAGTGCCGGAATTAGAAGCTACTGATCGTGATATTAAAACTGGTTGTTATGTTATAGCCATAGTATATCTCCATATCGTTTTGACTACGTAGTTCTGATTGTGAGAGGCACCATGTTTGGTACACAGCAGCAGGATTGCCGTACTGAACCAAACAAACTTTTTCCATTGCATGCATCATATACTTGTACGGGCACTAAATTGAACACAGGTTGTTGAGCTAAGTCTACATGCAGGGCATATTCCTCTTGGAAATTCAGTATACCATGATACTTTTGACACATCCATGTGTTGCTTCAGTTCCCAGTCAGCTGCTGGATATCATCACGCATTCATCGCTGAAAACTTACGTTCTCATGTTTGATAGAAGCATATGGAGTGACAGCCTAGTAGTGCAGCCTACATTTTCATTCCACTGACCTATGATTCCAACATGCCACCAGGTATTTCTGATAAAACCTGATTGGTTTTTAGAACATCAGGCCTGATCCATACATTTTAAAGGAGCCACGAGGAATTCTCAAGATCTTGCAGCTGGTGAGTGTGCAGTTGAGCTTTAAGTGGCACAGAGGAGCATTCAATACCTTTTCATGCCTTGCAAGAGTTAATGCAATAGGTTTCAGATCAATATGATGGTCAAGATGACTGCTTATTATACGCCTAACCCCACTCATTTATGTGCGCATTGATTTTCATGGAAAAATTGATGCACGGCATTAATTGCGGAGGACCGATGTAATCGTAGATGTCAATGTTTACCAACCAGGTTTTGGCCATATTTGCCTTCGCCACGATTACAAGCATGAAAACAGCAAGCGAGATATTCATCAAGTGCTCCAACGAGACGGCTGAGACCGTGGTGAAGGTGCACTACGGATATCCGTTCAGGTGAGAGACCATACAATCACCTGCTCTCACCTGCTCTAACGGGTCTTATTTCTAATAAAGTTAGAACTGTGAACTAATTGAGTTCGAGTTTATCCATGAGCAGTTCACCAGATTTCCATGGATCGAATTGATGAGGTGCGCACTGGGGCGTACCGAAAAACCAGTGCGAACTAACCCTTTTTCATGGTGCGCACCCAGTTCGGATCGTACTCAGTTTGCCGCTGCTAGTGCAAACTGACTTAGCGTGGTTTGAGTTTGGGTTTGGCACTAGCCTTAGTACCATCGAGTTCGATTCATGGGAACCCAATGTTAGAGGGTGAATGGTGTGACATCATATGGCTGTGCTGGTACCACGGTGAAATGTGTACACACTGAGCCCATGAAATGATGGGATAAAAATGAGAAATACTTTTAGATGTTTCAGATTTACAAGTAGGTAAAAAGTTCACTGTATGGAGCTGTCAGGAACAGCTCTAGACCTCATGCTAACTGGCTCTTGCCGCTTTGTCTCAGGATCAAGTCTACGGCTATGATCTCGCTGCCGTTCTGCTCTAACAAGCAAACTGAGAGAGATGATATATTCGCTGGAAACTTCTCGGCGTCTGCCGAGTTTTTCTGCTTTGTCGGAGTGATCAGTTTCCTCGTCTGCCTGCTAGCCGTACCGGCATACGTGCTCTTTAACTCATTCTTCGTCAAGGGAACACTTATGAGCAAGTTTGTAAGTCAAATCCATTCCTCCAAATTATCAATAGGTAATCATAGGAACAGAATTAGGTCAGCATACTCTTATATTGATTGACAGGATTTCGTCGGGTCGGCAGTCTGGACTATCGTGTGGTTCATTGCCTCTACAGCATGGGCAGATAACGTGAGCAAGTTAATCGCTTACATGGACCCAGACAACCTGATAGCTGAGCTCGGGCCCGAGTTCTGTCCCGAAGGTCGGTGTCGGGCAAGGCGTGCTGGTGACACTTCAAACCTAGTCGTATCAGCTGTAAGTCCGAGTCTAATTATAATGTCACAACCATTGGATAGCGTGGCGTGTTGCACTCGTCTCCATTGCAGCTATTTGGGTTCTTGAACATGGGAGCAGAGGCCGCCGCTCTCTGGTTCCTGTTCAAGGAGACAGACTGGTTTAAGGACAAGGATGAGAGAGATATGGGAGATCCCCAGGCAGACTTTGACCAGCCATACGCCGATCCAGGTCAGACTACAAACCTCTCCTCCTCCTCCCTCCCTCCCCTCCCTCCTGCCTTCTTCGTCTGTTCATTCCTTCCGACTCACCCAGTGTCTCCCTCCTCAATGGGCAGCATGAACCAATCAGATATCAGGTCTCAGCTTGATGAATGGCACTGACACTAATAGCATTATTGTGATGGTAACCATAAATTTAAGTATGATCGCGGAGTTGTCCGCTCTCTATAGCTGATGCTTCTCCGTTGGCAGGTTACCAGACTCCTGAGTACAACAGCAATCCAAGTCAGCCAACGACACCCACCGGTGGTATGCAGTCATCGTTCGGCAGCACAGGTCAGCAGGACTACTATGGCAACAGTCAGACGGCGTACTGAACAGCAGAGTCGACTTTTCAGGCCTGGCCACACCCATACGCCATCTTGGCCATGCCCATAACACATCTTGGCCATGCCCATAAGGCATCTGATTTCTGTCCGTCAGATCATGATCGGATTTGTAGTCAATTCCTCATTTAATTTTGTTGATGTTTTGAAGTGAACTGTATCCAGGTCTTGAAGTTAGTTAATTAGAGTGACAGTACTGCTGTACCTGATATACCCAGTAATAGACAACGACATACCAGGGCAGATCGAACCAACGACCAACATCCAGTGTCAGAATGTAATAATAAACTCATGAAGAAAAATGGAAAGTGAAGTTGTGGTGCATGCTAAATTAAACAGAGTTGGACAAACTTAGAATACTATTACAAGATTTCCTTATTACTGTTATAATTTCATACAGATGAAGAAACCAATAAAAATTAAAGCAGAGACTGCGCAGGGCTAGCAAAGGCTGCCTCCAACCAGGCAGCTGCCTACCACACAGTGTTCTATCAGTTTTTATTGTACTGATGACATTGACATTGATTATTATAGACAAAGAAACTATCACAGGATTGGTACGGGCTGGTGTACCCCCTTACTATCATAGGATTGATACAGGCTGGTGTACTCCCTTACTATCACAGGATTGGTACGGGTTGGTGTACCCTCTTACTATCACAGGATTGGTACGGGCTGGTGTAGCCCCTTACCCCTGAACGAAATCAAGGGTACAGCATAAATACCAGAGTCATCAATGTTTCCGCAACCTGGAGTTGCAGAAGAACAAATTGAATACGAATTTCCGTCCGATTGTAGTCTGCGACTGCCAAGTTGGCAGTATGACAAAATCTGCTTGTTTTGTTACACAATCTTGTTTGCCAGGAACTATTGTGCCATTAAAATTGAGACCAGTGTTTTCGAAGCACCGTTCCAACTGTTGCAAAACAGAAGCCAAAAACTAATGGGGAACAAAGAGGCCTATTGTCAGGGGTTTGAAGACCATTTACTGTGGTTTTAATCAATGAGGAATGATACTGTGGTTGCCAGTTGATGCAGCTTAGATACATTAGGCTCGATTGAGTCGTTCAACAAACATACCACAAGGTCGACAGAAGGCTGCTGTAAGTATGTTTGTAAAGGTGAGCTGGTCGTGTAGAGCTTAGACTGGATTTCTTTGACCTGAATCTAAGAGATGTCGGAGCTCTCACTTCAACGGCGCCGCAGCGGAGCCATTTCTGGCTCGGAACGAATAACTGGCGTTAAGAATGCTCAAGCAGACGTGCTTCTGAGTCGCAAGAAGCAGCAGTATGATACTCTGATGAAGAAGCGAGAGCAGGTATTGCTGCAATGACATAGTAAAGCATATCCGCTGCATTAGTTTACTAAACTTTATTCACTTTCTCAATTGAGCGTATTTGATGATTTTCTAGATCTACGTATCTATGACCAAAAAAGTGGTAGAGGCTTGTATTTTTTTAGATCTGTTATGAAATCTGTTTGTCCGATTAGTCCCAGCAGACGGGAGTATGTATATAGTAAGGCCAAGTCAATACAAGCCCATCTCGCATCACATTCCTGGTAGGGTACGAGGGACTGAGATTTTTACATCCCAATAATAGATAGGGCAAAAGTTAAGGTGAATGAAAGGTGGGATGAATGAAGATGAAGTGGATGTACACTCAGTTAAAATTGATAGGATATACAGCTAGAGGAGTACAAGCTAACCAACGACAACAAGGTTCTGAATCTAGAAAACAAGAAGAATGATCTGGAATACAAGAAGCGACTCTACCCACAGGCAGACCTCAGCAATGAGGAGATGGCCGTCGTAAACCAGGAGAAGTACCTGGTCAGTTGAGTGAAACCTTAATCCTCTAAAATCAAACTATAATTTGATATTTCAAAACTATCACTAGTAATTTAAACTTGGTGTGAATTACGCTGCAGGTAAGGAGCGGGAACAAGCTCTGCTACACTGACAAGTCGCTCAGCAATAAGGTGAGGCATAGAGCGTCGACGGAGACAGTGCCGCCCATAGTGGCCGAGGCGCGGCTTACCATTGTCAGGAGGGAGATCATAAAGGCTGTCGAACAGAACCGCAAACACATGTACAGCTTCCTGGAGAAACCTGTCAGCCGCCAGGACAAGAAGAGACTACGGCAAGGGACAGAAATTGACGCTTTTGATGAACTAGAAAAAGTTCTAGAGGAGAATACGGTAAGCTCAAGTCAAAGTATGAGCAGATATCTGGTGTCAGTATGGGTTTTCTCTAAAAGCATAGCAGCTTGTTTAACTGAAGTGTGTAGTACAGACATAACGTAAGTGGTTTTGAATTGAATGTTTTTAGAAGTAGTAAGAGGTTGTATAGTACGTGGATCGTGTTACTACATATATCATCGTACAAAAGGGATAGATGGTTATAAACGAGGGTAACAGCAGTTGGAGACAGAACAAAATCTAAGTCAATGATTGGACAAAAGACTTGGCATGGAAGCACATCTCCTACTTATTACAGTTACCTGGCTTTGCTGGTCACTTGATGCCAACAAAGAAGTCTCCAGAGGAGAGTAATGAGCTGAAACATAAGAATGAACAGTACCTGGCCCTACCAACAGTAGAGAAACAAGTACTGGCGCACTCTCACCCTCCCCCCTCTTCAACCAAGAAACAGCCCAAGAACCCAGGCTTAACATTGAAAGTTCCCATGACACATCGACACAAATCATTGGAAGCCAGAGAAACAGAGGTCTGAGACTGAAATCTGTGATATACCAGTTTTTGATACAATACATATTAAGTCATGTCAATAAATATAAATTCATATGAAGTCATATGAATCCATGCAAATTCATGCGAGTTAATATGAATTCATCTGAAGACATGTGAATTCATGTGAATTAATATGAATTCATGTATATTCATTGGTGATAAAATATTTAGGAGATTCACCATCTGATCAAGCAAAATCCAGTGCTGAAAGACGCCATCGAAAATCAGCACAAGGAGAAGGCCTTACAAGACACAGGAAAACCACGGCAGCCAATATCAGAAGTCCTGACCAGAATGGCTCGCAAGAAACCTCCGACCAAGTCACAGATGCAGGCGAGTGGCCATTACATAATAACATGATTAATGCTATGGTACAACATGATAAAATGCAACTATTTGAAACTGCTGAACACTGTTCAACATTTGGTAGTAAAGTCAGCTGGTCCATAGTTGCAGTGGTTTGACTAACAATTACAGACGTTGCATTATTATCCCTCTACCACTAGGAGTTGTCCACTCCTGATTAGATGATGCCATTCGTTTCCGTGACAGCTGTGTATTAGAACATGAGAAGAACAACTGATTTGTTATGCAATCGCATAAGCTGAAAATACCAATGAAGACAATATTTGTAATCATGCGTTATAAAATATTTGCATGCTAATATTTTCTGCTCACTACTATGTTCGGCATTTTTTACTCTTCTATCGGTAGGCGCCGGTGTTACGCCGGATTTTGTCTGCACTCATTATGCTTCCGCACGTAAGCCTGCTTTAGTCTAAGCTTAACACCAGCGTTTATGAAACCGGAGCGCCTACCGATAGAAGAGTAAAACATATTCTCCGTCTGACATAAAGCGGAAAGGTTATTGTCAGTGATTTCCTGTCAACTCCTCAACAGCGCAATGTTCAAGTGCAAACATTTTTGGTTTCACAGTAGCAATGCTTGATAAAATGGCTGCTAACCTCCAACCTCCATGTATACACTCCATGATTGTTGACGAGGAAAGATAATTATTACAGGCTGAGCTTGACAATGTTCAAAACCAGGTATCCGTCTTCTGCACGAGGATAGAGGAGCTGCTCTGGGCTTATAAAGAAGAGGCATTCCAGCAGCAGCTCCGCTTTGTCAAAGACAAGGATGCTGAATTGAACAGGTGCGTCAATCAGACATTCACGCGTATTTAGAGACCGAGCGCAGCCACACGGAAAAACGGAGTTGTCTACACCTGTATCTAGATTCATGGATACGATGCAGAAAAGGAACAGAGTAGCGGCGGGGGAGAGGAGCGACACTTTACATGAATATCATGTGACGGTGGAGCCAAAGAAACGTCCCATGACGCAGGCGTCATCATATATCCCCAACACACGATTAACTGAGAAACAGAAGGAGAGCATCATCATGCGTAACCTGCTTATCAACCGACCACGGCAGGTCGAATCGGCGCCTGTACGCAAACGGGGTAAGTAATCACTGAACGCAGTCAACTGACATCAATTCTTAGAGAGAGAGGACAACTCTCAATTCTTAAAGGGATACCTCATCACATGGAGAAGAGGAGCCAGCACCACTCGCCGACTGCGAAGCTGCAGCGAATGCTGGAGAAGAACAGGAGCCTGCTGGACGCTGTGGTGAAGGGACAGAACAGCGACAGGAAGGAGGAGGTTAACGGTGGACTGGTGGCGGCAACAAAGCAGGTGGAGATGACTGCGCGATAGCGCAATGTAACCCAGTGAGATTGTACTAATAGCAGATAACGGCTTTATTATAACCTAATAGATAGTATAAATGAAAATTACAAGAAAATATACTTTACCGAGTAGAATAATAGCACATCATCACATCAGCATGATTGTGGCTACATGAAGCCAGGAGGAGGCATGTGGTCGTTGTTGGGTCTGTAAAACATAACACTAAATTAGTCACATGAGATGGAAATGACGGTTAATGTGTCTATCTGGTAAACTGACCCAAACCTGAACGGGCCTCGGCCTCCAAGATCAGGTCCAAAAGGGTCAAACCTGGCGCCTGGAGGTATTGAGCCTCTGCAAACAATGAAACAGAGAACTGACTGCTCTGAGAGTTATTTTGCATGGCGTTAGCATGTTTGAAGCAGTTGGTATATTAGTGTGCAAACAGTGAAATAACTGCTTGGTATCTACTGGCCATGAATGGAGGTAGCTGGTACAGTAATGAAACCACTCTATATCAATCCTATATCATAAAGAAATATGTTGTCATGACAACGAATTGAATCCGGAATCAATGTGACACTCACAGTGGTATACGGCCTGAGATCCCAGCATTAGGGTGAGGACCTGGTCGATGCCCACCTCGCAGAGGGTCAAATATCATTCCTCCTTGACCCGCACGCAAAGGGTCAAGGTCACCGACACCGATACCAGAAGGGTCGTAGGACGGTATCCCAAACCTAGCAGATACAGGAGATAGTAGGTAGTTAGTATCTTAGTAAACAGCAGCAGGCTAACTCAATCAGGTACCTGTCCTGTCCTGGGTTCATAGGACCGTACGACCGGTCATCTCGGAGAGAGTCCTCTTGTAGCGCAGACTCTGTGGATGTCTGCTGTTTCTCTTCTTTTTCTGGCGAGATGACGGGTCGCATTTCTGATTTGAACTGTTTGTACAGCGACTGCAGATTGACGTAAGCTCTGATAGACAAACAGACAGAGTCCATGATTCATGACACGGCTCTGGTACAGCGAGGCAATGAAGAATACTAAAGTGTGGATATTTACTGGTCGAAATCTGTGAATTCTTTGGAGATTACACTGCTGACGCTGACATTCAAGCAGACCACTTTCTCGGATCCATCCTCCTAAAATATCACAAAACAATGTTCACCAGGATTTAATTCATTAAAAGCTGTCATTCTGAAATTGTGACATAAATCAAACATATTGCGCATTTATCAATCAGCCCTGACACTAGTTGAGGTACAGAATGGATGTATGAGATTAATATGACTATGACACCGTGAATGCTGAGGTGACCTGACTCAGTTAGGTGACCTGACTCAGTTAGGTGACCTGACTCAGTTAGGTGACCTGGGCTAAACTAAGTTAGGTTAAACTGGAAACTAGCAACGGCTGGATAGAGCTGTCAGAGAGAAATATTCACATAGAAATGCTGTCTAATCTTATAGGAACATTTGCCAAAGTTAAGATATTAAATTTTGAATGAAGAGCCATTCCAAGCGGCATCTATGTTCATAGATCATTGGTGATGAGTTCAATGCTCCAAGTGGCAGCTCATTGTCATAGATAATTGAGTTCAATCAAGTTCTTCAGTATCAGAGACAGGAGACTACCATCAGGTGGATGAGAGCAGACTCGTCCATTTTGATGACTTTGAGCTTGAGTCTCCGCGAGCCGACTGCATACTCTAGAAGGTAGTCGTTTTGGTTACTGTTCCATCCAGGCGGTAGTAGTTCTGTTGTCTTCTGCAGTCAAAATAGCATGATTACTGAGCAAATCAGCACATGTAGCAAAACATGCGGACATCTATATAAGCATAGACATAAGACGACATGGATTTTCATGAGAAGTGTACGTGCCATTGGCTAAGTAGATTACATATCCCAAGACAAGAATAACGGCTTGCTTGTAAATTCAAATACAGAGAGTGATCATTGCCAATAACATGTACTTACGGAGCTGCCATCTTTGACACACTTTGCTCCCGCCTGAATTATAAACCAATGGAAGGTAGCGACAAGCGCATCTAACCGTGAGGTGAGGGAGCTCGAGATAGAGTTGTAAAGCAACTCTAATCCAACAACTTGTGTATCTCCACCAGTAGCTGAACTTGCCATTTTTTAATTGTAAAGAGCAAAAGTTGATCAGTTGCCAACCTCGATTTCATTCAAATAAAATCAAGGTCAAGGTTACCTCGGAATTACCAAAATTTCACCACATGACATCGGCAGAGGTGTTCATTCATTTCGATTGTGTTTCACATTAACAAGGCGAACTACGCATGTAAAGTAAATTGAATCCCAGCAATCAATCACTATACGAAAAAGTGATTGCTACTTTATGTTGAAATGGCTGAGACCTGCAACAGAGACAAGAAATATCTGTTTCATTTCGCCAATGATTTCTCTGAGTTCAGAATACCGGTACGTTTTTTTCTGATCATGCCCTTGCCTTACCGATACAGCTAGGCAGACGTATAAATTTGGAATTATCTGTTTTCCTAGGAGATAGAAAGCATTGCTGAGGCTCACATGATTGCGCTGCAGCAGCGTGCAAACTTCTCAGAGGTGATATACTAGCCCTTTACATAGATTCAAACAGTCAAGGGAATGCAGTTTCATACATGACAATCCAAGAAACAATCTCTTAAACGTTATTTACAGGATTGTCCGTTTAAAGTGTACTCTAACCTAGAGTACAAGGATATTGGCATACTTGCTAGAAGATCAGTTTCATTGAGGTGAGGCCTGGAAGCCTATGGTCCTTTTAAACTAGAGAACTTTCTCTGTAGTAACGAATTCTCTGCTTCCAAAACATTTAGAGCAATATATGAATATTGTGGGGAAGCTAGTTCTCTCGATACCATGCTGGACGGGGTCAAGGTTTTCGCTCAGGTCAGTGTACCTTTCACCTCCGGACCTGCGAGTTTGGAACTGGCATTTACAACCCTATAACCTTTCTAGACAAATCCGGATAGACAGAAATCCTTTAAAGTGACTATCGAAGCCTTTAACAGAACTTACACCAATCGAACGAAGCTGAAGCTGGAGATGATTGAGGTATTTTAGCCGGAGAAGGGATGCTGATAACTGTAACCATGACGACGGATGTTGTTGTGGTGTAGTGTAGATCTCATTTGCCCAACTCAGTTGTCAGTGAACCACAGAGAGTTATTGTGAGATGGGATTGTGTGAGTTTACATTTATTCTAGTTGATCGCAGATGCGCTAGATATGACTGGCCCAGTCAACTTATCGAATCCGGAAATTGTCTTCTCTTTGTTTGAGTATTACGGACCACACGGCTCAAATCCACCAGATGAAGCACTCAAGTTGTTCTTTGGTAAACTGGTGAGTATATGCGGATTCTCTATTGACTACTAAAATGAAACCGATGTCACTGGAAGTTCATTTTCTACCAAGGTCATGGAAAGCAACAGGGAGAAAGATCTTAGAAAGTTCAGTTTGAAGTCGCGACACTTCATTGGTAAGTCACTGATAACTGACAGCTCACTACTATATGTGATGTGATATTCTATGTGTGGATGCCAGAAAAGAGTCATCTGCATCCTCACCTTTTCTGTAGGTAACACCAGCATGGATCCCACTCTATCATTCCTCATGGCAAACATGGCTAAAGCAGGCGAGACGTCTCTCGTTCTGGATCCGTTCGTGGGCACAGGTACGCAGTAACTCCTCTATCCGCCACACACTCCCCTTTGGTTATTGGCCTCTGTCTGAATGTGTTACTGTTGAATAGGGAGTCTGCTGCTCTCGTGCGCTCACCATGGCGCATACGTTATGGGTATGGACATCAACCAAGTACTCTTACATGGCAGAGGTAAGAGTGTTATAGTGGCTGGTCATCTGCTGCTATCCCTCGATCGCTTGTGTATCGGCAGTTACCTTCTCTGAGAGTTCGTTATCAGAGGTCACCATGAGTTTATCGGTGTGACTGTACGATATACGCCACTACCAGTACTCAGTACTCAGTACTCAGTACTCAGTACTCAGTACTCAGTACTCAGTAC
>ERZ1740065.2120-NODE-2120-length-12279-cov-11.461306_pt1 | contig 12279 bp, 8 predicted proteins | sample MGYA00581738_ERZ1740065 | MGnify/ENA primary metagenome ERZ1740065 (study PRJEB43018, sample SAMN04849749) | marine metagenome | isolation source: floating plastic debris | place: Pacific Ocean | collected 2008-09-01 | study: EMG produced TPA metagenomics... | reverse complement strand
TAGTGGTGAGGATAGGTGATAACTACCGAGACCTCATGAGACAGTAATTCAGCTATACTCATTAGTTAGCCACATATTGAGACCTTGGGGTGTTCCAAACATGGTGAATAGTTGTCTATACAATTGGCTTCCATCCACATTTTGAACTAGAAATTGCCAAAATTTTCTCTGGGCGCTGCCCCATACCCCTGCCTACGGTGTCATCCCTTGCATCAAACTCAGGAACGCCCCTGCCAATACACCAGATCGAAGAGCTGTCCATAGGAACTATGGAAACCTTGAATTCAGGTTGTAAGACATTATTTTCTTGGTCAGTGAGGGAATGCATGTGCACCCATTTCTGAGTTGAGGTAAAGGCAAAATTAGCCATTTGAACCCAACGTCAGAAAATCCTGGAGAGAACCCTGGTTCCCTTATAAGAAAATTACAATTTAAGCCTTGGTAAACCCACTATTGACTCTGCAACTGCAAATTTTGTTTTGCAGCCTTTCTGCGGGTGCTTTCTTGCGGATTGGGAGCTAGTGTACACACACCTTTATGACCCTTGCCCCACCCATAAGTTGGCAAAGCATAAATCTGTCGTGTGCAAGTAAACGAATAAACGAACAACAAACTTGGAATGAAACTTAGATTAAAAATATAGGGTGGTGCAGTTCAACTGCAGCTAAATGTAGTACTTAAGACAAAAGCAGGGCGATAGGCAATAACAGCAGATCTCTGTATTAAATCGTATATGTAGATTACATACATCCAATAATATTCACTCTAAAGTAAGACTTAATGCCTTTTTTTGATGATGCTTTGGAGTTGTCTTCTTGTCTTTTTATGGAGTTCAACCAAGACTTTTAATGTATTTCCACGGCGTTGGCGCCACAGCTACCCCCCCCCCACCATGACTGTTAGCCAGGGGTTTGTGTCTCTCGTGGAATAGCGTGCTTTTATCCAGTTTATTCTGGTTTATAGTTGAAGGCACCTGCTCAGACCTGCCAGCAGGCCCCATAGACATAGAGATATATGCAGGAAAGTGCTATGGAGAGACAAAACTTGGCGAGTGTTACTTCGGATGGAACGGTGACACCCACATAATGGTGTCGGAGACATTCATGGAGCGAGAGATCATCGAGTTTTAGATGAGATATAAACAATAGCGTAGCTTGGTTTTCATACGTATTACCCGATCTGTATTCAAAATTTGTCCAGGCTGAATAACATTAGTATAATAAGCTTTTGTGATTATCCTGTTGTTATGCTCGTGCTTGTCTGCATGCTCTTGCTTTTTTGGCGGACCTAGGCTTTCTAGCAACTGCCAGCAAACTCCCGATAAAGCTCCCTCAGGTGTTCCTAGGCGGTGTTAGTAGGTGGCAGTTAGTGATCCCCCCAGGTCAAGTTTATTGGTGTTTGACAGATGGCAGTGTATGCAAACCAGCGTAGTAAAGACAACCAGGCAACCAGTAGAGCTGTCTCTTCCCTCTGCGCTAGAGTTGTCTCACTGTTCTATCTCACCGCTACTGGATACATGGTTTCCTGGTTACTAATAAGACATACATATATACTGTGATGTTATGGTTGGTTAGTTTTACCATCTCATACCATTTATTGATATCATGCATTAACACCTATTTTATTTCATGTTTCCGCTCTGCCTTGCAGTCTATCATTGAGCAAATTTGTATTACCCTTCTTGTTTCCTTGAGTGTCACCTAAAGCTAATGAAAACTGAGTCAATCTTGGTGTACATAGCCACCAAGCCCCGCCCCACCAAGACATACAGCCAGAAAGCAAAGCAGCTAACATCCAATAGTCAGCTAGAGTCCAGCAGCAACACCCGTCTTTACTACACTGGTTTGCATACACTACCATCTGCCACCTTGGGAAAGTCACTAACTGCTACCTACTAACACCGCCTACAAACACCTGCGGGAGCTTTATTGGGAGTTCGCTAGCAGTTGCTAGAAAGCCTAGGCCCGCCAAAAAAGCGGGAGCATGCGGACAAGCGCGAGCATAACAACAGGAAAGTCACAAAAGCCGTATGATATTTTTAAGTCTGACTAAAACATGTAAAATACTTTCTAGATTGTATAACGAAAGGCATTTCTCTTCCAGAAATGTATGAGCAGTTGTTCACAAAATTTCGCATGTAGGGGGTGAGCTGAGTTCAACCCCTGCATGTAATGGCACCAGTTTCTGTAGCATGGTTACCTATCCGTCAGTGAAATGACTGGAAAATTTAAGGCAAACATAATATTCTATTGATTGCTATTGGTGTTTGGAGTCGTCTTTTCATGTTAAATTGTGACTGCCGAACTTGAGCGTTACGTAGCAGACAATTGTCATATTTATAGTCAATCAACCTGTTCAACTAGGACTACATCCACTTGACACTTTTTTGTACGCAGTTCATGGATACTGTAAACTGGAAGATGATAGCCATTGAAAATAACTGCGATTTAGACTGAACTTCACAAATCGCAAATTATTTGCGCTCTACAATGTATGTGATTTCAGTAACTCATGTTGACTAGTGACTGTTGATTCAGTGGGTGTGAATGTGCAGCTGTTTTCCACTCAAAGTTCATAATTTCCACATCTGAGAACTCTGATGTACCGTTCCCACCACTCACTAACCCATCAGATAACCAGTATAAAACCAGGCAATGGCTGGTAATGTAATATCAAGTTCAGTTCGGTCCTGTAACAATATAGCGAAATATTGTTTGCAATTATAGCAAATCACAATTGACACCTTTGTTTTTGTCTCGCAATCATTTTCCACTTTACAGTAGTTCGGTAATGTTGCTTGGCCATATATTGAAACATTGCATTGCTGATTCCTTACTGCTAACTGGGCACTTGCTAGTCTCAATAACTCTATGTTCGAAATAAATGTTATCCATCGTGACACACTATTTCCTTATATTTGGCTACTTCCTTCCCATCACAATGCTGTTGGCTTTCAACGACTCGAGTCCAAGAGTTGTGGGTAGCTGCCCTGTCTCCCCCTCTCTCTCCGTGTCCGTCTCTCTGTCCGTCAATTTGTCTATCCATCTGTCCGTCTGTCTCTCATTACCTTTTGAACATCCGACTATCTAAATCGAAACATAGATTTTACAGGTCAAGTCTCTGGCCAAAATTATGATATCATAAAAATGGAATTGGTAGCAACAGAAATGTTAGCGGTTCCTTAAAAAATTATAAAGAAATAAAAATGATAACAATCTAACATTAGTGATGCCATAAATGGGAAGACAACATCAATAAAAGGTATAACGGGTATAACTTCCATAGCGAATTCCAATGATAGCGATAATTTTTCAACGCTATTAGTGCACCAATTAGATAAGTGCTATCAAGTCCGGTTTTACATCACAAAGTTTACCGACAAAATGGCGTGCAGATAATTTATCCTCTAAAGATTAACCTTAATCTGAGCCTTAATCTGAGCCTCAATCTTAACCTTAATCCGTTGTTTGAGCAGTTAAATCTAATTTTGGACGGTGTCATGAAGTGATCTCACTAAACTTCTCTGAGCTTACATTATAATAGTATGGGGGTGGATCTAGGATCCAAAGAGGGGTGTCAGTGCAGCCCTAGTGCACTCCTAGTGTACCCCTAGTGCAACCCTCTGGATCTACCTACGGTATGCTATGCAATGCTTGTTCATACCGGCACTGACACTGAAAGGCAAAGTGTTGATTAAAATCAATGCTTCTAATGATACTTACTCACCGATGTGACCAGTGAGTAAGCTATTACTGCTTAGTGGACTGGTCGATTCCTCAAGGAAGGAGTACATACTTTTTTGGTGGGAGTAGGGGAGTTGCTCTGCAACCATACTGGCTGTATGGCCACAGGAGCAATTTTGGTCGGATGCTCTTCCTGTTGATTGGGAATCGAGCTGGGACCACCTGCACAGGGGCTGGCGGCGCTAACCACTTAGTCACGGCTGCTGCTTAAAATCGATGCTTCTAACGACAATCAGCAATCTGCATCCGGTGAAATACATGATGACATGATGAGCGATGGATGTCAGTCTCCGTGCTTCTCTTACTGAGCTTCACAGATGACCAAGGAGCTAGCAACATGATAGCATTCAAATCTATGATATTTCTCATTGTCTTTACTACTGGATACTGTCGCTCACAAATGATACTCTTATGTCAAAATCCGCGAGGTGAATCAGCTATTATCGACGCACAAAAACTGCCGTTAGCAGGTAGGTTGCTTTCATCATGTTATCTACCTGCGCTTTTGCAAACACGTGAAAGTCATCAATGTGTTTTTATTCCAGTACACAATCCTCTCATTATGTATATCAAATTGTTTGTAGATAGCTGCGAACTCAATTGCTGAAAATGGATAAGCAGCGTTGTCATGATAAGTAACTCATGACTCTCATGTTTCCAGTGAATGGTAGTGATGACTATGAGCTGACAGGTGCCCGGTCAGTGGTAGAATGCGCTGGATTATGCCTAATAGATAGCACCTGTCAGGCTGCTGTCTATAGAGATGTCGATCAATGCCTCCTCATCAGCGATCATGGAGAGAGCTTTGGTAATGAAAGCACAGGTAATGGAACATACCTTGACTTTGGGGCGCTTCAGTACACCAAGGTGAGCATTGATCTCATGCTTAAGGTGAATTTCTCACTGGCTTGCTATCAGAGCTGGGAGCTGGTTTAACTTAATGAACTCAAGTCACTTTTTGGTCATTTTGGACTCGTAGGCTGCTATCACTTCAAATGACTTTATATTTCACCTTTGACCCATTACTTCACTCCGCACTTTAATTCGCCTACTCAGAACAACTTCAGTCCAGAGCAGACTACTATCTATCTACAGCTGCATTGCTCTCTTCTTCATCCTACAAATGTGTTATAAGCATCACTGCTCTGCCCTATCTCTCATACAACCATAGCCTCCAATAATTTACACTTCAACTTTACTTAAACTCTACTTTAAATGACTTGAAACTTGACTTAAAAGTGCTCAACATGAAATACTGGATTTCAAACTTGGACTGCTGGTATCTGAGTGCCACGATCTATGAATTGAGACCCACAACCACAATGACTTGATGCTGGACTTGAGTTTGGAAACTGGTGACTTTTCTCAGTTAGAGTATGAAACGATAGATGGGGTATTTTCCCACCTCTGGCTACTATTATCCTGTCATTAACCTTTCAGGAAACACATCATCACTGGATCCCTACCAGAAAAGTAAAGATTAGCTCTATGCACAATTAGGATTTGACTGCGATCGTCATGTTCACAATTGGACAAGCTTGAGTTTACGCCTCTGATTCCTACTGTGTTCAATAGATGCGGGAGATGTTTTGGCCTACTTCTATATATCTTACGCTCATCTATGTAACAGTTGTGATAGAAGGAGAAAACCAATTATATTAGTGGAAACCGTATTAAATTGGAGCTGCTCATAGTATGTAGTCATAGAGAATATGGTTGAATTTTGTAGACTGATTTGTGTCCACAACCATGTTTAGAAACTGCTGTCTGCGTTTACGACTGCACATCCGGCTCGGAGATCAGAGGGTGTGTGGATTTGGACAAGTCTAAATACGGTAGGGCGAACATCTAACAGATAAAACGTGAACATAAAAGGTCCATATTTCTGTGCTTTCACATTTACAGTCATTTCTTCACATCCTCCCCCGGTTGGTTTTGTAAAGGCTGTCATTAAGTTGTGTTTAGACCCATAGCTTGTTGAACTGATAAACCGGTATTGAATTTCAGTGGCTCTCACTGACTGCTGCATTTTCTAATAGAGGTTTCGACCATTAAGTGTTAAGCCCGTTGAGATATGGAAATGTGTTGAAATTTGATGCCGATTTCCTATGTTCCATGAATGCAGGATAATGGGTCCATCACTCATGTCTGCTAGAGTGATACTTACATGAAAAGTAAGAGGAAGTTTATCCTAAAACAGCTTATCTACGTACAGCGTCCTACAATATTGCTAACCCAGCGTTTAGAAATCTCAGAGCGACCATCAATCGTAATGCGAATAATCTCATCCTCCTCCTAAAAGCTTTTCCCTCTTTGTAACAAGAGTTAAATTGCTCTAACTTTTTGTTAGTAGATCTACAGTTGCACATAAAAGCAGAATATCCTGGATTTTTATAAAGTTTTCCCAAGAGGAGAAAACTTTTGATACCATGAAGTTTGCACTGAGCATAGGGCGATGGTATATTCCTTACTCACTCACTCACTCACTCACTCACTCACTCACACCCCTTTGCTCCCTCACTCACTCACTCACTCACTCACTCACTCACACCCTTACTTACAGATTCATGTCCGTTTGAGCCGAGGATATCAGGCAAGGAGTTCTACTTGGCAGGGCTGATTGGAGACATCGATGACGACAACCATGTCTTCTTTGTAAGTGAAAACGTTATAGAGTTCTATTAGCTCCCACTGGGATAATCAAAATCAGCGTGAAATAATTAATATCCCATTTTTTAATTTAATTTGCTTTTAGAATTTTAAAATATCTGCAAGTTACTGGATCATAGAAAACCTGAGATTTCCAGCTGATATTTCCTATATGCATTGTGGGATAGCTTCCTTCAGTGAGCATATAGATGTTTGAGACAGCACTAATAAGCAATGACATACTATTAGTGGGCTCTTCAATATTGTTTTAATATGAGATTGAACATGAATAAGTCTTTTCAAACACACTTTGATGTGAGTCATTTATCAACTCACCACGAGTTAGCCTGTTGAAATGAAAGGTTTGTATTGTGGTCTGTTTAGACTGTAAGATTCTACAAGCATTATGATTGGACAACGCTGAGAGTGAGGTTTAGAGGTTTACTCAGGGCTGGATATGGTTCGATAAACAGCTGGGGAAATTGGCTCATCTACTTTAATGGATCACCATGCTCCAGTCCGGCGCCGATTGAAAGCGTCAACTACAACAATGAAGACAATATCTCCCACCAAAAGATGACAGGAAGTACGCAGAATTATTACAGTTTAGATGTACCAATTAGTGTACAAACGTAACACGGCACCTCTAACACTCCACAGGTAAAATATCGGCTATCAGAGCTGGGAACACTTACCATTTTTAAAACTCAAGTGTGAAGTCATTGTCTTTAAAATCCCAATTCATAGATCTTGGCATTCATATGCCGGAGGTCGACATCTGAAGTCAAGTCTAGTCTTCCCGATTGGATTTTTTTTAAGTCAAAGTCAAGTGCCGAGTGATTGATACTGTAGTTTAGGTGAAGTCAAAATGTAAATTATTGATGGTTATAGCTGTATCCGAGATGGAGCAATACACGTAAGCAATAGTTTCTAAAAGCCATTTAAGTGCATAGGTGTTGAGCAGTGACGCGTAAAACATGTTCGTAAGATGAGCAAGACACCAATGTACCCTAAGATAGATAGTTGTCTGAAGCCGAGCTGTACACGGCTCTGGACTGAAGTTGCGAAGCCGAAGTGAAGTTTGGAGCAAAGGAGTGGTGGAATGTCAAGTATTTTGTCGTTGTGGTCATATCAACAACCATCGGTGATTTCTTTAGTTCATGGAATCTGCTACAACCTACCCAGGGGAGATAACGCCATAGACCTCAGAACTTACTCAGTAAACTCTTATATGTCTGTTGGAGCGTTCAACACAACGTCTCGTCTCTACATCGATGAGCTGTCAATCAGAAGTACCACCTACTCATCGGAACCAGCGGTAGCCAGCTGTCCTGGACTGAGCTTCTTCAACACCAGAGAGTTTGTAACCGATGGAGAGTTCTTCCTTGATCCTGAAAGGGAACTATTTGTAAGGAGACCCCAGTTCTCATGCTTCAGTATATATTGCAGTCAATCAGTTTACTTACTTTACGTGCATTACCTGTGTTTGTCTGCATGTGCCTCTGTAAATTTCGCGGATAGGCATAGAAGTTTATAGCATGTAATTTCCTGGTTAGATAACCAGTCGCAAAAAGAATGTTACCTGGAAGAATGGACAGTTTCATATCGTGGATAAATATTGGTAATACTCGTCGGCGTTTTTTATTTTTACATCTGCAGTCACCACGGATTATGATGACCGCATTTCGTCCCCAGTTAGTTCAGGCTTTTGTCAACATTTTTTCCCAATTTAATTTAATTATGGACAAAATGAGGACATAAAACTAAAAAAATGCCTGCTTTTCATATTCATTCCATTTCATAAGACAGAAGGAATGTAAAATCGAATCATCCATCATGACGATATGGGACTAAGACTTACACAGATTCATTGGATACTACTTTGTTTTCAGCATTTCTTCTACACCAAGATGGAAACTAGCACAACGCTTCGGATCAATATGGACTTTGCAGCTCGTGTCACTGCTGCTTTTGAAAATTCTGCCACTTGGTACATACAGGTGAGTAAAGGGGTTACCATGTTTCCTCAGAATTAAGAAGCCCATCCTAATCTTGAGGAGACCTATGTTTATTCTATTCCCTTGAAATTATGATGCGGTGTTCGATTACGTAATGTCTATATTGTAAGGTGCCTTAGGCACAGAGGAGGAGTCGTTTATTTTTTGAAACATCTGACCTCAACTGCTTAGGCGTGCGTCTTAATTCCGAGGGAACACAGTAAGTAAAGGTGTAACCTGTCAGGAGCCGCATACGGTACCTCTGACACCTTACGATCCATGGTAGTGCTTGACTGATGCGATACTATAGAACACAATATGATAGCAATACTGAAATAAGAAAACTTGATACTGCAATTATTTATATGTATCCAGAGTGATTTCCAAGAGATTTCCCAGTGGGTATATTTGGAGCTGGAAGTATCAAAAGATTGCCTTTCCAGAAGATACTAAAATTTTTGTAGAGCTTGAAACAAACATAAATAAGACCAGGAATTGAAGGCAATCAGCAATCAGCAATTAGCAATTAGTATGAGATGCTGGACACTTGCAGTATCAGCCTCATACCTGTCAAGCCTCTCGTATTTCCCGGGAGACTCCTGTATTCTGGATGCCAGAATTTACGGTCAAAATTGCTATTATTTGTTTTCTAATGTTCTACTGTGGCTCACCAGTTAGATCTTGCTGAGCTGAGCTCAAATATGACAGAATCCTAGCTGTAGGGGTAGGGGTTTTGAGCTATGGTTTCTCAAAGTTCAGAAAAACAGAATCTACAGTATTTTCAGCCCGACAAGTTGACAGGTATGATCAGCCTATCACTAATTCGTTGTGAAAACAGGAGCTCCATATCATTGGACTCTTTCTCAGGTTGATGACAAAGACTGTCTCCCTCAACCAATCGGAAAGACTATTGCAACAAGGGGATCTTCGAATATGGTCCAAGATGAACATAGAAATATGGAAGGTGGGTGGCATGAATGAATATGTTTTCATTGTTAATCGATATCTTCCAAATTTAATCCTTAAGTTGAAGGCTACTGTCAGAATATCTCTGCGGGATCTCATAAAGTCAGTCTCAAAGTGATGAAGAGTCCATTTTGGGACAGTGGATACCATGATACACATACAGGGTGGAAAACCATTTCAAGAATGGTGGTGGAGGAGTTTCGTGAGGCAGATAGCACTATTGCAGGTGCTTCAAGATAATAAATATCTCACTTTTACTTTCGCGTTACCTTCACTTCCACTTTCCCTTCCACTTTCACTTTCCCTTTCTCTTCCACTCTCACATTCACTTCCACTTAAACTTACACTTTCACCTTCACTTTCCCTTTCACTTTCACTTTCCCTTTCAATTCAACTTTCCCTATAAATATCACTCGCGCATTCACTTTCACTTACTCTTCCACTTCCACTTTCACTTTCACTTTCACTTGGTATCATGATTTGAGACACCAAAACTAACTCTTCAGAGATATCCAGGAATGTTAAGATTTACTTTGATCTTGAGTTAGGCGTCACCTGTTGAATGTTTCATTCCTCGTACCCTCATTATAACGAAACTGAGAGTTGTGAAAAGCAACCCACTATTTTCTTCACAGTTGTTGATGGAGGTGGAAAGAAAGTTTATCGAGTACCGCAGTTCAACACATGGATAAAAGGCTGGACTCAAATAGCATCCAATGTCGATAACGGACATGTGCTGGTATGTCTGCGGATACTGATTTGGTGTGTGTGAAAGGTGTCCCTCTCACACCCACTGCTATATTGCTTCATGTCTCTACACGAGGATACTGGGCCTCTACCTTGCAGTCAGTTGCCTATCCATTTGGCTTGATTCTTGTCTGAGTGCATACAATTGCCCGCATGTGCTCTTAAAAAAATTACTCACAGAGTCCCGCAATTGCGCCTAAATGGGTTTTCACGACTCATTTCGTTGTCTGCATTTGCTTTCAGTCCTAGGAACACCAGACCAAGCCACTAATGCGGGCAGCAAGCTGAGTCATGAAAACGCACATGGGGGCACATGGGGGCACATGGGGGCACATGGGGAAATTACGGGCAAGTATCTGCACGCAACTGCTACGCAGCTTGCGGGCAATTGCTGGAACAGTGAAGGGAAATTCACTAGAGCTGATATTTCCCCTAGATTCTCACTGCTCATTGGCCACGATATCCTGCTGTAACCACTACAAGCCATCGGCTAAAAATTGTCACTTTTCAAAATGCATTAAGCTACCTCATTTGCTTCTCAGTCAATTGCACGATATCCGTGTTCCATCAATTTCACAAGTGATCTTCACTCTGAACAAGTTCCACTCTAGTGCGCTCAGGGCCTGACCATCAGCCATGGATTCTAGTTTTCCTTTCACTACTCTGATGTTCACTAGACAGTGACTACCTACAAGAAGCTGTACGATGAGAGCGACTTGATGCTGTCACTCAGCGCTGTTGCACGAGGGTACAGTCATCCTGACACCTCGGCATACAGCACGTGCTGCCGCTATTACTTTGCCTTCAATGGATCGGAGTGCTCTAACCCTGGCAGCATTGATGCTGTCACCTCCTCGCACAAGTGGACTAACCTTCACCGACCAATCTTGGGTAAGTTCATGTGCACTCATCAACTTACTTGATATGATGCTGCGAGACAAGAATATGTGTTTGAGAAGAAAACAGGTGGCTAGAAAAATCATGAAAATCTGAGCAGAGTGATGCAAAATGAATAATTAGGTTGACCTACTTCTCACAGCTTACCTCAAGCTTTGGATAGAGGATTTCATCTTTCTCTCCTGCTATCTACTCCATCCAACTATCTAAGACTTGAAGAAAATATGAGTAAACAATCCTGTTTATATTAATTTCCATTCAATGACTAAAAACTTGATTGGGAACCGCGCGGAGCTTTATGGGTTTACAACATCCCGCAGAAGTTTGAGATACTGAGTGCTCAGTGCATATGAACTGATTGATGCTATATAACATGAACAGCAGCCGTGAGGATGAGGCTACCATAGCTGATAATGAAGACACACAGTTAAAATTCCTTATTTTTTTACAAACAGCTCCTCATAATAATACATTTAGAAGTGCTGATTCTCCACAATGATGTCATATCATTTCCAGCTCTGATCACAGATGACACGTTTTAGGACCAGAAGTACTGGAGATTCAGTTTTTTTCTTAACTTTGAGAGGCAGTAGCTCAGCACCCTCTACTGTCACAGTTGAGCTCGTCTCAGCAAGCTATATCTGAGATCTCTGCAATTTAATACATTGATAAGACAACTCCCAACATTGCTGTAACACTACGAAGTGAATACTAACCAATGATCATACTGTTTTGCTCAGCAACGAATTTTCACTTTCGACTTTTCCATTGTTGTTATTTCCCATACCACAGTGACCCATGTGATCCATGTAGTGCTGGTATAAATAACTAGTCAGCTACCGGAGAACATCGGGAAACGAATAATGACTATTTGACCCTGAATTCTGACGGCTAAAAAATATGAGATCTCTGGGAAATATGAGATACTTCTTAACAAGAGCTTTGATAGGGATTGAGTCTGAGACTTGTATTGGGACAGATATCTTGTTATCCCTATAATGACTCTCACTTTAAATGCACAACCAATCAAGTCATTTTTCTATTTCAGTTGAAGGCACCTGCTCTAGGCTGCCTGCTGGTGTTATCTACATTGATATCAATGTGGGAAAATGCTATGGAGAGGCAAATTATGGTGAATGTTACTTTGGATGGAACAGCTACACCCACATAATGGTGTCAGAGACATTCATGGAGCGAGAGATCGTTCAGTTTTAGTTGACTGATTTCGTTCAGTTTTAGTTGACTGATTTCGTTCAGTTTTAGTTGACTGATTTCGTTCA
>ERZ1740065.2118-NODE-2118-length-12281-cov-11.574922_pt1 | contig 12281 bp, 12 predicted proteins | sample MGYA00581738_ERZ1740065 | MGnify/ENA primary metagenome ERZ1740065 (study PRJEB43018, sample SAMN04849749) | marine metagenome | isolation source: floating plastic debris | place: Pacific Ocean | collected 2008-09-01 | study: EMG produced TPA metagenomics... | reverse complement strand
GCTCCCTCTCACTCCCCGCTTCCTCCGTGTGGCCCCCGCCCCCCAGGACGCTTGTCGAGAGCTTAGGCGTTTCATGGGAAATACATGTGACGTCAAAGGTCGCCTATCAGAAACAAGTTTTGTAACCCCTATGTTCATTGGTCATATCTGCATCGTATGCGCAATTTCCTACATGATTAAGCCAATCGAAGGGCCTCTCACATTTATGCGTGCCTACGTTGATCGCCATCGACCCTTCGGTAGTGCTGAGGGTTGGGATCGGATGAAGGCCTGGTTTGTGGAGATAGGTCCCAGATTTTGTATTTATTTCATCTATCCATCATTGACTGCTGTCCAAACTTAGATAAATTAGTGAAATATGAGTATAGAACAACTTATTCAAGCAGCTGAATACCTAGATCGCCGTGAAAGAGGTGAGCGAGGAGCTTCTCGTTTTGAGAACACGTCATTTTCCATTGACGATTCTGATTGGCAGTACATAGATGTATATGCGTCCTGATAAACAGCTGGTTTTCTATAGGGTATGCACTTATTGTCTCCTATTATGTGCGGAGGTCATATATTTACCTCTAATTTACAGAAGCTGAGCATGGCTATGCCACTACTTTACCTATACCTGACGACTATCTTCACAAAACAAAGCCTACAAAATCGTCCATCATAAAGAAATCTCAGGGAAACCGGTAAAGCATTCGCTCACAGAATTTTAATGTTAGGACTAGGTTTTTTGCTTCTCTATCTCTCTCATCAAATCTAATAGTATGTTGATCCCATTGAATTCTAGAGCCCACATTCATGAGTCCATGCATTGCAGCATAATACCCACCATTATCATCCATGCTTTGCTTCATTTGTAGAACCACTCATAATGAATTGGAGAAGAATAGGTATGTATGTCATATGCATTGATGTTTTGTCAGTTGAGTTCCTGGTTTTTGAAAAACTGCACTGTTTTTCATAGGAGAGCACATTTGAGGCATTGCTTGGATCGACTCAAAGATATGGTACCACTGGGAACCAACTCATCCAAACATACCACACTTGGCTTACTCACAAAAGCAAAGGCCTTCATTAGGGTCAGTCATGTGACAGCTTTCTAAAATCTGCGCATTGCTATTCCATTTGCCATTCCATTATCATTGGTCAGTATAGCCATGCTAGATTTACCAATGTGTCCCTGTATAGACATTGGTTTCTGAGTGGTCGCGCAGACTTTTCCATCACAGAGAAAGTTTTTCTAGAAAATTATGGTTAAACAAACTGAAAAGTTCGATTACAATCTTTGTAGACTATACCTATGCCCCAGTTGTAGTATGCCCCAGTTGTAGTATGCCCCAGTTGCAGTATGCCCCAGTTGCAGTATGACTTCTGACTACTGACCATTATTGGCTGAGTAGCTGATATTCGACTGCGTATATATCAAGAGGCCATGATTTGGGGACGTATATAGAACCTCATTCATCCTTTCTATCGAAATCATACCCGATCGTACAATGATCCTGTACGTCGACACTCCTCTACACTGCCAATCAGTGAATGAGGCTTAGCCTTTGTTCACTGCCACACAAATCTTCATTCTGCATTGACTCAATTCTATACTTGATGGGAGACACATTTGCCGCCATCTTGCAATATTTCGATTCTATAAAATGAATACGGCCTTTGATTAAGGTTTGGAGAAGATGATTTTCCAAGATGATTGCTTGTTGCATAATGTATTGCGTAATGTATTTTGCTATGACTGATATTTACTCACTCCATTTTGGGTTATGTGACGCTACGTCCGTACAGGTAGTGAACTACTACCAACTAGGGCTAGGTACGTACATGTGGTGTTAGGTACGTACATGTCGTGTTAGGCATTTACGTACCTAACACTACCATGTACGTACAGCTAGTGTTAGGTATGTGTATATACATTTCCTCAATTTCCTTTCATATGTCATCACGGTCCAGTTCTCCTATACATCTGTATCCTCTCAGCCATTGCTGACTGTAGTGAGGCTGTGTGGAAAATTGTTTTATGGTAAAAATTAATATTGCAGTCATAATCACCAATCAGAGAAGCCATTAGTTGCTTGTGAACATGTATTAGCCCTGCAAAGGTCAAGGTTTTCTTGGATTGCAAGATGATGCCTGGAGACATGGCTCTAAAATGAACCCATTAGCTTTCCAACGCCGACCCGCAGTGTTTGAGTTATTCAGGAATACAGCCAGTATATGTGCTACTGTCCCAGTTCTTCTACCAACTCTATCTAACTTCTATCAACTCACTGAGCATCGAGGGGCTCACAGCCTGACTACGTATCAGGGTCCAACATGTGCCTTTAAATGTGAAGCCAAGTTCGAGTTTCCACAGTTTCCGATAAATGTTTACAGGCTTTAGAGGAGAAAGACAAGAAGCAGCTGTCAATCAGAGACAATCTGCTGAGGGAGCAGCGGTACCTCAAACGACGTCTGGAGATGCTGCAAAGCAAGCATGGCTATAGAAACTCTAGAGCAGAACGAACAATCAGTGAATGTTCCACATCGACAGTGTCCAACACCTCGTCCTCTTCTGTCACAACGGAGGAACCTGGTAAGTATATATTGACCTCTTCCACTGCCCCTTCCACTGCCCTTTCCACTGCCCTTTCCACACGGTCTACCTATCTCTTCTATTGCCCACTTCTACAACCGGCTCCTGCAGCCTCCTTCTATTGCCCCTTTCTACTGCTCCTTGCACTCTGTACTCTGTACTGGGTGATGTATGTATACAAGACGCAAACGCAAAGCTTCATGTCACAGATGAGGTGGACGTGATTGGGTCGAGTGACAGCGATGAACTGTCATCTGCTGGCAGCGACGGTGGAATGATTGTCACCACGAAGAAGCTCTCACTGATTGACTCCTCTCTATAGTAGACGATTGACCAGCATAACAAAATATCCATCGGTCTAGACTGGTGGGCCAAAAAAATGATACTGCTTTACATTCTGCAAGAGTTAAGTGTCAACGATCTCAGCCAATCAGCACAGCCTGGACTCGTTAAAGCATTTGAAGACGCGCGGATCTTACCTCATACTATCTATCTTTTTGTGCCACTTGCATGCATGATTTTATTTTGGGCAACACTAATGGCAACAGTGGCTCGATTGGCCATTTCATTGTGTTCTATCATGGAATAGTTTTGTCTACATAAAAATGACTGTGATACTAGAAAGTCATTTGAGCTCTGGTTTGGGAGAAGGCGTGTTGAGGCTCAGATTTTTGCAGTTGCATTAGCTGGCCTGACGCCTTCAGTTCAATCACTCTCTCTCTCTCCAAACAAGTTGGCACAGCAAGCTGTTCAGGTTTCCCTATTTAATATTTATTGCAGAGTGTCTATAATATTTTCTATCAGCAGAAATAGCTAATGCAAATTGATCCTACATCTTCTTTCCTAGAGATTATTTGCTTCATAACCAGAGTTCCGGCATAGATTAATGTAGTTAGAATCTGTCCTGGATTTTATTTCAATCCATTTTCAGTGGTTCCGCCATGTTCTTGTGCACAAATCGACTTTCTTTTCTTTGAGTTATATCAAAATGCTTTCCTACTTTCACCTTGCATGATGTTGTAAAACTTGAATATGTGTCCATGTCCAGTGCTGCCATTGAACCACTAAAATAGTTAGCCAGCCATTAACAACAACTAGACTAGACTTAATCTTGTCTAAGCTGTCACCAATGAAAAAAACTGACAACAATCCTGCTTCAAATCTGTATTTAAGGTTTTGGTAATAAATGATACAGAACTGAACTGGTCAGATTGGAACTCATTTGTTTTGCCAAGGTCAAGTCGATGGAACGGCATCTCACGTACCAATGATGTAGCCCTTCGCGTGAAAAGTAAATATCACTATAGTGAAAATATCTATGGACGTGCCAAGCAAAATTTGAAGTCTCTATTGTGTCACGTTATGGGTAGCATAACAGAACTGAAATAAGACCCAGCACGTACAGAGAATGATTATACACTCTACAGCTATGAAAGGTCGCTCAACAGGACACTAGCATCACAGGGAGTGGCTATGGCTATCGTATGCACATTTGGTGTAGCCACATAGGGTATAACCAGAGATATGCGCGCACATATATGCTCTGGATGGAACAGAGAACTAGTAGAGGAAACCACAACAGGGGTAGTGTAGTGTAACCATGGAACTATAGTATACTAGTATATAGTTCCATGAGCGTAACTTCACACATTCTTTCGCGCTCTCCATATATGGTATTGGAAACAAGTAAGTTATGTGATCGAAATAATCATGTACGTTAGTTAGCAGTCACGTCACTAGCGAAGACCTTCCCACTTGGAACTAGTAATTTTAATTTAATTAATTCTACTTTCTTATAATAATTTCCATGATAGAATAATTTTCTTCTTATTACACACTAATTATAGCTGTTTTTAAAATATAAAATGTGAAATAATATTGCTCGTAATTATGATACTGTACTAGTACATCAAGTTACACATCAAAATTTCCTCTATCACAGAAATCGGCTGGTCGGGCAAACGAGCAGTTGGTAATTGGTCAGTAGCAGGTTGACACAGGATATTTTTGAGAAAAGGAAACGTGTTATGAGTTTCCTAGCAATACGTTTGGTTCTACTTACCTAGTATTAAATAATCAAATTAGAATAAAACTACCTGTGACGATTCTAACATGGGTTCTATGGAGAAGCTATCGCGAGAGACTAAAGTCCTTCTTCATGAAATACACAATGGACTGACGTTTGTTGAGCGTGCTTCCGTAGAGCAAGCAGATCCCATCGAGAGAAAACTTACAGAACAAATTAACACTGTGTTCAAAAATTGCGAACGCCTCGAGTACCTGGTGAAAAAAGAACCTCCAAACCGTAGGGAGGAGGCAAAGCTACATGTGGACAAAATGAAATACGATTGTCGTCATCTGGAGAGTGCTTTGCATGGAATACAACAGAAAAGGTTCGTTGATTTTCCCATTAAAAGTTGCTGTGCTGCTTACGACTGAATATTTTCACACTCGCCTGTCACTGCAGGTACCAAAGGCACCAAGAAGAAATGGAAAGGGAACAACTCCTGCGTACATCCTTCAAGCCCAATAATTCTGATACATCGATCATGATCGATCACGCCCTTCAACACAACGACCGTCTCTCAAATGCGAACCAGGAGATGGATAACCTTGTCTCCTCTGGACAGTCTGTACTGGATAGTCTGCGCGACCAAAGGCAAACCTTGAAATCTGCTCACAAGAGGATTCTTGACTTGATGAACACATTAGGGCTTAGTAATACCGTGATGAAGCTGATAGAGAGAAGAACATACCAGGACAAGCTCATTCTGTATGGAGGAATGATATTTACATGTTTTATCATGTTCTTGACCATAAGATATTTCGCTTGATTCCTTCAAGTTTTTTGGAGCTGACATAAGTTATGCAGCCAATTGTGCGTCGCTACATCAGTGGTGCGTCGCTACTATCCATAAAATATCCAGAGATTATATGCCAATTTTTAATATTTTTATTATTATGCCTTAAGGCAACATCACAGTGAAATAAAATAAAGCGATCGTGCAGAGTGAAGATTCCACTAACTATGCACAGTGTGTATACAATCTGTCATAGCAAGTGAGCTAACGTCCGTTCTTTGAGCTGAGGAAAGCCAGTCTGATGAGACTCATAAGAATGGAGACAACTAGTAGAATAGAAGAGAGCAGATCTAGAGGCCAGTATGAGAGTCTTCAGTCCGGTGTTCTACTAGTAATCTTTTTCATCCCTGTTAAACCTTATGCACAGGTAGATGGCCATAGCGAAGACGATGATCTAAAATCACAAAACCTCAAGCTTAATACACAAACTTCAACAGACAGAAGTCAAACTACAAGCGGGTGGCAGCCAACCTGAAAGGCAGCAACACCAGCGCCGACGCCTATTAGAGCGACCAAGTGCTCATTGATCCAGCGCTTCAGTGCATCCAGGCAGCCCTGCATTAAACAGAAACATCATGGTTATCGCAACAAGGACAGACAACTCCGCAACAAACCCGACTAATATGACTACTGGCCATCATATTACTACATTACTAGATCTTACTCCTCCACTTTTCCACCACTGATCATACATACACTGACGCACTGATCGTACATTCACTGACGCACTGATCGTACATACGCACTGATCGTACATACGCACTGATCGTACATACACTGATGCACTGATTGTACATCTCTCCATATGTTGGGTACAAAGGTACTCTGCTTCTCACATCTCAGGTAAGCATGGTTCAATGATTTAAAAAGTAATGACTTCCTCGCCGCATTACACTTGTCTACACAATTATGTTATAGTTACACAATAAAATATCCAGCAGACATTAGACGCTATTCCAGAAGACTACCAGCATGGGGTTCCCCCACTCATCAGTGGCAGCAAAGATTCTGACATTCCAAGACAGCAAGGCTTCTCTAGCACACTTGGTAATTGTACATTGAGGAATTGGAGTTTTCTTCTCCCCCTGGCCCTCTCTTTATGCCAACTTTATGCCAACTTTTTGCTCACACCAAAGGACTTGGGAAAACTTTTCTCAGGCCAAGAACGGACTCTTATTAACACCTCATAAGTTACATCCTACATATTACTTATACTCACCAGTAACAACAATAATCATACACGAACACAATGCACCCTAAAGCCCTCCTGAATGCTGCATTCACACTAGGCTGAGTTTTACCAATATACATGTAGATGTACACATCCTGACTAGGGTCAAGCTAGGGTCAAATGGGGGAAGAAGATAACTCCATTGTATAGATTACAAGACCCTGGGTTACCTGGCTGTCTTAGTAGGTCAAGGTCCCGCCCATATGACCTATTGACAAATAAAACTAAGAATCAGTCTGACTGAACTGCATTGCTGCAATGATATGCCCCATAAAAATTACCCAGGCTGCCACATTACGAGTACAGGTATTTCTACTGCTGCGTCATATAGTTTAAGATATAGTGCAAAATATAGGAGAACTGCGAGTCGACGTCAGTAGACTTAGATTTAGCATGTCAAATCAACATCTGTTTTCCCGTAACAAATATAGATCTCACTGTCTCATCTCTACGCCTCCCCTCTACGCCTCCCCTCTACGCCTCCTCTCTACTCCTCCCCTCTTCTCCTCTCCACGCCTCCCTCTCTGCACCTCCTCTCTACGCCTCCTCTCTATGCGTCCTCTCTACGCGTCCTCTCTAGGTCTGCACTACACATAGCCTTCAGGTTAGAGGGAGAGATAGAACTCAAGCTGTCAGAAACATACCGTATTTCCACATACTAACGCTGTTCACAGTGATCATCTTATGTACTGTAGAACTGCGTTTGGTAGTAACAACAACAGTCCAACTGTAGTGAAAAAATAGCAACGAAAAATCATCGCTACCATTAAATTGTGCTGTAGAATTTACGCCCATTATAACTTATATGGGAGTTGTCCTCTCATTTATGGCATCGCTATCGTTGGATTACAATCATTTTCATTTCTTGATGTGTTTGAAGGAAGCGCTGACATTGCTGTTGCTATCAAATCTGGTTGTACGGTATAGAGCACATTATAATGTGTGTTACATACGATTTGAGGAGAAAACCAGCTACCTCCCAAATCCAACAGCAAGATTGTGAAATTCTCAGCAAAAATATATGTTGCCTTTTCACACGCCTGTACTACAGTTGATACACATGCGTTGGACTCCTTGTTGATGATAAATATCCATAAACAAGCCAACATTCAACAAACCCCACCAAACAACAAAGCAGATCTTACCAAGTGCAGTGGCACTGATACAAACTTGCTGCTACAAACTTACCCCAGTTCTGAAGGCATCACTGCAGCTAGATTCCTTTGGTACGGTCATAGTCTGACTCAATGTCTGAGCTTCCAACTGACACTTTTCGCTGTCCTTTATCTCTATGTCTATGTTAGAACCCGTCTGTAAGAGAGAGCATCAGAGGTCAGCAGTCTGGTACTGACACGGTTCTATCTCCCTCCGGCATGTAGTCAGTACTCACCTTGAAGGTGGAGTCGCAGCAGGCGAACGACATGTAGGCACCGGAAACGATCTGAGTGCTGTTCACGTATTCGCTGCCCTTGTAGTCGAGGTAATTTTTGATTCCACAGCAGCAGAACTACAGACACAGAGAGAGTAGGTATTGATCGCCACCCTGCTGACGGCTGTCACACACCTTCATTATATCTGAACTATCATCTCATCACATGTTCAATGCGTTGCTGCGCTGTTATACAATTCACTAGCGAGCGAATTTCTAATCAGATTTTCATCACTCAGAATTTCTTCCCACAATCATCTCCACGAATCAACAAGGACGTCACTATCAGCAGTAAGCTGGCTGAATTTCACGACATGAAATATTCATGAGTAAAGGGAATGACATGAGTGGAATGTAAACAAGCTTTTCCAACAGATACTGGTCTCTATTTTCAACCAAAGCTTCACCATAGTTCTTGTTGGTCAACAGTATCCAGCTTCATTGAGGTACAGGGCTGTAATATCTACCGTAAATAGCAATAGCAATAGCAATATACCGTAAATACACCAGCAATAGCTCAACTGGTGACAGACTTTTGCTTCCAGAAAACTCTATGCGACACAGCTAAATTTAACTCCTCAGAAATTTGAAGAATATCATGGAGCAAGGAATGAGAAATGGCACGTAATTACGATAAGTAAAAACTCCAATGAACCCAATGAACAGCTGAAACCCTGCAACGGCTAGTCAAAAGTGAAGCATGGGGAGACAATCTTGATCGTTGGAGCAGGAAGTTTGAATTCGGTATGAGCAAAGGACAAGGACTGAATCATGAGCAATGATCAGCACACACTGAGAATGTTATCATAGCTTCCTGGTTGAGGTGGAGTTGAGAGCAGCAGACCAGTGCTACCGCTGTCAGTGCGCTGTCGGTGTGTACTTACTTCTACTTGAACGTAGTTAAACCCCTTCGACACGACACTCTTGCCGTCGTATTGAGTCTTGATCCAGTTCTCTCCGTCTGACTGGAGCTTACCCTCCAACTGGAAAATGCAATCAGGTCACGTTTCATGCGAATATTGCAGGGTGCTGATTGAAGGATCGACAAGCTTTCTCTTGTATCAGCACTGTTTACAAGCTGTAGGTCCAGAGGGTCACACTCTGTACATCACAATAAAGAGTCATGTTACTCACGTCATTGTAACGGATGCCTACTAATATGGCCACAGCGCATTCGGCAGCAAAGAGGATGATCAGGCACGCCGTGTACTACAACAGCATGATTGTCAGACTGGAATACTTGTCAATACAGCGTGCTCAAACACAGTAGTTAGTACTCACAAATCCCAGCAGTGCAGCAGACTCCTTGATGGCTCCGCAGCAACCAAAGAAACCCGTTATAAACGCAAACGCTCCTCCACCGATGAAGATCCAGGCGACGATGTCGAGCAGGTTCTCATCCAGACCGATGTTGATTGCCTCACCTACATTGGCCATCTGAGGGTCGACCTTGATCCATACTCCTACACCGAGCAGGCCCAGACCGAACAGCTACAAACAACCATTGACTCAACTGCTAGGTACACTAATTGAAGAGGCAGGAGGCAACACAGCAATAAAACAGCAAACATGCCGCTAATTAAGAGTGAGTAAATGATCTCCACATCAGTAAGTTACCTTCAAAGACTAGCTGAAAGAGCCATGACATAATTCAGCTGTTACTCAGAGAGCCTCACACATTCAGAGGCAGACAGTGGCTTTCGCTTTCAGCTTTTATTTGATGCCTGTATAGCAACTTACCCAGAAAAATATGTTCAAGACAATTAGGAAAACTTTGACGGCTTTCGCTCCACAGCCCATCTCTCCGGCTCAAGCGTTCCAATACAAGTCCAATGTGACAACTGAAACATGCAGGAGGCAAACAGGTCAGACGACACTGCATAGAATGGCAGATCAATAGCCCCACAATGGCCGGCGGATTATTCAGCGAACAAATGACGACAAAAGCACATTCAAAAAGAAACCACCGATCTGCGTAAGCCCCACCCAAAACCTGCTAGCTAGCTAGTCTACCAGCCCTTCACCACACAAAGGAGAACAAACATATAGTTACAGGATGAGAGTAGGCCTACTTATATCTCCACTCTTTGGAGAGTAGGTATCAAACTGCATGCTATCCATGCTATCCGCCTATTCATCTGACAAAGAAGAAACAGTCAAAAGTTATGTGAAATTGCATGTATTTATAGAAGGGTACACTACAAGTAGGAAGCTGAGAGAACATGTGGATAGTCTGGCAGTCGCCTGCATGAAGATTTTACAACACTGACTATGAGATAAAGTAGAATTAGGTATAGTTAGTTATAAATTTAATTCTACATAGTACATGTGTGTGAGTACATGTCTGATACGTAAAGAGCATATTAGTCAAATAAAATGATCTAAACATAGCACGAACCAAAATAGCAGGCTTACATGCAAAAGATTGTTTTGGCTGTAGGTCTATGAAATTGCGGAGATTTCCCAACCAGCTATCATTGGTCAGTGATAGATCAGCGTTTACTTACCCACACCCCAGAAACAATATCAAATAGCAGCTGGGGTAAAGTGGCTGCTAACAAACATATTATGCCAGACTAGACGTACATATAAGTTATGAGTTGTTCGTTAGCACAACATACCAAAACTCTCAGTTGCACAGTTCCGATGCCTTATTACCAATCCCTATCCCTCAATTATGTGTTCGAGACTCGTCAACACACACTGACAGCACCAGCTTCGGCAGAGAGCTACTGTGTCGCAGAAATCGGGTGTTGTGAGGAGCTTGACCGCGTCCTCGTACGTAATGGTGTCGAATCACGACGATGAAATCGTATGGCAAATCGTACTGTAATCGTGAGCAACTCAACGAATTTTATTTCGATCTTCTAATGATCCATATAGTCGTAATGATAGTAATCGAAATAATCGTTAGTTCGAATAGTGCCGAACTGCTGGTACTTGAGTTCGTAAATATGGCCTACGTCTATGTTTATCGACACGATGAAGGCGGGGTCTATCGGTCAAGTACCTTAGATACAGCCAATCATGTAACAGGGCGCGTGATCCCACTATGATCCAAACGTTGCTAGTACCCGTACTAGCGCTGTGTTATTGGCAGTTCTGAGTTCATCAGCGACCCTCATCATCCTGCCACTGTGCTTACTAACTTTGGATTTGCTATGGCAGAGGTTTGCCCCCGATTTCACTTACCAGTGTTCAATATCGACATTCGCAGCTGTTAGCAAACTATTCTCATGTTTCATTTTAGAACTGCCTCCCATTTGACCCATCCGAATGGACGTACAAGGACTTTGACATTGGCAAGCCCCTCGGCAAAGGAAAGTTTGGCACTGTCTTCTTAGTTCGGGAAAAGCGGTCACACTTTATTTGTGCCATGAAGGTAGCTTATTATTGCGACCTCATCTGTACTGCTTTGGAAGTATCTGTAGATGGTTTTCATTCCGTGACAGTAATATCGTTCTGTAGGTGTAGGGTGACGTGAATCTAGTAGCCAGCTGATCTTATCCAGCATAGGGTTCATTTTGGTAACATGGATCAGATTGATTACGGCATGTTATGACTATTTCAGGTGCTGTTCAAGTCTCAGCTGCAGAAGGCCTGTGTGGAGCATCAGCTGAGGAGAGAAATTGAGATCCAGACACATCTGGAGTAAGTCACTTATGATCACACTGTATTTTTATCGCATTGCCTTCAAACTGGATGATTTAGTCAGAAAATTCAATGGCTAGCTTCTTCGTCAGTTCATCTTGGCAATATTTTCCGATCAGCAAAATTACGTCAAAAACAGTCTGTTTCCCGAAATATAAACACAGAAATTTTGGACAATTTTGAAAACGAAGAGAAGTGATGATCTAGTCATGATATATACGAAATAGAAAATGTCTCATGACTTTCATTCGGTCTAAACTGGTGCGGAGTCAATTTGTCAGCCGACAGCGCCTTCCGTTGCATAGATACTAGCGTGCCTTACACCGTTATAGTGTACTACTCTATACTGCGGAGCAGGATTTGATTGTGACGGAAATGCTAGCGTTTTCTTCAAACTCATCACGAAATCAAAATGATAGCGATCCCAAAGATGGAAAGATAACTCCTATGTAAGGTATAAGGGGAGGGGGGGGGGGGAGGGGGGGGGGGGGGGGGGGGGGGGGGAGTGGGGGGGGGGGGGGGGGGGGGGGC
>ERZ1740065.2117-NODE-2117-length-12282-cov-11.571522_pt1 | contig 12282 bp, 11 predicted proteins | sample MGYA00581738_ERZ1740065 | MGnify/ENA primary metagenome ERZ1740065 (study PRJEB43018, sample SAMN04849749) | marine metagenome | isolation source: floating plastic debris | place: Pacific Ocean | collected 2008-09-01 | study: EMG produced TPA metagenomics... | reverse complement strand
TTTGATTGTCTTGCTTTTTATTATTATATGTGCGTTTTTCATATCGCTTGTGTAGCTGTTTATGCTTTGTGGTGCGGTGTTAAGGTCTTTTGTTTAGTTGTCAAAGCAAAGAGGGGTAGAGTCAAGGAGAAGTTGGGAGGGGTCAAAGGGATGCTGGGAGGAGTCAAGGGGAGGTTGGGTGGAGTCAAGGCAAAGAGGGGCGGAGCCAAAGGAAGTTGGGAGAAGTCAAGGGAATTTCAAGGGCAGAGCGAGGCACAGTCCAAGATACATAATTGGGCTGAGAAGGAAGATGATAAGTAACTAATAAAACACCAATGCCTTGACGGACTATTACCCACTGTAATTCAATCGGACCAAATCGGAGTGAATACATACCATCTGAGAGCACCAGATGTCGTGATAATGCTCGGCGAATCGTTCCAGCATGGGCAACACGTCGCTCGGGATGGGCACCTTCTTGATTTCCACAGGTCTGGGGATGTAAGCCTCGTCGGAGCTCAGGCTAGGCAGACTGTCCATTGAGTTAGTCACAGCGCAGTCAGGTGACAGGGCACTGCCTATGGCTGTCAGGCATGGCAGGGCACGAGAGAACAACTCTGGCTCATAAGGCTGAAAGAGAATAGATGGAACTATAGCAAATTTTTAAGTGATTTGGTCTCCATGGCAACTTATTATTCAATACCATCCGATGTAGATCAAAGAACTTTTTTGTATCACTTGACGGAATATAAATATGGCATAATTTTAGTGAAGACAAAACTGAAGGAAAAATCATATGAAAAATACAAGAATAGGGATATTGAGCAGCTGTTTCAATGACACAGTTTTGGCCACATAAAGCTGTAAACAATGAAGAACTCCAAGTACATCGTGGGAGCTTTCCTCTCGCTGTATTTCACATTAACTTGCCAATTCGACATCATCGATAGGATAGCAGACGGACTAATCAAACCCTTTGAATGTATACGTAATTGTCTTTTACCTTGCCCTGAAAGTTCTTGAAGAATTCTTAAAGAACTCTTCCAGAATTCTTAAGAAGTCTTGAATAATTCTTAAGAGTTCTTGAAAAATTCCTAAGAATTCTCAAGAATTCTCAAGACTTCTTTAAGACTTCTTATCTTGAGCAATTTTAAGGCGGGGAAATAGATTACTACCAATGGATATTCCGATCTCACGCTAATCCAGTTAAATAGTGAGAGTAATTCACGACGATACTACCCTCTGAGCGAGAGCCTCAAACAGGCGAGTGAAGAGGATCATGGTCAGTTTCTTCTCCTCATCACTGGCCACTCCGTACTCGGGATGCCCGCTACTATAGTATGTCGTACAGCGATCGAAGTGGTGAGTGAGCATCCTCAGAGAGATGACCGTGTTCTCCGACAATGCTGGCAGGTCCACGGTCAGCATCCCCAGCAACTTCATCATCATTAATGGCCTCATATTACTGCAGTCAGAAACAGGAAGTGACATAGGCAAGTGGTAGAGAGGGGAAAACTCCACATGTCATCATAGAGCCTATCACATGAATAAAAACGGAAGATTTCTCAGAAGTAAAGATTCTCTTCATAACAAGGCTCTATTGACGCTATTTGTAACAATCTCCACAGCAACGCCATCAAGAATTCAGTTCGAAATTTGGATTCATCTTCTCTTGTGCTGTTCATCTGATTTCGTTATTATGGAAGAATGGAAAAACTGAAACTGGGATTTAAAGATACTGTATACTGAAATTCGTTTGTGAATGTTTGAAATCGCAAAAAAATATGATCGCGAAACATTTCGATGGTTATGGCAGTAATAAATTGTTGCGAAAATTTTCCCACTGAAGTTTCCTGGCATTTTTCAGCACAAAATAATCCCAATATACAGTAACTTTTTTTCAAGATTTTACAAAGAAAGGATTAGAATTACGACCTGGTGTGAGCAATGAGGAACTCTGTGACAGTTCTGAACTGTCCTGCAGTGAGGCTGCGACACTTGCTCAGCCTGTAGACTGTGTGTAACAGCGAGTCCATCAGCTGCGATTTGTGCTCGGCGTTCTCAAAGAAGTGGGCGTGTTTAGTGAGCAAGGGCAGCACCGATCCACACAGATATCGGTTCAGAGCCAGAGCAAAGTCACTCTCTGCGATGCCGCTCTGCAAAAACAGGAAGAGAGCGCCTTACAACCAACACGTGAAGTCGCCAGATTTTTATAGTACAACAACAGTTTAGTAGTTTGTTTAGAAGTATTTAGTTTAGTTTTTAGTAGTGCTGCATTTCAATAAAGTTATTCCAAGATTAACTAAGATTAATTGCCCACAAGATTAATCTTGTGGCTATTTGAGGGCAAATTTCAATGATAAACCAAGAGTAATATGCTACAAAGATCTGTGAATGAGTATGATAGCATATTTATCTAAGCGAACTCAACACCAGCGCAGTTGAATAACACTAATGACCACCAAAAACGTTACAGTGATGTCGACGTCTGCTGCTGCAGCCGGTGTAAAGATATATGTTGTTATAAAATCGTATGAAAAACTGAAAAAAGCTCTTTGCCCTAGCGTGGCTGAGCGGCATTTTGGCATTCTTTACTCTCCTTTTGGCAGGGAGTATGGAGTGTGAGTAGCAGGGGGAGTGACTTACGCTGTCAAGAGTTGTAGATGTCCGCAGGTCAGCGAGGAAGCCATTCTCGATGAGTCTGAAGAACGTCTCCTGACTGTCTATGCCGTACACTCTCTCCAGGAACATCACCATAGATGACTTATGCTCTGGTATCAGACCGGGAGGTATGGAGTCAGGCTTTGAGACCTCCGGTAGCAGGAAGTGAAGAGCCAGGATGCCTTCGAGGTCAGCAAGGCTGACAAGAGATCGTAGAATCGATCGAGCTCTGATCGAATCGCTGCGACCCGCCTGAAAACGCAGCAGACAGCAACTAAATATCAGCAGACAACGGAGAGTTACGCAATAAACAATATGGCCGACAATCGTACTTTGATCGTCTCGTCACTCGGTGCGCATCGAGCCAGCAGGTCTACTAGTGTGGAGTAGAACGACAAGATGGCCGAACCCATGTCAATGTAGTCTTCGTCATCCTCAGGAGGTAGACGTGACAGGTCGTACTTGCAGTTAGACAGATACGGTTTTCCGTTGTTGTCGGCCATTGCCATGAGGAAGTTACAGCTGGCGGTGTCTCTGGAGGCGGCTATCTGTTCGCTCATCACAATGCCATATTTTATGGCGCGTAGTAGACCGCCGCCCCCGCTCTCACCACGCAGAGCTGGCCCGAGGCACTCAGGCCTTCTGATGAGCAGACGCACAACTAGGTTGGCATTCTCCTCAACAGATTCTCCTACAAGACAAGTCAATCATAACACACTGTCACCACTAGTCAGAACTGAACTAACCGGTAGCCACACTACTCTCCAACGCTTCATCTTCGTAAAACATTAGAGTTGCTGTCTATTTCCCCGCCCGAAAATTGCTCAAAATAAGAAGTCTTGAAGAATTCTTAAGAAGTTTTGAGAAGTCTTAAGAATTCTTGAAGAACTTTTAAGAGTTCTTCAAGACTTCTTAAGAATTCTTTAAGAACTTTAGGGTGGAAAAATAGACAATTACCAAAATTTGAGTAATGGTATCTTCCAATAACCTTGACCTTCATCTGCTCATCCTAATACATACATCAATTATGGTATCCAATCTATATTTAATATCGTTGTTTAACATTAGCGTCTGTTACCTGTTCATCGGTTAGTTACCTACTGCGTGGCACTCATCACTCGTTACGTTCTGATGACGGAGCGTAAGAGATGTTTCACAAGTCATCTTAGCGATTCATTCATTAAAGATAGAAAGAGGAAAAGTGGGTTGGACAATCTAGCATGCAAGGCTGAATAGGAAGATGCGCCATCGAGTCCGATAATAGTGAAAGTTGAGAAGGTGCCAGCAGTGAGAAGCTGTGCAATTTAAACGACCAATCATGCAGATGATTAAGTGTAGTTTACGGGTATAGCACCATCTAAAACCTCATTCAATAGCCGCTCTCGAGCAGCAGACAGTAAGAAGATAGGCGAGAAGTGATGCGAAGAAGTACAAGGTACGGCTCGTCTCCTCTAGCTCCTCCCAATATCTATCGATATCTAGCGACGCTATTTTCCGGCGGTCCATCCATTTTTATGATGACAAGTATTCTATGATACGTCAGCAGAGATTTTTTGAGAGATACTGGCTGTTGCTAGGTTACACCAGCTCTCCCTTTCAACAGGTGTCAACTTGACCCAGATGGAAGCTACAAGTCTCGAGTTGACACAGATGACTGCACATGGGCCTTATTTGCCTCTTAGCTCCCCCACTCTGCCCCATAGTTGCTGAGTGCATAGCCGAGCAGCTGTTAGTTCCATTCTTAAAGACGTTGGCACGTTATTGCAAGGTAAAAAACAGCAATGAGTGTTCTGCGCTTGGAAACCTGCCATTAACATGGATATTTGTTGAAAAGCAAGAGGAGACGGGACCACGCCCAAAGGACTAACGCTATCTTCATACAAGACAATCAGTACGATGTTCCATTGTCAAATTCTCCCTCGCTCCCTCTCTCTCTCTCGCTCTCTCGCTCTCAAGTTTGACATGATTCTGAGTACTAGCAGATGCTAGAAATGTGTTCTCATACAGATAAAAAATCAACAAAAGATTAGTGCAGTGTTTTTCCATACCTGTCTCTCCACTAGTGTCACCTGCACACACATAATCACGAGTGTCATAAAGGCTGATAGCCATTGGTCATGTGATCGTACGGGTTAGCAAGGCGTATGGTGAAGAAGAACGACATCCCATATAAATAAGTTGGTCATTTTTTTCAGTATGAGAAACATGTACTTAGCAACAATATAACATAATATGATACAATATAACGAGAGAAAAGGCAAATCTAAAGTAATCTCAACTTTTTTCTCCTTTCTCCATTTCTGACGACGCTATTTCTTTATAAATTGGGAAAATATGGTTATAGTAGACATAATTTGATATCATCCTTTGCAAGAAAAAAAGGCTAAATTGAAATAATTTCTATTGTTTGGTTGCTTTCATGGTTCTGATAATTGGAAAGTCTTATAAATGTGGTCTGATTGAAACAACGGGATGTCACACTTCACAGATGAGAATGAGTGCGGAGGGACTACCGCGAATCGGGATGGTGGATCGACACAAATCAGCGGGTATCGGCGGGGTTATCTAGGTCACAATCTAGCTCACGTACCGTTGACCCAGACGCAAAACCTGAGGAAATCGAGGAATCGTTCTCCCTCGACCGGGTCCCAGCCGATGTCGGGATAGCCTGCCGCCAACAGTTCAGGGTTGGACTGCACTCCCGCCCGTGAAAGATAGGCAACAATCTTCTCTAGGTGTGACTCGCGAAGGGCCAGCGCCAGTTCGTTGTTGTCCATGAGAGATGAGTAGGCAACATCAAGGGGACATGACCCCCTCAAAGATGGTCTCACTGCAAATAAAGAAAATAGGTACAGTCTCCATAAACCACAGAGAACTAGGTACCTTAGTCTCGGTTCTTCCGCACTGGCTTTAAAATATTGCAGATCCAACGAGCCCAAAAATATCATCGAATGTCAAGAACAATCAAAAACTTTTGAGAAGAGTTTATCATCCCAGTCTCCAGTGTATGACATGCTGAACAGCAATAGCAAATTGCTTGTTCGGGTCAGAAATGAAATGAGGTCTTCTCTACTTTTTCCTGCCAGCGCAGATTTCACAAATTTCAAACAAACATAATTGAGACCACATGGAGAATTAGAACTAGGTGATGGTATTTGTGAAACAGCCGAGTGTGCCTAAGTTGTAACGTCAGCATTGTGACTCTCCCGCCATTGTGCCTGTATGCACGAGAGTCCGTGCTTAATTCCTTCCCACCGACATTTGAAGAATATGGAAACACTATATACAGGAATCAGAGAATTTGAAGAGCATGGACACATACTCCTGTGCACCATTACATTAGCAGTAGTTTTACCCACGGCGTACCGTCTGAGTATTCCGAGAGCTAAACCGGCAGCCATTTTACTGACCTAGAAGCATGCTGCTGTTGGCGATGAGGTAGCCCAGATGTTCGAACATAGCCTGTTGATTCTTGCGGCTGATACGACAGAAATAGCAAAGGAACTTGCAGCACATAACCACCATCTCAGAGCTGTCTCCCTCGGCGTTCCTAGAAGCGTAAAAGATCTCACTCTAAAGCCAAGAAACAGAGGCGAAAGGAATACAAACGAAAACCAAATTCTTAAAAGTAACTAAACAGGTTTAATAGTAGGCTGAGTAGTACTAGATGTATCCGATGACGATTAACTAGTCAAAATATTCAGGACGGGACGAGGGGAGGGGCATCCATACGATAGACAAGTAAATACGCTACAATTGTATAAAAACTGTCTTCTGGTAAAATGTTAGGAGCGGTATGCCCATTCACACTGGCAGCATTTGACAGTGCTTCGCATGTGCCCTTGCAGCTGGTGCTGCCACTGCTGCCTAAGCTGCTATAACTACCAGTTCTGTCAATTCTCAAAACACTGCACAAGGCGATTGCGTAATGCCAGCGTCGCTGCCAGCACAAATAGACATATAGCATATTTCCATTCCGTAATTGTCTATCCCCCACCCTAAAAGTTTTTGAAGAGTTCTCCAAGAATTCTGGAGGAACTCTTAAAGAACTCTTCAAGAATTCTTAAGAAGTCTTGAATAATTCTTAAGAGTTATTCAATAACTCTCAAGAATTCTCAAGAATTGAGAATTCTCAAGAATTCTTAAGACTGTTTCAAGACTTTTCATTTTGAGCAATTTTAGGGCGGGGAAATAGACAACTAGCTTTAATTATACTGTACATCATCAAGCTCTATACCTCATGGTGAAATGAGTGAGTTCTCAATGTCGCTGCAGATAGACTGCACAGTGTACAATATCATGTCACATGCGCACTAACCTTGCGGTATGGCTGGAACACACTATGCCAGACACCTCTCAGAGATAGGGGAAGGTGCAATATAAGCTCATGTTGGGTTTCATAAAAAGTTACGACTGCTCTGATTGGTCAATATGTATAGTAAATTATGATTTGATGATTCAAAACCAGAAACCAATTCTATTGGTCAATTCAATATAAAACCACACTAAAAATTCTACCCTACATCTTTACATGTGAATATCATTTTACAGGAGAAGTTCTTGGCATTTTGTGTTCCGGCCACTGGCTACTAAATACACGACCTTACCGTCTGGCACCGCCGTGCCTCCATCTGCTGCAATGTCAGTGGCAGAAATGATAAATACTTTGCAATTATTAAGAAAATATTTCTACTGATAGTAGTGCGAGTAACTTATTCAACTATATCAATGGAACCATGAGCGAGTTGATTATTATTTCATATAACCAAAATATAAAAATAAACCAAACTCATGAGACTGAAAGATCATGTGTCTTTTCTGTCAGTTTTCTGTGCTCAACGAGAAAATGAATAACATGATCATATCAAACAGCATTTTGTTCTATGCGGATATCCCCTTCCTTCCTCTCTCTTCCTCAATTTCTCCCTTGTCCTCCCTCCTCTCCCTCTCACCCTCCTTCCTCTCTCCCTCATCCTCACTCCTCTCTCCTTCTCCCTTCCCCTCCCTCCCTATCTCCCTCCCCCTACTTCTCTGGTAATTGCCCTAAGTACCCTTGTACTAAAATAGGGAAAAGTTCACATTTCTAAGATCCAAATAGGGTGTGTCTAACAATGAAGGACCAATGATAAATAATGAAACAAAAAAGCGCGAGCATTTGACAAGTATTTGGAGTTACTCACTCCTGCTGACTCTTGTTGAGAGTGGCTACCATGAGCTGCATGGTTGTCTCGTGGACACAGAACAGTCTCATCAAGTCTGGATGCTGGAAGAATATCTTGTTATCCATTATCTCACTGCGAAGAAGAGCAAAATGATGCAAAATTACTCAGCATCGCATTCATGAGAGCATAACTCCAGTAAAGTGTTGATGGTCATACGCGAGGCTGTTTTTCAAAATTTCCTCCTCGTGTTTGGAGCCGTGGACAGACAGTAGCGATCTGATGTTACAGAGAGGCTTCATCAGCATATAGAGATCCTCGATACTCTTCTCACCAATAGTGTAAGCCTTGGATAGAGACCTCAACACCTGTAGTAGTGATAGAAACAAGAATATAGCGTCTGATATGACATTTTGACAACATGATATTCAATCAAGTAGGATAACAACCTGCAACCACCTGCAACCACCTGCAAGCTCACTGATAGTCACAGGAAACCCCAGATACACAGAGGATCATTAACAGCAGATTCTGGTTAGATTTTCAAAAAGATTACGTGGAATAAAATAATAGTATTTATTTAAAGGTAATGATAGTCATTGACACGTTACAATTGTAAAATTAGCTCTCAATTTTGCCCAAAACATTAATTATTTAAAGTTTGGATACTAAATGGAATAAAACTGTTCAAAGATCTAGAGTTGTCTGCTCTTGGCATTTGATAATAGAACTGCTTAGTCTTATAACAACCATGTAAAATGTGAGATAGATCGGAAATGAACTTAAAATTACTGTAGAACGGAATGTTTTGTCGACAATATTTGCATTTTAGCACAAAGGAAAATCTTTGCAATCCTACAATTTTTCTGTTCTTGGTTAAACCTTAGTTTTATATAGTGACATAGAAAATAAACGCGTCTTGACAATATTTGCGAATTAGCGATCAAAAGTTCTCAAATTGCAAAATAATTTTGTTCTACAGTAATACAAATTTTGTGAGACTAAAAATTGAGCTCACTGGCTCAATGGCTTGAATGACGCAATCTCTACTAAGTAATCCATCGTATATCCTATATATCCATAAAAATATGACAGTATAAACAGACAGTAAAACATTTCCTTACCATCAAATAACTTATATTTCCCAAACCGCCAATATCTACCATTTTGCAGGAACATTTATGTTCTCTGCGTGTTATGATTCACTTGACACAGAGAGACGGTAGCGTTGTAGTTACACTGGACGCACCTCTCCGAGAGAGTCGTACTGTCGATAGAGCAGGGAGAACATGTTCCTGACGAGACTGTGAGATTTTATGGTTGTCTCTCGTGACCACCTGATCATCGTGGTGGAAATCAGCTTCTGTAGAGTATCTGCACAGGAAATAAAAACAGAAATAGTATAATATAATAACAAAAATAATAACATAGTAATAAAATAATCTACACAAAAATAGAAACAGAAATACTGTAGACTGGAATTATTTTGCGCTTAAAAATATTTTTGAAAATGCCAGGAAACCTTGATGGAAAAATTTTTGCGACTGAAAAATATTTGTGAAAATTCATCACGACTATAAGCACTACATTAATTATTGAATTTTTTTGCAATCGTATCTTTTGCGATTTCGAACCTTCGCAAAAAAATTTTGTCGCAAATAAATTCCAGTCTACAGTAGTCTTCCGCAGGGTTTTCAATACAAGAAAAACTATGTTCCACAATTTCTTTAGTATTCTTGCCAGCCAATCAGAACAAAGATCACATTGGTAAAAAGGCTGCGAATCTCCTCCAACTCAGTTCAAAAATATCTGAACGCATTTGGAGGAGGAGAAAAGGGCGCAGTTCTGCTTCACCTGGGGGAACGTCTTTCTTTGTGTCCGCCTCAGCCTTGTCTTTATCAGCGGTTTCCAGGCTGAACAGTCGGCCCAGTATTCCGGGGGAGCTGTCCTCAATCTCCTCTGACAACTCCTCCTCAAATAGGCGGCAATGCTCCATGAGCTGCTCATGATACTCGGTTAGTCGAGATTCTAGCTCCGGATTAGGGGGTGCTCGAAAACCTTCCTCATCCTCAGGAACCACAAAGTTTATAGCTGTCCTCATCTAAACATGAGAGACAAGAAATACAATCAGTTCCATCAGACTGGACATCATAGCTTCCTTTAAGGGCCTGCCACACACACGTGAAAACAGCAACGAACGAATGAACGAGTGAATGAGCAAACGCATTTCATTCAGCCGTTCGTTGAAAGTTCGACGTGTCGACATTTAGCGAATGACGAATGCTCCTCATACTGTGATCTGATTGGATGCGTTCAATGAACGAATGAACAAGCGTGTGGCCGGCTATCTGTTCATTCCTTCATTTGTTCATTTATCCACGTCGTTCGTTTCTGTTTTCACGAGTGTGTAACAGGCCCTTTAGTCCCTCATCCATGATATGCGCGTAAATCATAAAATCATTAAATGGAACTGATCCATAAAAATTCTCATGATGCATTTTTTCCCAGCCAACCATAAGCAGCTAGATGTAGATGATTCGTTTAGTAACTCTTTCACAAGTTTTTGATGTACAAATTGGCCTTTCATTGGATTTCAATCACTTTTGCTATATAACAGTTTGCTGAAGCGATGAGCATTGAGCAATGACCACATACACAACTGTATAAAAATTATAGGCATTTTTTACTCTTATGTCGGCATGCCTGCCTGTGTCATGTACGCCTTTCTATGAAGGAACTAACACCATAATATAGCCTTGACTCTTTATATATGACGACTAGAACCCCCCCCCCTTAAATCAATGGATAAGATACTGTTACCACGTTGGATCTAGACTATACCTGCTCGCGTGGAGAGGACCGGAATTCCTTGGTTTTCCTGGCGGCGACTGCGGGAGACATGACGCTGGACGTGATCTGTTGATACCTGGACAGCTGTTCCGTCTGGATGTGGTGGACGAGGTCAATAGAGAAGGAGAACAGAGACTCTATCCTGTGCCTAAAAACCATCAGCACCAATGATCACAACTGGCTTTCTGATTGGCTGAGCAAAACACTGAACAATGAGAACAATTTATCATATTCACTGCGATACCTTTCAATTACCCTCCCAATGCCTGTATTTGGAAACGCTAGCATGGAAAAATATTTAGCCAATATCGTGATTTGCAGGAGATCACTAATGATAAATCGAGGTAAGTTTTCTGTCGGAGTTGTCTCATCATGAAAACTTTTAGGAATTGTCATCTCATTGGAAACCCTACAATGATACTAGGTATGTTCCTGACTTTATCGATGTTGATTTTTTCAGTTGGGATGTACTTCGACTCCATTTCTAAAATAGACTCCATTCGCAAACGCTAGCATTTCTTCTCGCTTTCGTACACATGTTGGGAAAACGTAAAATATTTCTCCCGCTAATGTTTCCACGTTTACGGTATGACACCATTTGATAGATTGTACGATGAACAGACCTCGCCTGAGAGTCACAGAGGTGATGGAGAATGGCGCAGAGCTGCAGTTTCACCTCCTCATCAAGTGTCATCTGCAGCAGACCCTGACCGTCCGGGATGTCGCTGAACGTCACCGGGTCAATGAGCCGGAGCAGCTGTTTGATCTCGTCATCCGTGATGAGACCCATCACCAGCAGGTTGTCCAGCGTACAGAGAATTGGTCTAAAATGGGATTTGTTTCCTCATGAATGACCAACCCATCATGCTATTTGAATCCTGTAGACTGGAGTGTTTTGCCACTATAAAATATTCGCAAAAATTTCTGAAAAATTTTTGCGGTTTAAAATTTTTGTGAATATTCATTACTACTATTAACCATCAAATCCGTCGCGGTCATTTTTTTATGATTTTTAACGTTATTGTCAAAAATTTCCCTCGCACAAATATCTCAGTCTACAATATGTGGAAAATTACGGAGAAATTTCGAGCAGCGCACCAGTTGACCGTAAGAGTACAATAATGAGCTATACGTGACACATACCAACTGTAAGAACACAATAAATAGCCAGTCCTTATACAACTTACTGTAACAACACATTAGCTAGCTACATGTAATAAAAGTCTGCTGTAAGAACACAATAAATGGCTAGATGCTGCACGGCTGACCATAAGAACACGGTAATTACACATACACAAACAGGTGAGCACAACTCCCTCCGATAGGATCTCGGATATGTCCCGCCCCATTGCTGACAGCGTCCATCAGCGCCTTCATCATCAACTTCTTCAGCTTGTCCAGCGGTATCAGAGGAGACGATAGCTGAGGTACAGTGGCGTACCGGAGAAACTCTAGCTCCTGCGATATCACGTAATGTATGGTGTAAGCAAGTTCTGAACCAGTACAGGGCAGAACTCCCATCCTCTCCACAGCAATAAACCAAGCAGCCAACGAGTGAGGAAACCCCTCCCGCGGGGCGAGGGGGGGGGAGGGGGGGGGGGGGGGGGGGGGGGGGGGGGGGGGGGGAGGGGGG
>ERZ1740065.2116-NODE-2116-length-12283-cov-4.933595_pt1 | contig 12283 bp, 8 predicted proteins | sample MGYA00581738_ERZ1740065 | MGnify/ENA primary metagenome ERZ1740065 (study PRJEB43018, sample SAMN04849749) | marine metagenome | isolation source: floating plastic debris | place: Pacific Ocean | collected 2008-09-01 | study: EMG produced TPA metagenomics... | reverse complement strand
GCCAAGTTGCGGTGCACACCACCGGGAATGGAGAAAAAGCGGTCCCGCTCCCTCAGCAAGGGCTGGAGGGCACGCGCCGAACGGTAGCGCACCCCCCAGTCCCGCGTGCCGTGAAAGATGGTAATGGGGCAGTCGATCTGGGGCAGGTAGCGATCGACGGCGAAGGGATGCCGTAGGGGCCAGGGCAGCCAGAGCGCGGGAATGGTGAGTTCGAGGGAATGGCGCAGATTGTCGAAGGGCGTTTCGAGAATCAGCCTTTGGGCCGCTACCCGACTGGCCAGCTCCGCAGCAATCGAAGTGCCCAGCGAGCGGCCGTAAAGCGTGATGCGGTCCGGGGCAAAGCGCTCCGCCAGCCAATCGTAGGCCCGGCGCGCGTCGCGGTAGCAGGCCTCCGTCCCGATCTCGCCCCGGCTCTTGCCGTAGCCCCGGTAGTCGATCATCAGTACGTCGTAGCCCCGGCGGGTCAACTCGCCCTGGTACTGCCCCCAGCGTTGGAGGTTGTCGGCATTGCCGTGTAGGTAGAGAATGGCTCCCCGGGAGGGGAACGGGCTGCGAAAGTAAAGGGCGTGCAGACGCGCCGTCCCCGGTGGGTTCAGGTCCAACTCTTCAAAGTCGCCCCCCAATTCAAAGGCGTAATCTTCGGGCAGGATTTGGCCCTGGAAAATGATCGCTTCTTGAAACAGGTAGACGCCACCAATGAGGGTCAGCCACAGGAGCAGGAGGCAAAGCAAAAAATAAGCGATCTTACGTCCCGTAAATACTACCATACTCCATGCAAGTTAAGGAAAACCCCCCGCAAATTCGAGTGGCCGATATCCCCACCGTCGTCCGCCTCTCCCGGCAGATTCCCGAATTGGTCGATCCCTATCCCGCCGCCGAATACGAACGGCGTTTGGAGGGGGTGCCGCACCTCATCCTGGCGGCTTACACCGCTACCGACGAGGCCGTGGGCTTTAAGGTAGCTTACGAACGCGATGGCTTTTTCTATTCCTGGATGGGGGGCGGCCATCCCGATTACCGCCGCCGGGGCCTGGCGCGGCGGCTGGCGGAGGCGCAGGAAGCCTGGGCGCGCGGTCGGGGCTATTCCACCCTCACCTTCAAGACCCGCAACCGCCTCAAGGCCATGCTCTGCTTTGCCCTCCAACGGGGCTTCGACATCGTCCGGGTGGAGCCCCAGCCCGATCCGGCCGAATCGCGCATCTGGCTGCGCAAAACCCTCGGTGGAGAAGACCAGCGTACAACGTTTGACCAATTTTGAAGGTTCTTTTCAAAACAATTACCGCCACTCGGGCATTTATTCCCCCAAAGTGTGGCGAAGTACTATCTTTATGACCATCAAACGGTAAAAACACGGATATGAATCGAATTTTCCTCTTGGCTTTGATCTTCTGTACCGGGAGCCTGACGGCCCAAGAACTGTCCTACGGATTTGAAGTAGGCCTCAATTTTTCCAGCATCATTGGCCCCTCCGAAGCCGATGCGGCGGGCAACGATCTCGAATCTTTTCGCAGTGCAACGGGCTTCCACGTGGGAGGGAATATTCGCCTAAAATTCGTCGATCGCTTTGGGATGAAAGCCGAAATCCTCTTTTCCCAAAAGGGCGGTCGCCACGTCTTTGACGGGGAAGCCTTCCAAGTTTTTACCACCGAAACCGAGGAACGCGTGCTCACCCAGGGCCAACGCCGTTCGGTCGTAACGGTCACCAACTCCTACATCGACATCCCCATCACGGGCTACTGGCGCCCCACCTCACGCATTGAGTTGTTCGCCGGTGCCAACGTTGCCTTCCTCGTCAGTTCGACCGGAATCGGGGAATTGATCTACGACGGGCAGGCCAGTATCGGGGGCGACCCCATCGAGTTCATCGCCGCTCAAGACCACAATTACTACAACGACGAAGGCCGCCTGCAAACCTCCCTCAACGAATTTGAAGAACCCATCTCCTTCCTGGTCAATGGTGAAAGGGTGGAAGTGCCCGATCCCCTCGGGGCCTACTACCTCGATTTTGATGAGAAGGACGGCTCCTTCTACAATTTCTTCGATGTCGGACTGGTCGCTGGGGTACACCTCTACTTCAACGGTAGTCTCTACTTTGGTTTCCGCGCCAACTACGGACTGCTAGACGCCACCAACAATACCTACGATATTTCGAGAACCGAGGTGGAGGACCTGGCGCCCCTGCCGCGGGAAGACCGCGACGTCAACTTGTCCCTACAGGGGAGCATTGGATTTAGCTTCTAATTTCGGAGTGGACCTCCATCCAAAAGAACATCATGCCAGTAGGTCAGCTCCCCCTTTTAATCGCCTTTACCACCCTCAGCTTGGGCGTATGGGCTTTTTCATTGGTTGAAGATGACCCCTCTTTGTTCCACGGGCGGTGGCATCAGGTTGAGGTTACCTTGAGACTCGATGATTCGATTGGCTTTACTCCCGAGGTAGCGAAAAGTATCAAAAAATCGATCGCGACGCAGGAAAGGGTAAAAGCGCAAATCCAAAGTGGAGCCCTTGCCATCATTACGCAATTTAATCACGACGGAACGTTCAGCCACGAAATCGTTTATTCGGACCCCGCGGTAAAATTTCCGGCTTGGCGAGAAACGGGTACTTGGTCTTGGGATGCGCCGTCCAATACGCTATCCCGGCGGGCGGACAATGTGGAAATGACCACCCTGGCGCTGGCAAGCGTAAAAAAGATCACTCCAACCGAACTGGTGCTGGAGGTCAAATTTACCGAAGGCGAATCCAAGGGCATTGTGGAGACCGTTTATTTGAGTCGGTTTCTAGAGGCCCAGATCAATAAGCATTAACCCCACTATTTGCTCACCAAAAGCCTGATCCGTGGAGTGGCAAAATGGTCCGCCGAGAGGCCCTAGTGTCCCCGCATTAGGAATTGCTTGGGCCCCATCTCGAAGGAGCTGACGGTGCGTTTGCTGGTGAGGTAAAGATACAGGGGATCTCCCTTGAGTAGGCTGATCTCCAACTGGTAGCGCTCCTCCATCGGTCCGGCCAGCGCATCTTCGCGCTCCGTCACCTTTTTGACCGGAAACTCCCAGATTTTATCCTCCACGCTGCCGTCTTCGTAGCTGAGAATCGAACGCACCACCACGAAGTATTCCTTGACGATTTTAATATCCTTGACGATGCCCTCGGTCTCTTCCAGGGCCGCCTGCGCCGCCGCCACATCCGCTTCCGTCCCGGGGGGCATGGCCCCCTCATCCTCCACCAGGTCCGTTTGGGGCAAAGCCACGGCTTCCTCCACCTCTACCGCTTCCTCCTCGGCAGCAGATTCCTCCAAGTCCTCTTGGCTGGTCCCCACCTCGATATTGTCCACCAGGGCTTCCTCTTTTTTCTTCTTCTTTTTCTTCTTTTTGATTTTTTCGATCACCGTAATCCGCTCGATGAATTCGATGCTGGTACTGTCGCTCGGTACCAAGCGCTCCTGGGTGCCCGCATCGTGGTGAATCTTGAGAAACGGATAGATTTTTTGCCCCCACAGACTGTCGGGATGAGAAATTTCCAAATCGAGCAGGTCGGTAAAGTAAACCCCCTCCCGTTCGGACAATCCCTTGGGAATGGCCGCCTGGTAAAAAATGACTTCCGGCTCCTGAGTGGAGCGCTTAAAGATCAGTGCTTCAACTTGGTCGACGGAATTGAGGATGACCTTGAGGTGGCCCTGAATCGTGGGGTCCCGCGCGTTCATCAAAAGCATCTTAAAGCCGTAATCCGTGGTGTTGATATTGTTCAGGCTGTATACCCCCTTAATCTCCGGACCATTGACGTACAAATTGCTCGGCGTAATGCCAAAGGAATAGGTTCCCGGTTCGACTTCCTCCTCGACCTGACCCCGGATTTCCATCGCACTCGGACAGAAATTGTAGCCGACCAAATCGACCGGGTCGGAAAACTTGCGGTCGCTGACGTACGTGTAATGGTCCTGGGCACCCCCGGTAGAGAATCCCAGCAATAAAATCATCACAAATCCTAGATGCTTCATGTGGTAGCTTTGCTTTTGGTGAAATGGTGGCTAATCGCCAAGCTTTTCGTTTACGAGCTTTAAAATGAGCGCTTCCTGGGCGTTGGCCTCGACCAGGAGTTGTTCGCCTTCGGCCAGCACCTCCGCGACGTAATCGCGATCCGCCAGGCTTCCGGCGTTGATCTTGACGTTGAGAAAGGCACCGTGTACCGCCGCTCGGGCGCAGAGGGCCCCCACTCCGGCATCACTCAGCGAATTGGGATTGCCCGTTTTGGCCATGCCGCGGATTACCGAAAAACTACTCGTCGCCAGTTTCATGACCCGCCGGGGCACTTCGATGGCCTCCCGCGTGGCGGCTTGGATGGCCGCCGTTCGGGCCTCCCGCTCGGCCTCCGTACTCTTGGGCAAGCGAAAGGCCGCCATGATGGCATTAAAGGCCTGGGTGTCGGCATCCACCAGTTGGAGCAGGGCATCTTTCTGCCGCTGTCCCCGTTTGGCCCAGTCCGAAAACTCCTCCCAGCGCTCGTCCCAATCGCGTTTGTGCGCCGACAGGTTGGCCACCATCGTGGCCAGCGAGATGCCCAGGGCCCCCACGTAAGCGGAGATGGACCCCCCGCCGGGTGCCGGACTTTCCGAGGCCGTTTCGTCGGCAAAAGCTCGCAGGTTCATGTCCAATAATGGTGCCGCATTGGACGCATCGAGCTGGTACTCGATGATCTTCTTTTGCGGATCAAAGGGCGCCAATTCGTCCAGCCCCAGGCTCTTTACCGCAATCTTGATCAGCTCCGATTCGGAGACCCCCACCGAGCGTCGTTGCTGTAGTAGGAAGTACCGCCCGGCGTCCAACATGACCCGTAGCGGAACCAAGCCGACCAGCTCGGACCCCGTCACCCGCAATCCGCGGCGGGTGGCGCTCTTGCGGCATTCCTCGAAAACTTGGTGCAGCGGGCTGACCTCGATATTGGTCAGGTTCATCGAAATCTGGGCGATGCCGTATTCCTCGATGTACCACCCAATGCCCTTGACGAAGCGGCAACTGCCTGGAATCCGTTCGGGGACGCCGTTTTCGTCGGTCAGGACCTTGCCCCGCAGGGGGTGGCCTTCGCGTTTGAGCCGTCCCTTTTCGCGGACGTCAAAAGCCACCGAATTGGCGCGACGGACGGAGGTGGTATTGAGGTTGACGTTGTAGGCGATCAAGAAATCGCGCGCGCCAATGGCCGTGGCACCGGCCTGGGGATTGAAGCGGGCGGGGCCGTAGTCGGGTTTCCACTCGGGCTTTTGCAGCTTCTCGGGCAGGGCCTCGTACTCGCCGGCGCGGACCGTAGCCAGGTTGCGCCGTTCGGGACTGGTAGCCGCCGATTCGTACATGTACAGGGGAATGCCGAGGTCCTGCCCCGCCATTTTGCCCAACTGGTGGGCGTAATCGACCACCTCTTCCATGCTGATGTTGGCAATGGGGATCAGGGGGCAGACGTCGGTGGCCCCCATCCGGGGATGCTCGCCCTGGTGCTGGCTCATGTCGATGAGCTCGGCGGCTTTCTTGATGGCCAGGTAGGCGGCTTGGATGACGGGCTGGGGCTCCCCCACAAAGGTGACGACGGTGCGATTGGTGGCCCGACCGGGATCGACATCGAGCAGCTTGACGCCTTCGACGCTTTCGATTTCCCGGGTAATGCGTTGGATAATGCTTAGGTCGCGTCCCTCGCTAAAATTGGGAACGCATTCGATCAGTTGTTTGCTCATGAGCAGCTTAGGGTTTTAGGGCAGTGAAATTAGGAGTTTTCCCCTAATTTTTGTGGCTTGAGCAAATAACTTTATTTTCGGCAATACGTTAAATAATTTTCAGAATCCACCAAGAATCCGATTGCTATGCGTTTTTCCCCGGTGATGATCTTTCTCACGCTACTTTTCAACACTCCCCATACCCCACTGTCGGCACAGCACAAAAAGAAGATGCCCTTCTACGAACTGGATGTCATCCGGGGGCTTTTTTTCCAACCCAACACCATCGATCCCTATACGGGTACCGGGGTGGAGGAATTTGCCGACGGTCGCAAGAAAATGCAAGTGCCCATCAAGGATGGCAAGATCAACGGTACGGTCCGCGAGTGGTCGGTCAACGGGCAAAAGGTTTTTGAGGCGGAATACGAAATGGGCGTCCAGGTAGGGGTGGAAAAACAGTGGTTTGCCAGTGGTCAGCAATCCTTGGAGATTCCCTACACGGCTGGCCAGCCCGACGGGATGTGTGTCGAGTGGTTTAAGCACGGTCGGAAAAAGTCCGAGGGCCTTTTTCGCGATGGTAAGGAGCAGGGAGAACACACCTGGTGGCACTTCAATGGCCGTTGCGACCATCAGCTGTCCTACCGGGTAGGCAAGGCGGTGGGGCTGGTGATCAACTGGTACGACAATGGCCAGCTCAAGATGGAGGCCAACTACCAAGCGGGGCTCAAGCACGGCTTGCTCAAACGCTGGTACGCCAACGGGCAACTGCACTCGGAAGGGACCTACGCCATGGGCGAGGCCGATGGGGAGGAAAAGACCTGGTCGAAGGCGGGCTTGTTGGAAGGCAAAACGATTTACGAAAAGGGCCAGGTTGTCCGTGAATTCAACTACCGAAGCGGGAGCATTTTTATGGGCAATTCCTACCTGGTAGTAGTCAATGAAAAAGAGAGTTTTTTCAGCGTTGAGGTCAAGGGAGATCGGGTGTCGCCTCGGTGGACCAATGGGGTCAGCTCCTACACCGTCGACGGGGATCTGCTGCAAATTTTCAACTACCCCATTCAATCCGCCATCGAAAGCGCCAGTGCTGATCTGGACGAAGCGGAGTTGCTGCGGCTCTTTCAAGTTAGTGAACAAGAAGTGCTACGCGAAAAATACGGTCCCGAATTGACGGTCGAACACACCCTGCGTCAGACGCCCTCCGGTGAGCCCTATCTGGAGTGGAGCTTCCGGGTGCCGGCTTCCTACCCCCAGCGAGAGGGCGCTCAAAAGGTCGTCGCGGAACATTTTTTATCAATTATTTGCCACAAACAGGTCTTAAACCTCCGTTCTATCGTTATACAGGAGGAAGACCCCAGCCGCATTCGGCAATTGCTCGAACGCACGGCAGCGACCTTACAAATCAAAAAAGACAGGATTGATCTCAATACCGTATTGACCAATGATGAATAAATTTTTACTCGGCTGTATCTTCTTAATCTTGGGAAGCGGTGAACTGATGGCCCAAAAGGTAAGCGTCTCCGACGATGTTTCCCTCCGCAACGACGATGGCTACGCCATTATCGGTCGCATGAAAAACCGCATCCTCCTCTTTCGCTTCCGTGGCAACGAGTACCTGGTACAAGCCTTTGACCACAAGCTGCGTACCTCCTGGTCCAAAGAGATCCAGCTGGAACGCAAAAATCCCAAGGTGATCGAAATCATTCCCGATCGCGACGACTTTACCGTCATCTACCAACATCGTAAAAAGAGCCACCTCGTGATCCGCGCCAACAAATACGACGCGGCTGCCAACCTGGTTGACTCTACCGAAATTGTCGACCTCGGAGCGAGTTGGTACGTTCCGCCCTACAGCGCGGTCCTCTCCGAGGATCGCCAGAAAATGGTGCTCTACGCCATCGAAAAGCAAACCGAAATCATCGCCTACTCCTTTGACCTCCAAAATATGCAGCTCCTGTGGAGCAATCGCTTCAAGCCCGCCAACCTCAACGAGCCCCACGATCACGAACAGATCATCGTGGACAACCAGGGCAATTTTTACTTCGTCATGGAAAAGGAAAATCGCCGGAGCCGTCAGGAGGAACACCGCTACGAAGTCTACCGCTGCAACCAAGACATCCAAACGATCACCGTCCCCGCTCCCGAATACCAGACCTACGACATTTCCTTCGCCTTTGACAACCTCAACCAGAGCATCGTGGCGGCGGGCCTGTATTCCGAAAAAAACCGGGGTCGGGCCAATGGCTATTTCTTCCTCCGGGTCGAATTGCAAGCGGACAACAAGTACCTGCTGCGCTACGAGGAATTCCAGGCGGCCTTCCTGTCCAGCATCTCCGGTCGGGGGGTGGATGAGGAAAAGGGCCTGTCTGAATGCAATATCCAGCAGGTCGTATTGCGACGCGACGGTGGCATCCTCTTCGTCGCCGAGCGCAACCACCGCCTGGAGCGCCGCAGCACGGGAGTAGAGCGCGGCTACGTAGGGCGAGATGGGGGCCGTTACATTATCGACTACTACCACGACGATTTGTTTGCCTATTCCATCCACCCCGACGGCACCACCCACTGGAAAACCGTCATGCACAAAAAGCAGTATTCCCAGGACGACAATGCGGCTTTTTCCTCCTTTTTTCTTCTCAAAACCCCCACTGCGCTGCGTCTGATTTTCAACGACGAGATCCGCAACGAAAATACGGTCAGCGAGTACGTCATCCGCGGGGATGGCAATTTTGACCGCAATTCGGTGATGAGTACCGAGTCCCAAAATATCCGTCTCCGCTTCCGCGATGCGCTGCAGGTTGGTGCCAATGCCTTGATTATTCCCAGCGAGCGCCGCAACCGACTTCGGCTGGTGCTTTTGGAGTACTGAGGAATAAATGACCCATTATTTTTTATCGTAATTTGTTGGGCATTTTTGTATTTTGCTGGCCAATTTCCAAATGCCATCCATCCAATGAAATTACGTTTGACGTTGCTTGGTATTCTGTTGGTGCCTTTTGCCCTGTGCGCCCAACTCTCCGAAAAAGATTTGCTTGAACAATTGCGGCAGGCCGAAGACGGGACCCGTCGGATGGTGGTGTACTTTGAGCTGGGTAAGCTCAAGCTCGCCCAGGAGCCCCGCGGTAAAAAGGTGCTCGAATACGGCCGCAAGGCCTACGACTTGGCCATCGAAAAGGGCAATCACGGCATGGCGGCCCAGTCGGCCCTCTTGTTGGCCCGGGCTTACGAAAGACAGCGCAAGAACCGCAACGTGGAAATCTGGTCCAAATCGGCCCAAAACTACGCGATGAAGATCGATGACTCGGACCTCATCATCCGGAGTGTGGTATTGCGGAGTAAGATAGCTACCAAGGATCGCAATTACCGCCGTGCCTACGATATCAATCAGGAGGCCTTTAATTATTTTAGCCAGAAGGGAAAGAGCATCAGCGATCTGGAGCAGCGCTACGAGGCGCAGAAGATCGAGCTGGAACGGGACAAGGAGGCCCTGGAGGAGGAAGAGCGCCGGCTGCGGCGAACGGTCAACGACTTGCAGCGGCAGCGGGATCAATTGAGTACGGACAAACAGCGGCTCTCGGTGGAGCAGGAGGAGCTGATTCGGGAAAAGGAGATCGTGGAGGAGCAGATTTCGGAGCAGGAGGAAGCCTTGGTAAACATCGCCGAGGAAAAGGAGGAAGCCGAGGCGCGGGCGCAGCGCAAAGAACGAGAGGTGAAGGAGCTGACCCGAGAAAAACTCGAACAAGACTATCTGCTCAAGGAACAAGAGCTCGACCTGGCCAAGGCCGATTTGGTTCAGACCCGAAGCCGCAACTTGATCCTCATTTTACTCATCGTTTCGGTATTTATCGTGGCCCTGGCCCTTTTGTGGTACAGCCGGTTTCGGGCCAGTCGCCGGGCGCGCCAAACCCTGGAGGAGAAGAACAAGGTCATTGAGGAGGAGCGGCGCCGTTCGGATGAGTTGCTGCTCAATATCCTGCCCGCCCAGATTGCCGACGAGTTGAAGAATACGGGCAAGGCCAAGGCGCAGAAGATCGAGGGGGTCACGGTGTTGTTTACGGACTTTAAGAACTTTACGCAGATCGCCGATAAAATGACACCGGAGCAGCTGGTTCGTGAACTAGATCACTGCTTCAAGGGTTTCGATTATATCATCTCGCAATACGACGATATTGAAAAGATCAAGACGATTGGGGACGCTTACATGTGCGCCAGCGGCTTGAAGGGGACGAAGGGCTTGCCGCGCAATATCGTTCGGGCTGCACTGGAAATGCAGGAATTTTTAGAAGATTACAAGCAGGAGCGCTTTCGACTGGGGCTGCCCTTTTTCGAAGCGCGGATTGGTTTGCACACCGGTCCCGTGGTGGCGGGGGTGGTAGGGGTCAACAAATTTGCCTACGACATCTGGGGCAACACGGTCAACGTGGCGGCGCGGATGGAGGCCAATTGCGATCCCGGCAAAGTCAATATTTCCGAAGCCACCCACGATCGCATCCACCAGCACTTCAATTGCAGCCCGCGCGGTCGGATTGAAGCCAAAAATGTCGGTGCGATCGAGATGTATTACGTCAACCAATAGCCAAGCAATGGCGCACCAATAGCGCATCAATAGCACCGTTTACTATGAGTTTTAAAATCGAGTCTCCCTTTGTACCCACGGGTGATCAACCCCAAGCCATCCGTCAGTTGGTGGACGGGATCTACGAAGGTGAAAAATTTCAGTGCCTCCTGGGAGTTACGGGTTCGGGAAAAACCTTTACCATGGCCAACGTCATCTCCAAGATCAATCGGCCCACGTTCGTACTGACCCTCAACAAACCCCTGACAGCCATATTGTCCGGCGAGTTCCGAGAGTATTATCCCGACAACGCCGTTGAATATTTCGTTTCCTACTACGACTATTACCAACCCGAGGCCTTTATCGTTTCCTCCGATACCTACATCGAGAAGGACCTGCAGATCAACGAAGAGGTAGACAAACTTCGGCTACGGGCCACCTCTTCGCTGCTGTCGGGCCGCCGTGATGTGCTCATCGTTGCTTCGGTGTCCTGTATTTACGGTATGGGCAATCCCGAAGATTACGCCACCGGCATCATTCGCCTCGAACGGGGCCAAACCCTCAGCCAGCGCACCCTGCTGTACCAACTCAACGACAGCCTGTACTCCCGGACCGAGGTGGAGTTTAGCCGCGCCACCTTCCGCGTTCGCGGCGAAGCCGTCAGCATCAACCTGCCCTACGTCGACTACGGACTGCGCATCATCTTCGATGGGGACGAGATCGAAACCATCGACCGGATCGAGGTGGAGAGTGGCAAACGCATCGAGTCGTTGACGGAGGCGGCCATTTTCCCCGCCAACCTCTACATAGCTCCCAAGGATCGCATCAACGACATCATCCGCGAAATTCAGGACGAAGCCTACGCGCAGGAAAAATACTTCGAGAGCGAGGGCCGAATTCTGGAAGCCAAACGCATCAAGGAACGGACGACTTTTGACCTGGAGATGATCAAGGAATTGGGCTATTGCAATGGGATCGAAAACTACTCCCGCTTTTTTGATGGCCGCGAGCCAGGGACCCGTCCCTTCTGCTTGCTCGATTACTTCCCCGATGACTACCTCATCATCATCGACGAGAGTCACGTCACCATTCCCCAGTTGCGCGGTATGTGGGGGGGCGACCGCGCCCGCAAGCTCAATTTGGTCAATTACGGCTTCCGACTCCCTTCGGCCATGGACAATCGCCCCCTGAATTTTGGAGAATTCGAAGGCATGGTCAACCAAATCGTTTTCGTCAGCGCCACCCCCGCGGATTACGAATTGGAACAGACCGGCGGGCTGATCGTCGAACAAGTGATTCGCCCCACCGGGCTCCTCGATCCTCCCATCGAAGTCCGCCCCAGCCTCAACCAAATCGACGACCTGCTGGACGAGGTCAGTACCCGGATTGAGCGGGGGGAGCGCGTACTGGTGACTACTCTGACCAAGCGGATGGCGGAGGAGCTGAGTAAGTACATGCTCAAATTGGACGTCAAGTGCCGGTACATTCACTCCGAAGTGGATACGATGGAGCGGGTGGAGATTTTGCGGGATTTGCGTCTGGGCAAATTTGACGTGCTGGTGGGCGTCAACCTGTTGCGGGAGGGGCTGGATTTGCCCGAGGTCTCCCTGGTGGCCATTCTGGATGCGGACAAGGAAGGCTTCCTCCGTAATGCGCGCTCCCTGACCCAGACCGCCGGACGTGCCGCCCGGAATGCCAATGGTTTGGTCATCTTTTACGCCGATAAAGTAACGGATTCGATGCGGCGGACGATCGACGAAACCAATCGTCGGCGGAGCATCCATATCGCTTACAACGAAGAGCACGACATCGTACCACGGACGGTATCTAAGAGCAAGGAGGAGATCCTCAGTCAAAGCTCCATTCTCGATATTCGTGGGAAGAAGAGCAAGGCCTACATCGAGCCCGAGGCATCGAGCGTAGCCGCCGATCCGGTACTCAATTACATGAATCGCGACCAGTTGGAAAACCTAATTACCGCCACGGAAAACAAAATGAAGAAGGCCGCGAAGGACCTCGATTTTATCACTGCCGCTCAG
>ERZ1740065.2115-NODE-2115-length-12285-cov-5.706378_pt1 | contig 12285 bp, 4 predicted proteins | sample MGYA00581738_ERZ1740065 | MGnify/ENA primary metagenome ERZ1740065 (study PRJEB43018, sample SAMN04849749) | marine metagenome | isolation source: floating plastic debris | place: Pacific Ocean | collected 2008-09-01 | study: EMG produced TPA metagenomics... | reverse complement strand
TTTGATAAGAACTCGTGGAATTATAGATTCTTCCACTCTTTGCCATTACATCAAACCAGGCATGCCGTGGATAAGGAATCCGCGTCCGACCATTTTGAACATAACCCGTTGCCCTACCATCTGGTACTACGTTTCGACCGGGACCAGGGATAACTGCTCTATTTTCTTCATCATTATCGGAGGCCGGAAAAAGTGAAAACCCTGCAAAACTACATGGTTTGTACTTAGCAGCTTATCTCAAAATACTTTTTGTAAACACATTTATCTAATTGGAAAAGAACCTGAATAAAGTCTATTCGAGAAGTAACTGTAATACTGATTGAGTAATTGGTCCGATTTATATTTACGACTATACTCATCTTCCGAACTTAGAATTGTATTTTCAAAAACTGAATATGCCGTATTTGAGATCATACAGTCTACATTATTATCTCTTTTCCTTACCGCATCCATTAAACATGAAAAATCTACTCTCTTAACTAGTTCGTCTTTTTTTTGCCACTTCAGATAGGACTCCTCAAATGCCTTCCGTCCTACTCCATAATATTTAAAAACCATTTGATATAAATGGATGAAGTCATTTTCCTTATACCCTTTTAAACGATACCAGCCTCGACAGTTGTCGTCCTGGTATTTAAGCATTATCCAACTTCTATCATGAAATGCCAAATGGAAGAATTGTATATCATACACTTGATAAATTCTCTTATGGTTAATTTCACCTCTAATTACAGAAGACTCTGTAATCTTAATGAAATTTGTTATTTCCGTTAAACACTGACTATAATCTTCAATCGATTTTGACGATTCACAAAGCATGATTTCATTTACAACACTTCTAATTAGAAAGTAAGTATCTTCACTTTGTGCATAAATCTGTGACACCCCAGAAAAAATAATCAAAATTTGTATTAGCACTTTCTTTATGTCTTTAGAAATCATGAGTTGATGGTTTTGCTCTCTCACCTTTAACAAAGCTCTCGTATTGAGTTGAAAATTTCGTTGTGGATTTCTCCCAATATGGGACCTTGTTTATATTCTGTTTAAGTGATTTCTTTGGCTGCTCTACAGCAAATTTTACATCACCTAATTCATTACCTAGAGTTCCGATAGTTTGGTCGAATAGAATTACTGTAAATCGATTTCCAACAATTCCACTTGGATATACTTCTAACTTTCCAGTAGAAGCATTGAATTCCTGTTTCCTAGTGAATTCGAATTTTGTAACTCCATCCTCTTTTCCTTCACGATTGGCATCAGAGGATAAGGAGATAAATATTTCGAAAGTTAGGTTCTCAAAAAAAGCATACTCTTCTTTTCCTACAGCGGCTTCAAAATCTTTCAACAATTTATTTACTTTCTTATATTTGTCAACCCGCCTGATCTTATTCTTTCCAAATTTCTTAATAGCTTTTCTTGCAGCCTTTACATCTTCTTTCGAGCCATTTGCTTTGGCATTTTCAAGATCCATTGTTAATCGGTCTGCTTCTTCTTGATATACCTCCGCATCTTCGTAGGGGTTTACAAATTTTCTTCCATCAGGGTCAACAAAAATTAATGGATTATTAGCCACATAAACATAATCGCTCAATGTAGGATAATTCACTGCCAATGGATCCAAACTCAAAAACCGCCCACTCTCCCCATCATAAAACCGCGCCCCCCGATAATCAAAACCCGTCTCCTCATCACGCTCGTGCTGCGTACTCAAAAACTTCTCCCCACCACTTGACGCCACAAACTTCCGCAAACTTTCCCCATACGGATAATAATCCTGTACGTGCTGCAACGTATACGTCGGCAAACACCTCACATCCAAATCTACTCGGTACGTCACCCGCGTATTCCCCAAATGATCATACACATAATACGTCAAATCCACCAGCGGCGCATCGCTAATCCCCGGTAAGTTTTCCGTAAACGGATCCTGCGGGCCCGGGTTCGGATCGGGCTCGGGGCCCGTACCACTCAGCGACAATTCCCCAAAACTCAAAGTCAAGGGCTGGCCCCACTCATCTTCCAATACCAACCGCTGGCGCTCACTCAAAAGTGGGACGTGGGCCAGCAGCTCGTACTGCGTCGAATCGTAATGCACCCAATCTTCATCCAACCACAGCGCTTCGTTCCCGTTGGAACGTTCCTTAATATAATATAAATTGTTCGGAAATGCATAGCTGCCATCCGTATTCCGCAGGCGACTGGCCAAGGCCAGCTTCTCCTGATTCGCAGGCTTATTGAGGTCTACCGCCGTTCCTTCCCCAAAATGACGCGCCGCCAGCACCGTCGGCCCCGTGGGATCGCCCGGGGCACCCGCCGCCGACTGCACCACTCCCCGCTCAACATCCGACCGCCCCCGCAAACCCTGCAAATCCAAGCCCCCCGGCCAGTTCGTCGTCGGTAGGTGCCGCAACTTGGCCACCCGGTCCGCACCGTAGACGTACCAGTGCAGTTCGTCCGCATTAAAATCGTAAACCCCCAGTTCCTGCCCCCCCGCCGATCGCAGGTAATACTCCGCCCCACTCAACACCCCCGCCGGTGTCAAACGCGTGGCCTTATAAATCCGCGCATCATTGACGTCGTACTGGTACGATACGTGTGGACTCGTACTGCTACTACTCGTCCGCGTCAGCTCCCAGGGCAGATTGGCCCGACCGTAGGTCACCCCGGCAATGTTGCGCTTGCTGTCCAGCGACAAGTTGCCCCGCGCATCGTAGCCAAAGGTCCGGTAAAGCGTCGGAGCGCCCCCATTAAGGGACAGGTTCATCCCCTCCAGTCGGTTGGTCCCCGTAGCGTAGAGGGAGCTAAAGTTGCGGTACTCCAAATTGCCCAGGGCATCGTAATAAACGCGCTGTAAGTTCTGGAAATTGCCCACCTTATCGTAACTATAAGTCACGTCGCCCGCATCCAGCGGATCCAGCGGGCCCTGCCGCGTCTCCTCGATCGAGGCATCAGCTCCCGTCAGTCGGTTGAGCGCATCGTAGGAGTAGCTGTAAACCGTCGGCGTCAGAAAATTACCCGGCGTATTGAGCGCCGCGCCCAATTTGTAGTGGGCCTCGGTCACGTTGATGTTGCCATTGTAATTGCGCGTCAGCGAAGCATTGCCAGCTCCCACCGCCGCATCGTAGTGGATTTTCCAATCAAACAACTGACTCTGAATATCCGTCAAGCGGTAGCGATCGTTTTCGTAAGTGTACACCACCGCATCCACTTCGACATTGTCACAGCCCCCCGTCGCACTGGCGTAATGCCGCCGCTTGGTCACCACTCCCTTCACATCGTCGTATTCGTAGCTCACCACCTTTTGCCCCGTATCCTTGGCATCGTCAAATTGCGCGTAGACCTCCGCCAAGCGATTCCAACTATCGTAAGTGTAGTAATACTGTAGGTCAAGACTCTGATCACAGTTCAAATCCACATTTTGCAATTGCACATTGCCCAGTCGGTTGTAGCGGGGGTAGTCGATGCGAACGGCCAAACCCGGGAAGTTGGTGCTGATGCCATTGTAGTTAAACTGGTCGATTTCCCATTTCAAAAAGCCTTCGGCAGTGTAGGAGAGGAATTTAAAATTAATGGGCGCTCCCGCTAAATCGTAACTCACGCTTTGTACCAATTTCCCGTTCGTATGGGTGAGGCTGTGGTTGAGGTAAACGCGGACTTCGGATGGGGTCAGCCCGTAGTCGGCCGCGTGATAAGTATCGTAATACCAACGCTTCTCGTCCGTACTAAATTGGTCCAGCACCTGCTGCCATTCCACCATCCCTACCCCATCGATCCAGGGCAGGCCCTCTCCCGCGAAGATCGGAGACAGTACGCCTACGGTATCCGTCCGGGCCTGCCGGACCATCCGGCCAAAGAGGTCGTATTCGTACAAACGGGTCTCCCCCGCCGCATCGCGCTCGGCGATCAATTGGCCCCGCTGGTCGTAAGCGTACTGGCTCACCCCACCGTCAACCGTCGTCTTGCGGAAGAGCTGGCCCAGGTAATTGTAATCGTATACCGACGACTGTCCCACCGGGTTAATCACCTCCCGAACGTTTCCCCGACTGTCGTAATAAAACACGGTAGCCGCCGTACCCCCCAAACTAATGGTGGCCACCTTACGACCAAAGGCATCGCTGTACTCACTGACCGTTTTGCCATCCTCATCAGTGGTCGTTACCTTGGCAAATATTTTCCCATTGAGCGACGTGACCACCGAACCCGCCGCCGCCAAATCCGCCAGGACCTCCGCCTTGGCAAGCCGGCAGTAAGCATTGCTCACCACCCGCGTCCCGCTGATCGACAAGCCGTTTTTAGCCGTCTTCAACAAGCGCGCCCGGAAATTATTTTCGTAGGCCAGCTCGGTATGATCGGTCGCATTGCCCGTAAAGTCGATCGTCGGTAGGCTGCCCGTTTGTGGTTTCAGTTGCAGCGTCATCCGTCCCGCGTTGTCGTAAATCGACTGGTCAAAGACCACCGCATCGTCGCGTACCCGACCCCGGGCCCGTCCCAGGGGATCGATAAAGGTTTTTTCGTTATAGCTTACCCCAGCCGCCAGGTACATCGTGGTACTGACGTAGTTTTGATGGCTGCGCTGCGCAAAGTCGAGGCCCGTATTGTTTTGCCATTGTTGGTATGCCACCTCCTGGAGCAACACCCCATTGCGGTAAGCTTTTTCCATCCGACCAAAGTCGTCGTAGTCGTAGGTCAGCTCCAGGCCGTTGGGGTCCGTGACCTTGGATACCCGTTTTTTTAAGTCGTATTCGTAAGTCGTAGTCAGGGCATTGGGCAGGCCGTAGCCCACCGTCACCGATTGGGGCAGGCCCACATTGTTGTTGAGGTGCATCCACACCAAACTTTGGTGCTGCCCCAGATAGCAATCTTCAAACTCGACGATGCTGTCGCGCGAAAAGTTGTAGCGCGTCACCAAGCCCAGCGCATCCACTTCCTCGACCACCTGTCCGTAGCGGTTGCGTTGGCGTACCTCGCTGGCCATTTGGACCTCCTGCGCGAAGACGGGATCAAAGGTCGTGGGGTCAAAAGTCAGGGTTTCGACAGGGCCACTCGCCACCTGCTCGTGGACCTTTTTCAGCAGTACTTTCCCTTCAATCTGGTTGTAGACAAAACCCGCGTAGGGATCATCGTAGGGGTCTTGCAACCAGTAGGGCTCCTGGCTATGGGGAGGATAGAAAAGGTCGCTGGTACTTTGGTTACTGGTACTGGCATTGGCCGCGCTGCGCCGGGGATGGCCCTTGCGCTCTTTTCCCCAACTCGGCCGCGCCAATTGATCACGCGACTCCCCTTGTAATTGACCACTCAGGCTACAGTCGCAGTACCAAAACACCTCCCCCTCCAAGCGACAGGGGTAGCCCGGCGGACCGGAGCTGGCGTGGTAGTACACACAGTTCTGCCCATTTTTATTGACGATCAGGTTGGGATCCCAGCCGGAGCCACCCACCGGTAGTCCGTTCGAGGTCGCCTCCGTGGTATCGCAAGGCCAGCCGTTGCCATTGGGATTGGGAATGTGGGTAAGGGAAAAAGTGTTCTCCGGTACCCAGTCTTTGTCGTATTCGTAATAGGTCGACCGAACGTGCGGGTCCTGACCAATTTCCTTGGTGGTCACCCGTACCTCGTAAGGCAAGTTACGCACCTTATCCTGTTTGGCCAATTTATGGAGGGTAAACAAGCCCGTCTTGAGGTGGCGGTTGGCGGGGTAGGGCCCACCCCGTTGAAGGTAGAATTCGTTGAGCAGGTCGTAGTAGTAAAAGTACTCTTCCTGGGTGTAGGCCGTATTGATGCCCGCGTAATTGGGAGAATAGCTCGTCTTGCGGTAAAGCTGCCAGGAGGGTTCCCAAGAAAGGCCGCCAAAATCCGGTCCCTCCGTATCGCCATCGGGATCAAACCAATCGTCGCCATTGTTTTCCTGAATCAAACGGGCGTAACCCTGGTGCATAGCGGGATAGCCTGGCGAATCGGAATAGCCATCGTAGGTGGCATCGTAGTAGTCGTACTCGGTGATCGTTTTAAAGACCTGTAAGCCACTGTCGTCACACTTGTGGTCGTACTCAAAATCCTGCTCGGTGGTCTTTTTGATAAAGTAGCTATTGAGGTAGAGCGGCGCAGTCTTTTCGATGTCCCGCGCAAAGCGCGATTCGTAAAAGACCGGCGTATCGTACATGCCCTCGGTACGAATAATCCCGGGCGTGGGCCAGTAGTAATCGCTTTCTTCGAGGTAGGGCTCCTGGCTTTGCCAAAGCCCGTAGGCATTGAAAAATTGGGAACACTGCGCCTGACTGGTGGAATCCAGAAATTCCCACTGGTGGCAATTGCAGTCGCCACCCGGCGGGGGCGTCGCACAGGTGAGCCCGGTCGGCGCCAGGGGACGGGCCGCCACCCAGTCCCGCAGCACGGCCGAATCCTCGGTGACTTGAACCCGATTGTTCATCCAGCTCAAGAGGGTATCCGTGTATACCGCAAAGTCGCCGCCCGTGTAGCGGGGCCGTGGATCGTTCGTACAGTAATCGGTACTAAAGCAGCGGTAATCGGAATAGTTGAACTTTTCGTTCGATCGCCGCAGTCGGTGGTGGGGCGATTCAAAAGCCAATTGGGCCGTATAGGTAAATTTCTGTTTGCGGAGTTGGACGTCGTAATCGTCGTAGTGACGGATTTCGTACAGGCGCCCCCAAAGCAGGTAATCCGACTCGGAGGTATGGTGGTAGTAGATGCGCCGCACGCGTTCGCCATCCTGTTCGGGTTCTTCCACGCTCACCCGTTCGTAGCCCAGGGCGGAGGAGTAGGTCCAGTCGTAGGCCAGTTTGCTATTCAGCGGAACGCGATCGTTGCGAATGACGGGATTGATAAAATTGTAACTCCATTTTTTATCGACCCCATCTTCATCCATGATGTTGACGGAGCGGACCACCGCGTAGGTTTGGAAGCTGTACTGCCGTCCCGCGCGCACTCGGTCGATATTGCGTTCGTTCAGCTCCGAGGGGCGCAAGCGATAGCGAAACTTGGTGAGGGAATAGGACTTGGTATCTTCGCGCGAGATGGAGTGGTAGGTCACCTTGGTTTGTTTGCCCAAGGGGTCGATGACTTGATCCAGCAGGGAGTAATTGCTGTTGAAGGTGTGGCTGTTGGTGAGGGGAGAGGTATTGTTTAAATGCTGCCAGGCACTGATGGCGGCTCCGGCGGAGGGATGCCCTATCCAACCCGAAAAGATCTTGTAGCCAAAACGCGTCTTGGGAAAAATATCCCAGTCCAAATGGCTCAGATCGCCTTCGATGAGTGGTAGTTGGGTGATTTTCCACAATTGAAAAATATTGCGGTCCAGGTTGACGGGCGCATTGACCGGCTGACTTTCCGCCGCCCCCGCGGGATAGTAATTGGTGTAGCGCTCCAGGGTCTCCAGTCGGTACTCCAGCCCCAGGCGACTCACCAGACGCCAGCCATTAAGCGTGATGTCGACATCGGGCAGTCCACCGTTTTGGAAAACGAGCTTGCGAACCCCGGTCAGCATGTAAGGCGTCCGGGAATAGCGGCGCAGTTCCACTTCTTCCAGGTAGGTTTCCCGATAGTTGTTGGTACTAATTTCCTCCCGAGTCAAGGTAGGCTGATTGAGAAAGCCGTTGGTGGTGCCGGTATTGGTGCTCCACCAAAAATCATTACTACTCAGGGAATCGCTACAGTAAGCCCGGCCGGAGCTGAGGTGGGCGTAGAAGTCCTCCATCATCAGGTGGAAAGGCAGTCCCACGCCAAAATTTTGTGGCGTTGCGTGACCGGTATTTAAGTTGAGGGATTCATTGTACCCGACGCTATTGAAATAGGTCTGACAAATGTAGGGGACATCGGCACCGCCCACAAATTCCTTGGTAAAATTATTGTCCGAAATCCCCGGTCCCACCTGGATGTGAAAACCCTTGAAGAGCAGGGGATTGTTGGGCATCATAAAATAATTGGAGGTCTCCAGCGGGGTACTAGAAGGGGAGTGAGCGTGGGTAGCGTAAGAATGCCACTTGACGATGTTCGAAAAAGTCGAAAAGAGACTACTGCCCCGGGATCTTTCGTAAAAATCTCTCGGCAGGTAACCCGTGATCTCCGGGCCGGCGTTGAGGTAGCCATCCCCATTCACACCCGAGTTGGGGCCCGTCCCCGTTTCGTCGGCATCGCCGGTAGCCAGATTGATGTCATACAAGGCGCCCCCTTGCTCCAGCAGGTCGACATCCGTCCGAATTTTAGTCCGAATCTCATACAGCTCTCCCGGAGGCATCACGCCCTGGGTAGCGATCCGCGGCGATTCCAAAAAGCCCTCTTTAAACTTGATCCGGTAGCTCCCCTCCGCATGGCGATAGCGGTAGCCCACCTTCGCATTGACCTCACCGAGATAGGGATTGGTATTGCTGACGAAGGCTTGTTGTGAGACGGCACCATCCGCCCGAATGTGTAAGTAATTTTTCCAGTTTTGGAAATTGCTGGTTCCCCCCTGTCGATAGACCACCTCGCTGGCGTACATTGAATCCAGGCGTTCCACGTTGACCGTATCGCGAATGTCGAGCAAGTGACAGCCGCCTTCGGGAAAGATCGTCGAATAGTCCAGTACCAAGCGTTCGTGACCGGAGCGGATTTCGGTGAGAATAATGTCTCGGGCGGCGGCGCGTAAGACGGGTTTGTAGTAGCCGTCCCATTGCTCTTTTTTCACCCTTCGAAAACCGGGCTGTTGAAAGACTTTGTGGAAATCAAATTTTCCAAAGCTTTGGTACAGGAAACGGATTCTCCCCACCAAATTCCGGTTGTAGATTTCCACACAGGACCAACTCAGAACCTCCGTCTTGGGCAGCACCAAATTGGCGAGGGCGCCACCGCCATCGCGTTCGTTGGAAGGCGAGGGATAGCAGGCCGGCTCTACCCGCTGGTTGGAAGGATTGCGGTGCGACACCGTCGCCATCCCCAGCTTGTAGCGCGTCCCATTGTCCAGGACCACCTCCCAACGCGTCCCATCAAAATAAGCCTCGACGTAGCGATCGAAGGTGCGCAGCACAAATACGTATTGCCCCTGGGTTTCGTACTTAAAGACCAAGCGGCCACTGGCGACGCCCGGGATATTGAGCATCGGCGCAAACCAGTACAATTTCCCCTCGCTACCGGCATAGTTCGTAGGCCGGCCCAGGGAATCCACTTCGTAGTACTTCCGGGTGGGATTGACGCCGGGCTCGACGGCGGCAATATTTTCCGTTTCCCAAATGCTGTACTTGTGGTAGTCTTCCACGCTTACGCTGATGGTGGGCAGGTCGAGGTTCCAGCCTTCTCCGTAGGGGACGCCCGATACGTGAGGCAGGTTGTCGCCGCTGGCGAAGGTAGAGCTGTAGGACAGGTTGAGCGTAAACTGTAGTCCCGATACGGTAGCTACCGAACCCAGCGTGTAGGAGGAGTTGTAAGTACCGGTAAAAAGGTTGACGTCGCCCTGGTAAGCACCGGCGGAGAGGGTACTGGCCTGGACTTCGCTGGGGGTAGACTGGCTACTTTTGTGGTTTCCCAGCAATTGGGCCCACAGCAGTTGGCAAGAGGATACGAGGATCTAGGTAAGGAGGAGGGGTTTCAGCTTCATTTTTTATGAGTTGATTGTGCTTGATTCAATGGTAAAAATAAGTACGGCCCAGCACGGTAAGGTACCGAGTGGATACAACAGAGAGGTGCGCGCGGGCTAAATCCTAAAGAAAGGAGTGACGGGCTTTGATTTGGTTTTAGCTTTCGCGTGATAAGATAGCACCCATTTTTCAGTTATGCAAATGCCAGTAGTTCGCGGTAGGGCCAGTACACGATGCAAAATATAAAGTAGCTTACCCCAATGGATTGGTGAATTTATCAGGGCAAGCTACTTCAGTAGTGCTTATGGATAGATTTGGATTACACATGGCGTGATTTGGCTAGCTGATCGTCCGGCTTCCTCCCGATCTTTGTACTGCACAAAAAAACTTAAAAATGAAAATTACCCTGACCAGTTCTTTGGGCAACATCGGAAAACCACTTGCGGAGCAGTTGATTGAAGCTGGACACCAAGTAACGATCATCAGTCGCTCACCCGATCGACAACGTGAGATAGAAGCCATCGGGGCCATTTCCCAAATCGGCTCTTTGGAGGATTTGGATTTTTTGGTGGCGGCCTTTAGCAAAGCCGACGCCGTATTCTTGATGAACCCACCCGATTATTCCCAGCCGGACATTAGGGAATACTACCGCAGCACCAGCACCAACTTCGCAGCGGCGATCAAACGGACCAAAGTAAAACGGGTGGTACAGTTGAGCAGCTTTGGGGCGCACCTAAATTACGGAACGGGACCCATTTTGGGTGCCCATTTTTCGGAAGAAATCATCAAACAATTGACAGGTATTGACTTGACCATTTTAAGACCCACCTATTTTTACTACAATTTGTACAATTACGTGGACATGATTAAATATAATGGGGAAATTGTGGTAAACTACGGGCGGGAAAAATTCCCCCTGGTCTCCCCCAAAGACATCGCCGCCGTAGCTGCCGAAGAGCTGGTCAAACCCAAGCGGGCCTTGTTTCGCTACATCATCAGTTCGGAACACACTGGGCAGGAAATTGCGATGGCTTTGGGTCGCGCCATCGGCAAACCCGATTTGAAATGGACCATCGTTTCCGATGAAGCAGTAAAAATAGCCCTGGAACAAAATGGAATACCCACAAATATTGTGGGCTTACTTACGGAAATGTACCGCAGCCTTGAGCAAGGCCGATTGACCGAAAATTACCTCCATCACCAACCAGCCAAAATGGGAGCGGTAAAGCTGGTGGATTTTGCCAAAGACTTCGCCACCGCCTACGAGCGGGCACAACCATAACCCACATGCCTAAGGATATTATTCACATCAAAAGCATCTCCGAATACCACAAGCGGAATGGGCTGGGTAAACCCCAGCACCCTCTGGTCAGTGTGATCAACTTTGCCGATATCGCCTATCCTGCCGGGGGAGCCTCTCAGGTCACCCACGGTTTCTACTGCATTGCCCTAAAACATTTGACCGCTGGAAAAATGAAGTACGGCCAGCAAGAGTATGACTTTGACGGAGGGATACTGGCCTTTGTAGCGCCCCATCAGGTGATGCGTGTTGAATTGGGCATTCGCCAACGATTGGAGCATTCGGGCTACTTACTCATTTTCCATCCCGATTTCCTATGGGGTACTCCCCTTGCCAAAAAGATCAAACAATACGACTTCTTTGGTTACCACTTGAAAGAAGCCCTGCACCTGTCGGATAAGGAAGAAAACATGCTCGTAAGTATCTTTCAAAACATCAACCAAGAATACAACTCCAGTATTGAACCATACAGCCAGGGCCACATCATCACTCAAATAGCATTGCTGCTCTCCTATTCCGAACGTTTTTACCACCGACAATTTATCACTCGAAAAAAATCGAATCACAGCGTACTCGAAAAACTGGAAGACTTGCTAAACGATTTTTTCAAAGGCGACAATCTATCATCGAATGGTTTGCTGACGGTCAAGAATATCTCCAAGCAGCTTAACTTATCCCCCAACTATTTGAGTAAATTACTAAAGACCTTAACGGGCAAGAGTACCCAAGAATTCATTCACGAAAAGCTGATCCAATTGGCCAAAGAAAAACTTTCGACTACGGAATTATCGGTCAACGAAATTGCTTACGGACTAGGATTTGAACATCCACAATCGTTCAGCAAATTGTTTAAGAAGAAGACTCAATTAACGCCTTTGGAATTTAGAAAGACGTTTAACTGAGGGGGACGACAACAAGCACCCAGTTTTTGTGAACCGCAGTGCTCATACGAGCTACTCCCTACCTCCGTAGCCGTCATTTCCAAATTCTTTTTTCGTACGCCCCACTTTTTTTCAAAATTTTTTCTCCCTCATTATCAAGGGCTTATACCCACTTTTTCGAACTTACACCATTTTTATTTATGGAATTTTTTCGTTTTGGCGTCTATGTTTAGAGTTTTTCTACTGCTAGCGAAAGAAGGGCTCGGTATACTTTCTACAAGTTAGAGTAGGGAACTCTAGGTTGGGTGTCGGAGCCGTACGTGCTGCGGTGGCCGCCGAGGAGGCCGGCAGCGGGTCGTGCCTTGTGGGTGGGTCCCACCCCATCCAAGACACGACCTCAACTAATAACAGTATAAATTCAAAATAAGGAAATCATCTAATCCCTGCCCCTCCACGCACCTCCCAGCCCCCAATCCGCTCCCTACTCCCCTCCTTCCAAAATTCATTTTTTCGCAAAGTCCACTTTTTTTCAAAATTTTTT
>ERZ1740065.2114-NODE-2114-length-12292-cov-5.786059_pt1 | contig 12292 bp, 15 predicted proteins | sample MGYA00581738_ERZ1740065 | MGnify/ENA primary metagenome ERZ1740065 (study PRJEB43018, sample SAMN04849749) | marine metagenome | isolation source: floating plastic debris | place: Pacific Ocean | collected 2008-09-01 | study: EMG produced TPA metagenomics... | reverse complement strand
GGCGGCGATGCCAGATTGATGCAATCCCGACAAGGGCGTGTCTCCGATCGCGATCTTGCCATGCGCCGGCAGAACCTCACGTGTCAGAACGTCCGAGAGCGCCTGCCGGTCTTCCACGCTCGGCGCCTCAATCGCCACAACAGATCCCGGAGCAAAGCGCGCGGTGATGTTTTCCAGCACCGCATTTCCATCGGCATCCGTGACCGTCACGGCTTGCATTTCGATGGCGCCGGTCAGACGATCGAGGGTCTCCGGCGTCCCGGTCATCAGCGCCTCGTCAATCACACCGGCGGGAGAAAACTTCTCCGTGACCGTTTCCCACCGCAGGCTCATATCCTGCGCCTGGTTGTAGAAGGTCAGAAGCTCCTTCCAGGGCGAGCTCAGATCCTTGTAAGCGGCCAGGGCCGCGACGAGTGCGCCGAGCGAGACCGCCCCCTGGATCACCAGATACCCGCCAACCGAAAAGAAAAAGAACGGTGTCAGCTGGGTGATGAAGTTGTTGATGAACTTCGTGAAGAACTTGTTCTGCTAGATGCGCAGACGGATATTGAAAGCGATTCCCGGACGGTTGCTGATCGCCGACAGCCGGTATCGCCACCCGCCGTGCACCCGCAAATCGCCGGCACCGGCGGCACTTTCCCCGATCAGCGCGGCCAGTTGGCGCACTTCCTTGATGCGCTCCTTGTTCATCAGGTTGATCCTGCGCTGCAGCTTGGGGATCAGCCACGCCTGGAGCGGGATGAGCGCCACGGCGGCAAGCCCGAACCAGACGCTTTGCAGGAACAGGAAGATCAGAATGGTGATCATCTGACCCGCCTGCAGCACCGGTTGGGTCAGCGCGTCGCCCATCATGCCGCCCATCGGCTCCGTCTCGCCGGTGATCATCGCCACCAGTTCGCCTTGCGACGTGCGCCTGAAATACGCCTTGGGAAACCGGAGCATCCGGGAAATCAGGCCGTACCGCAGCCGCCGCAACATCCGTTCGGACAGAATGCCCTTCATGGTGTTGATTCGCATCTTCAGCAGGCCGTGCAACAGAACCGACAACAGGAATGCACCGCAAAGCAGTGTCAGAAACCCAATCTGGGTCATTCCCGTGCCCAGGACCGTGACCTGCGCCGATTGTGCTCCGATCGCGTCATTTATGATGCGTTTAGGCAATTCCAGCGTCAAATAAAGGAATGGAAACAACGCACTGGTGAACACCAGGAGTTTCAGCTGGTCACGCTTGGAGTGCTTCCAAATGAATTGAAAGAGAGTCTTTTCGATGGTTCGCACCCCCATGCGAAGCGTCGGTCGTTACGGTGCCGCGCCTTTTGAGTGCCTGCAGCATAGCGCAGCACGGCGCATTCGCGAACACGCTTGATGAGAAGGTTCTGGGCGTTGATCCAAGACGGTGACGAAAAATCAGGATCGAGGCGCCGTGGATCATCTTGAGGCACAAGGATTTCCGTCTGCGAAACTCCTCACTTCTGCCCCATCCCTGCCCGAGTTGCGTGGTCTGAGGGAATGGACGCAAACCAGGGGCAGGCCCATGTCAGACATGCAGAAGAAGGCAGACCCGCGCCACTCCCGGCTTTTCGAATTGATCCGACAGAAAAATCAGGCGGATACAACCGTCGCCCGGGTGCAGGGGTACAGCATAAGGCGCATCAGCGCCAATGAAGCCGCGCAGCTTCAGCGCGCCGCAGCGCGCTCGCTGCAAGCGCGTCCTGAAACGCGCTTGCACTAGGCCCTCAAAAGAAAGCTTCGGCGTTCAATCCAATGGTCATCGCACCGATGACCTGACCCGTTTCCGGGTCGGTAAGCGAAATGGACACCTGTCCCTGATAGGTCTGGGAGCTTTCGTCGAATTCAACTTCATCGACAAAAACGGCATCTGCTCCCGCGCCGAAACTCCGGGAGAATTTGTCCTCGTCCCCTTGCCAATAGTCAGATGTCACATCGCTGGCTGCCACGTTCAGCCCCAGCGCATCCATCACGAAGATCTCGGTGATGCGTCCGCCCGACGCGGCGACCTGCTCTCCGAGGAAGACCGAAAGCGGGCGCCCCATGACTTCACCGATCAACGGCTGTGTTGCCTGGCCAACCTCTGCGCGCCACTGGCTGTCCCACTCCTGAATCTGATCGATACTCGCACCGGCGGTCTGGGAATTCTGCACATTGATGGCGCTGATCACCCGGGCACTTTGCGCCCAACTCATGACATCGCTTTCGACAAAGGCTTTCATGGCTGGCGGCGCGTCAACAGCGCCGGCGATACTGGCAGCAGCAATCACGGGCAGGGAAAAAGTGAGCTTTCGGATCATCGGTCGGGTCCTTTCGTGAGATCGGCACGCCTCATGGGCGCTTGTACTGCCCTCACGCTAAGCGGAACACCTTTAATGACCGGTAAAGCCGTCAGGGCTCTGCCCGAAACCCCGTCGCAACCACGAATTTTTCCGAACTGTCGGACCGGGAGGCCGGTGGCTTGATGTTCGCGACCTTGGAGAATCGCTGCTTCAGCAGCTTCTGCAATTCACCTTCCGCACCGCCGGCAAGCACCTTGGCCACGAAGGTTCCGCCTTGATCCAGTACGTCGAAGGCGAAATAGGCCGCGGCCTTGCACAATGCGATGATGCGCAAGTGATCGGTCTGCTTATGGCCGGAACTGCTGGCCGCCATGTCCGACATCACGACATCAGCCTTGCCCCCCAGCCACTCCTTGACCTTGATGTCCGCGTCATCCTCCATGAAGTCGAGCTGGTACAGCTCGCAACCGGCAATCGGTTCCATCTCCTGCAGGTCGACCCCGAGGATCGTACCCACAGCCTTGCCGGACTTTTCGCCCAGGGCATTCACGCGCTTCACCGCGACCTGGCACCACCCACCGGGTGCAGCGCCAAGGTCAACGACCCGCGCACCAGGCACTAGAAAGCGGTATTTGTCGTCCAGCTCCATGATCTTGAACGCCGCCCTGCCGCGGTAGCCTTCGGCCTTTGCGCGTTTGACATAGGGATCGTTCAGCTGGCGCTGAAGCCAGCGGGTCGAACTGAGCTTGCGCCCGCGGGCAGACTTCACCTTGACCTTCAACTCGCGCTGGCCACGTCCCGAGGTATTCTTGCCGCCTGGGGTCTTTGCCATCAGAGCTCTCCATCTTCCAGCACGCCGTCCGCGCTCATCTGCGCATATAGCAGCCCCTCGCGCAGACCGCGATCCGCCACCGAAAGCCTGTCCGTGGGCCAGCAGCGCATCAGCGCCTGCAGAATGGCGGAGCCCGACATGATCAGCGCCTGTCGGTCCTGCCCGATGCGGGGATCGGCCCGCCTGCCCGCAGGCCCCAGCGCCAGGTAGGACCGGATCACCCGGTCGATCTGCTCAGTCGTCATATGCAACCCGTCTACTTTCGTCCGGTCATACCGTCTGAGCCCGAGATGGCTGGCGGCAACCGTCGTGACCGTGCCCGAGGTGCCGACGATCTGGAATTTCTCATGCGGCTGCGTGTCGTGATAGGGGGTGAAATCCGAGAGGTTCTCCTCGAAGAACCAGCTCATCAGGGCAAAGCGCGCGGCATCGTCTTCGACATCGTTGAACTGATCCCGCAGGGTAGCGACGCCCAGGGGCACCGAGATCCAGACAACAACCCGCGCTTGCGGCAGATCCGTCATCACCTGCTTGAACCCGTTGTGCAGCCGCATGATCGATTGCGGCCGGTCGCGCCGCGGCACATCCGTAAGGTCGATCCAGACAAGCTCGGTCGAGCCGCCACCGATATCCACGACCAGGAGATTTTCCGTGGTGCGACTGACAAGCGGGGCACAGGAGATGACCGCAAGCTGCGCTTCCTCCTGCGGCTTGATGATGTCCAGTTTCAGCCCCGTCTCGCGATGCACGCGGCGGATGAAGTCGTCGGCATTCAGAGCCCGCCGACACGCTTCGGTGGCGACCAGACGCATGCGGCGCACCTTGTTGCGACGCAGTTTCTGCTGACAGATGCGCAGGGCCTGAATGGTGCGCGTCATGGATCCGCGCGACAGACGCCCGGTTTTCTCGAGCCCCGCACCCAGTTGCACGGATTTCGAGAAGCTATCGACCACATGAAAACCATTGCCCTGCGGTTGGGCGATCAACATGCGGCAGCTGTTTGTGCCCAGATCGAGGGCGGCATAAAGCTCACCGGATCGGGGCGGAACTGGCGCGGGGCTCAGAGCCGTCTTTTTTTCGAGCGCGCCCGCACCTTTGGGACGCTGTGGCGCCATCTTACGCGCCTTTCATTTCGAGTTGTGACAAGAGTAGTCGCTGCGCTCCGCTGGCGCAAGCGCCCCGTATGTGCGACGTAGCGATGACGCAGTTCATCGGCGGTGCGAGCTACCTGCAGCGCACCTCACAGTCTTCATGAGGATTTTGGCGGCTCCCGCCTCTCGCGAAATCGGCGCATTTGCGATAGACCCATCGCGTCGCGGACAGATGTTGTTCTGTCGAAAATCGGCCTCGAAATCGGAGAATCTGCCGATAGACAGGCGTGAAGAGAGTGAGGGGGAATCAGCCCATGCCTGACGTCACGATTGTATATTGGCGCGATATCCCGGCCCAGGTGATTGTGGGCAAGGGCCGCCGTGGCTCCAAGCGACAGCTGCCGGAGCGGTTCGAGCAGGCGATCGACCGGGCGGCCATGAAGGTTGGCGCGGAGGACACGGATGCTTATCTGGCCGAGTGGCGCAAGGCGGATCCCTTTGCCGTTGAGGGAGAGCCCGATGCCATCGCCGATGCCGAAGCGGCGCGGCTGGATGCCGAGTACGACCGTGACCGGATCAAGGCCCTGATCAACAATGATGGCTGGGCCTGACCCCTGCCCCGATTTTTCGACCCCCTTCTGACCCGAAAGGATCGCCTGATGGCTCTGCTGAACTTCAAGAAGAAAGACACGGCCCCGCAGACCCCCGCCGCCCCCGAGGTCGAGGCGTTCCTGCAGGACTATTCCATCGAGGTGATGCCGCGCACAGCAGAGAAGGTCGAGAATTTCCGCGACCTGCTGCCCGAGGGCACGCGCGTCTATATCGCGCATATCGAGGGCACGCCCATCGAGGACATGGTCGCCACGGCCAAGCGCCTGAACGCCGATGGTTATCCCGTGATGCCGCATTTCCCGGCCCGCATCATCAAGGACAAGACAACGCTTGCGGACTGGATCGCGCGCTACCAGGGTGAGGCGGATGTGAAACAGGCGCTGCTGCTCGCCGGTGGCGTGGCCAGCCCGCACGGTGCGTTCGACAGTTCCATGCAGCTGATGGAAACCGGCCTTTTCGACGAGGCGGGGTTTGAACGTCTGCATGTGGCCGGTCACCCCGAGGGCAACCGCGACATCGACGCGGATGGCTCCATGACCAATGTGACCGCCGCTCTGAAATGGAAGAACGACTTCCAAAGCCGCACAGACGCCAAGATGGCGATTGCCACGCAGTTCGCCTTTGACGCCAAGCCGATCATCGCCTGGGCGGATGATCTGGCAGCCCAAGAGATCACCCTGCCGGTTCATATCGGCATCGCGGGGCCCGCCAAGCTGCAGACCCTGATCAAATTCGCCATCGCATGCGGTGTCGGCCCATCTCTCAAGGTGCTGCAAAAGCGCGCGATGGATGTGACCAAACTGCTGCTGCCCTATGAGCCGACGGATGTGGTCGCTGCCCTTGCTGCGCACAAAGCGGCCAACCCCGATTTCAACGTCACCAACGTGCATTTCTTCCCATTGGGCGGCATCAAGACCAACGCCACATGGGCCATCGACAACGGTGGCGCGGCCACTGCCCCTGCAAACGCCTGATCCAAGGACATCTGAATGACCCGCACAATTGTCGAATCCAAAACCAAGACCGCGATCATCGGCTTTGACCAGCCCTTCTGCGTGATTGGCGAGCGGATCAACCCCACGGGCCGCAAGAAACTCGCGCTGGAACTGGAGGCCGGGGATTTCTCCACCGTCGAGGCAGATGCCCTGGCGCAGGTGGCTGCCGGTGCAACTGTTCTGGATGTGAATTCCGGCGCTGTTTTCACCAACAAGATGGCCGAGGACACGCGCTATGCGGACAACAACTTTGTCGAGCCGCCGCTGATGAAAGAACTGGTCGAGCGCGTGCAGGCCATCGTTGATGTCCCGCTCTGTATCGACAGCTCCGTGCCCGGCGCGCTGGAGTCCGGTCTCGCGGCCTGCGAGGGCCGGCCACTTCTGAACTCCGTCACCGGAGAGGAAGAGCGGCTGGAAATCGTACTGCCGCTGGTGAAGAAGTATAATGTGCCGGTTGTGGCGATCTCCAACGACGACACCGGCATTTCGGAAGACCCGGACGTACGCTTTGCCGTGGCCAAGAAGATCGTGGAACGCGCCGCTGATTTCGGCATCCCCGCGCATGACATCGTGGTGGATCCGCTGGTCATGCCCATCGGCGCGATGGCCACAGCGGGCAATCAGGTCTTCACCCTGGTGCGCCGCCTGCGTGAAGAGCTGGGCGTGAACACCACCTGCGGGGCCTCGAACATCTCCTTTGGTCTGCCGAACCGGCACGGCATCAACAACGCGTTTCTACCGATGGCCATGGGCGCGGGCATGACGTCTGCGATCATGAACCCGGTCGCCCTGCCGGTCTCAGCCACCAAGATAGAAGCCAAGCGCGCCGAACTGGCTGCAGCAGGCGTGATGTTTCCTGACGACATGGACCCGGAAGTTTTCTGCCAGCTTACCGGTCTGGGTTCCACCAAGCCGCGCCCCGGCAAGGAGATGGAAGCGATTCGAGCCGCCAACTTCCTGACAGACAATGATGCCCACGGCAGCGCCTGGATCGAATTCAACAAGGAGGCGCCGAAGCCCGGACAGGAAGGACGTGGACGGGCAGGCCGCAGCGGAGGCCGCCGGCGCCGCGCCTGAGCGTCGCCAACCTGCGAGAGAGACAGAAACCCCGGCCGATGCGCCGGGGTTTTCCTGTTCTAAAGCCTCACCACTGCCTCCTGGCGCTCCGCATCCAAAAGTTTCTTTGGCGGGTAACCCCGTCTTAACGGACTGCCCTCTACAACCGCTCCATTCATGCAATTAGCCGACGTGGAGAGAGCGATGCACCTGCACAGATCTTGCAACCCGGGGAGAGCGCGATGAGTGATCCCGTCCTGCTTGCTCCCCGGCTCGACCTTCCGGCAGCTTCCGCTCTCGCGACTACGTTGAAAGACCGTTCAGAGGGTGATCTGGTTCTGGATCTCTCTGACGTGAAACACCTCGGTGCGCTTTGCATGCAGGTGATACTTTCGGCCGCGACAAGCGCCGTAGCTGCGGGACGTGCTGTGTCGCTGATCAACGTGTCTGACCGTGTCATCGATCAGCTGCGTGTTATGGGCATGACGCCGGAAACCATCGCGAGGGGACGCACATGACCTTGGAAATTCTGGCTGTAGATGACAGCCGCACCATGCGTGACATGATCCGCCTCGCCCTCCTGCCCGCGGGCTTCAACGTGCATACCGCAGATGACGGTGTACATGGGATCGAAGTTCTTGACGGCATTGAGCCCGATGCGATCATCACGGACATCAATATGCCGCGAATGGACGGGTTTGGCTTTATCGACGCGGTGCGCGGTCAGGACAAACACCGCGCCACCCCGATCCTTGTCCTGACGACAGAAGCCGCTCCCGAACTGAAGGCACGGGCCCGTGATGCCGGAGCAACGGGATGGATCGTAAAACCGTTTGATCCGTCGAAACTGATCAAAGCGTTGCAAATGGTTGCTGGCTAAGGGGGTCCGATGTCCGAGTCCAATGATCCGATGGCCGAAATCCGCGCGTCGTTCTTCATCGAATGCGAGGAACTTCTGGAAGCTTTGCAGGATGGCCTGCAAGCACTCGACGACGGGGATGAAGACCCCGAAACCATCAACATCGTCTTCCGTGCGGTTCACTCCATCAAGGGCGGTGCTGGCGCCTTTGGTCTTGAAGCGCTGGTACGTTTTGCACACCGCTTTGAAACTGTACTCGACGAGGTGCGTGCCGGGCGCATGTCGCCGGACAGCGATGCGCGCAAGATATTTTTCCAATGTGCCGACCACCTCTCTGATCTGGTCCGCATCAGCCGGGACGACGGCGCTCTGCCCGAAGAAGAAACAGCGGGGCTCCTGAGCCTGCTGGGTGATCTTCTGGGGGAAACAAGTGACGCAGCGGAAGAGGAGGCGGAAGAGGAGGAAATTGACTTTCAGCCAGCCGCCCTCTCACTCGATCTCGACTTGGGGGATGATGATGGTGACGCATCCGGCTTGCCAGAGCTGCCACCGCTGGACTCCCTACCTGCAACGGGCTGCACGGTTTTCACAATTGAGTTTAAACCGGAAAATGAGCTTTTCGAAACCGGCAACGAACCCTTCCACATGCTGCGCACATTGGATGAGCTCGGCGAATGCGTAGTTACCTGCCATCTGGATGATCTACCGGATCTCGAGACACTTATTGCAGAACAATCCTACCTGTCTTGGAAGATCAGGCTTGAAACGGAGGCTGAGGAGGCTGAGATAGCCGCCGCTTTTGAATTCGTCGAAGGGTTGTGCGCCTTGACCATTACAAAAGGCGAGGACGCGAGCACAGAAGCAACACCGAATGACCCATCTGACGCCGCGGATGAACCGGAAGAACCGTCTTTGGATCAGGCTGATCCGTCTGTGGCAGCTCCAGCGGTCCCTGACTCTTCATCTTTGGAACAAGTACCAGTTGAGGCCGCGGCACCAAATGCCTCCGCTAAACCTTCGGACCCTGTAAAGTCTTCACCCACACCGGCGAAATCGGCGAGCCAGACGGCTAAATCAGTTGTCCGTGTCGATCTTGATCGAATTGAGCGGCTGGTCAATCTTGTTGGGGAATTGGTGATCAATCAGGCAATGCTGTCACAAAGCCTGGAAAGCTCGGGCTTGTCTCCTCACTCCGATGCCATGAACGGTCTGGAGGAGTTTCAACGGCTGACGCGCGATATTCAGGACAGCGTCATGATGATCCGGGCACAACCCGTGAAATCACTGTTCCAGCGCATGTCTCGGATTGTGCGTGAGGCATCCGCCGCGGTTGGAAAAGATGTGCGACTTCACACCGATGGCGAAAGCACGGAAGTCGATAAGACCGTCATCGAACGTTTGGCAGACCCGCTCACGCACATGATCCGAAATGCGGTCGATCACGGGCTGGAAAACCCGGAGGACCGCATCGCAGCAGGCAAGCCTGAACAGGGCCGCGTCAACCTGAGCGCGGCGCATCGGTCAGGTCGCGTCGTCATCGAAGTCTCTGACGACGGCGGAGGGATCAACCGACCAAAGGTCCTGCAAATTGCCATTGACAAGGGTCTGGTGTCCGCAGATGCGTCGCTGTCCGATACAGAGATCGACAATCTTCTGTTTCTCCCCGGCTTTTCAACAGCATCTGTCGTGTCGGACCTCTCCGGGCGAGGCGTTGGAATGGACGTGGTTAGAACCTCCATCCAAGCGCTTGGAGGGCGGATTTCAATTGCCTCCACACCCGGAGAAGGCACCACTTTTTCGATTTCCCTACCACTGACCTTGGCCGTGCTCGACGGCATGGTGGTTCAAGTCGCAGACGAGACCCTCGTACTACCTTTGAACGTCGTTATCGAAACACTGACGCTTACAAACGAAGACGTCGAAATGGTGCGCCCTGGAGCGCATGTTGTAAGAGTTAGAAGCGGCTTTGTCCCCTTGTTCGACTTAGGCAAGGAGCTCGGCTACAGGGATCCGATCGAAGACTATCAGGGCTCTGTCGTCTTGCTCATCGCACATGAAGACGGCAGCCGCGCTGCGCTGATCATCGACAGTATTCAGGATCAGAGACAGGTCGTCATCAAGGGGCTCGATGACAGCTTCTATCGCGCTCCAGGCATTGCCGCCGCAACCATTCTTGGTGACGGACAAATCGCACTCATTCTCGACACATCCGACATCATCACAAACGCCATCGGCACGGCAAACACACAAGCACCCACAGGAATACCGGCATGAGTGAAAAAGAGACACCGACCGCGATCGAACTGTTGACCTTTCAACTGGCAGATCAAGAATACTCCCTAGATATCATGTCTGTACGTGAAATTCGCGGATGGACGAAAACGACGCCATTGCCGCATGCTCCCAGCTACATGAAGGGCGTTATCAACCTGCGTGGCACGGTCTTGCCGGTTATGGATCTGTCAGAAAGACTCGGCCTGAAGCCGCAGAAACAGACTGATCGAAACGTCATTATCGTGGTGAACCATGACGATGTAATGACTGGTCTCCTGGTTGATGCAGTGTCCGACATAATCGCCCTGACCGATGATGACTTGCAGCCACCCCCTGAAATGCAAGCGAGTACCGCGCCCAACGTCGTAAGCGCACTAACGCTCATTGACGAGCGCATGATCCGCGTACTTGACCTCAGTTCAATTGTACTCTCGGTGCAAAGCACTGCCGCGTAATGGACTATCGAATTCAAGACAACGGTATTGACGCCGATAGCTTCGAAGCGATTGCACAGCTAGCGTACCGCGAAAGTGGCTTGCAACTGGCTGCAGAGAAGACTTCGATGATTCAATCGCGACTGCGGCATCGATTACGCGCTCTGAGTATTCCAGGATTTCAGGCCTACAGCGCCTTTGTATGCTCCGAGGAAGGACGTGACGAACGGCGACATATGATTTCGGCGTTGACAACCAATGTGTCCCACTTCTTCCGGGAGAAACACCACTTTGAAACGCTTAAGGGAGTGATCGAAAAAAGACTTCTGCCAAGGTTAAAAACGGGTGGTAGGGTTAGAATATGGTCAGCTGGCTGTTCAAATGGTCAGGAAGCCTTCTCAATCGCCTTAACACTGCTGGAAACTGCTCCCGAACTTGGCGACATGGACATCCGCATCTTGGCAACGGACATCGATGCTAAAGTAATCGAGTTCGCAAAATCTGCATCTTATCCGGAAAGGCTTATCTCAGGTGTTCCAGAAGGCCTACTTCACAAGTACTTCATCAGGAGAACAGATGAAGACGAGATGTGCTTTCAGGCAAACGAAAAGCTACGAAACCTGGTAAGGTTCAACGAGCTAAATCTTCTTGCAAAGTGGCCCTTGCGACACGGAATGGACGTAATTTTCTGTCGTAATGTTGTCATCTACTTTGATGTGGAAACACAGAATAGACTGTGGCCCCGATTTCATCAGGTCCTAAATCCTGACGGGTATCTGTTTCTAGGTCACTCTGAGCGAATTGGAGATCCACAATCGATGGGCTTCATGACTGATGGCCCGACGACATACCGACCATTGCAAGCACACGGCAACAAGTTATCGAAACCAGGGGAAGACTGATATGTCATTGAGGGACCAGCTAAGGATTATGGTTGTGGATGACATGTCCACGAGTAGAGGTTTGATCACTCAAGCGCTGGATGCATTTGGCATCCGGAACGTTTCTACAGCTGAGAACGGAGTCGACGCGCTTAAGGCCCTCGCAACGCATCCCGTACACTTGGTCATTTCGGACTACAACATGCCCGAGATGGATGGATTGCAGCTCTTGCATCATCTACGCTCCGCCCCCAAGACAAAGGGCGTCGGTTTCATTCTGATTACAGGGCGGGCGGAACAACAGATTGTCGATCACGGCAAGAAACTGGGTATGAATAACTACCTTAAAAAGCCTTTTGAACAGGCAAGCCTGCGTAACTGTATTGAAGCTGTTGTAGGACGTTTGTAGATGAATTCGGAAAACGGATCCGACCAGCCCGTGAGGGATGTTCTTAAAAGGCTTTCCGCCTACCTGGATAAACTTGCAGCTCAAGTATTTGATCTCGAAGACACGGTTGGTCAAACCGTTAACAATAGGAATGAGACGAACTCTGAAACCATAACTAACTTGCAGGCATTGGACTTTCTACGTCAGTCTCTCGAAGATTTAGCTTTGATGACTCTGCTGCTAGCGACGTCAGACAAGACTTGCTTAAACTCAAACGAGATAAATGATGTAGGAAAAAAACTAAAACTAAAAACGACACGATCACTTCTGGCGGGCCAAGACTCTCAATACTCCAGTAGAGAGAGTGAAACTCGAGGCGATCTAGATTTATTTTGAATAATGAAGTAACTCCTAAAAATTGTGAATACCATATCTTAGATTAGTTAGACTACCCCGTCTTTGATACTGCCTTGCTCAATATACTCATGATTGAATTCATCTGAAACAGGCACGTCAAACGGTTATGATATAGAAAATTCATTGTGTTGAAAAATCTTTTCATACTTTTGATCGTAAGAC
>ERZ1740065.2113-NODE-2113-length-12293-cov-11.002533_pt1 | contig 12293 bp, 9 predicted proteins | sample MGYA00581738_ERZ1740065 | MGnify/ENA primary metagenome ERZ1740065 (study PRJEB43018, sample SAMN04849749) | marine metagenome | isolation source: floating plastic debris | place: Pacific Ocean | collected 2008-09-01 | study: EMG produced TPA metagenomics... | reverse complement strand
AGTGAGCGGGAGTGAGCGGGAGTGAGCGGGAGTGAGCGGGAGTGAGCGGGAGTGCGCGCGGAGTGAGTGAGGATAGGTGCGGGAGTGCGCGCGGAGTGCGCGCGGAGTGAGTGAGGATAGGTGCGGGAGTGCGCGCAAAAATTGATAGGAGAATGACAAAAACTCCAGGAGCATACCTACACTTAGGGAGTGCTGCCAACCCTACAATTTTACTTGTAGATCTATGACTTTTTGAACTTTTGAGGCAGCTAATTGACCACATGAGGTCATGAAATTGTGGTCTGTGTGCACCACAGGTCCATAGACACTGACCAATTGTATTTGGCAAGCAGTAATGTACTGAAATAAAAGCCATAAAGTGGGTTTCAAGGCAGTATGTAGGGGTTTCTGTTTTACATCACTGAAGTCTACGAAGTTTTGCGTTTTGGGGTTGGCAACACTGCACTTAGGATGAGGTGCAGAAGTCATATTGGCGATGCAGTTTTAAACCAATGTAAATAGTATCACAGGTGATGCTATTCATGTATGGCAGTACACTCAATCACCTTGAGATTTGGCAGTCACCAAAAGTCAAGCTCAAGCTAAGCAACCAATGATACGCAAACAACCAATGTAAACAATGATATTCCAGTAAGCCTGCCTCCCCTCTCGTTATACCGATGCATGAGCTATCATTAGCATATCCACTGCTCTCATTTCATTAATTTTTTCCATATGCTGAGAAAGCTGAAATGAGATGCAAATATTACAGCAATCACAACGTTACAAGGGGACATCACAAGGGGACATTACAAGGGGACATTACAAGGGGACATCACAAGGGGACATTACAAGGGGACATCACAAGGGGACATTACAAGGGGACATTACAAGGGGACATTTTGACATTTGATGTGTTGATTTGGAAGCCTCAATTTAGCTAGCTAGCTTAAATCGACAGCCAAAAATGAGGGCTATTGAAATCAACGGACCTCCTGATTTGCTCTCGATTTTGCTAGCTGTTATATCATCGTGTGACCTAACTGATGCAGATACTCATGGTTTTCTCGGTGCCTGTGTCTCTCCCTGCTGATTTTGACCTTGTATTAAAAAAATATCAGCCTTGAGAATACTGGCAACATTATGAAATCTACTAATCAAAGGCTTTTTTGGTTTGTTGAAGTTATTTGACTTTACCGAAGAATAAATCGAAGTGATCTGCGATATACACTACTTTGCAGTCGAAATAGTTAAAAGTCACGTATTTCTACCTGTGTGTTGACAGTTATGCTCTATCTGATGTGACCTTGACTTTACTGCCTGACTAGAGAGTTGTCTTCTATTTTCCTACTGTCCTAATCAACGAGCACAGCCAAAATAGCATAAACAGCCCAAATCAACACATCTCCATTTAGCAGGCTTGCTAAATCAATAGCCTTGATTATCTATCCAAAAATGCCCTAGGCCTCCGTAGAACATTGAGAAATCCATAATAAGAATCTGAACCCAAGATTTCATCGGGTAGAATACTGGATAGTCTCAGGATACGTGGGAGAGTTGACAGGCCTGCATACCATTAGCTCATGATAATACAAAAATCAACTTCTAAGTTACCATGAAAATTGTGAGGATTCATCTTCTCTTGAAAGTCAGAACAACAAGAGATGAAAATTCCCACAGGTTTTTGAGAGAGAAGTAGAGATTTTTATATTGACTTTGGAACCATGATTTATGGAAACTTCATTGCATAAGAACCTTCTGACGAGTGTCACATACAAACATCGATAACACTACTGGAGATTAAATCTGGCAGCTAGATACAGTAGTTAATTATCTCATTCATATACATATGAACGTCCTCCCACCTCCATCCATCCATCCCTCCCTCATTGTCTCTGTCTCTCACCATCTGCCTCTCTCTCTCTCTCTCTCTCTCTCTCTCTCTCTCTCTCTCTCTAACTCTCTCTCTCTCTCTCTCTCTCCCTCTCTCTCAGTGCTCCCTACCACAGTTCAGAGAGATCAGGGTGTGTCGTTATCTGATCCTCTCATCTGCAGCACCACAACCTCACTTTAGTACAGCCTTCTACTGACCCTCCTTCTGGTTTTATTAATGTTATTGTCGGCAAAGATTATCTATGGTAGACCTGCCCAGTTCCGGCCAACTGACAATCTGACTATAATCACCTCCCCATATCTACGCAGTGTACAGCCAATTCACCATTCTCGCCCTCTCCCCTCCCTGCTACCTTTTCCTTTCTCCCTGTTGACATACCATGCACTACACCCATAGACTACAACCATAGACATAGACATAGACATAGACTATGAATATATACGACTGGGGTTATGTACTATCATACATGTAAGGGAAGACAGTTGCAGCAGACGTTGTTTCCACTCTCACTCGTTTTCCATTCTTGTAATCAGTAGGCCCAAATATCTAGGGCCGGTGTAAACGAGTGAATTGATAGATGTGCTGTTGCTTCCACTCTCCTGTTCATGGAATACCGCGCAGTTACTCTATTTCATGGTTATGACCTGGCCATTGTGGCGGGTCCAGTAGACCGTCACTCGGTGTATAGGATTAAGTTAGGCTGCCCACCCAGAATGGCCTTCGCCATGTCAGCTCATCACTCGCTGATTGACAGCTAATAGTCCTTGGATAGCCGCATCCTCTCGCTAATTGACACCAATCGCAGACGTTGAGGCTAGCTGGTTGTGCATTTCCCTCCCATTCCGTTATCTAACAGCCTACGTGATACCACAGCTTGGAAGTTACTACTATGCGCTGTCTCCATTTGAACTATGAAGCTATTTCATGATGTCTGCTTCAATCTAAGTTAACAAAGTTTTAATTGCGCAAGTATTCGTTTCAGGAGATAGGATTTACTCAGATGAGGGTTTTGGATGGACTTGGCACCCTGCTGCAGCTCTCTGGATTGGTCGCCCGTCTCTGTAAGAAAACTGTAATGGAATAGCTTCCCTCCCAACAGACGTTTGCGCAGCTCCTCCATTGCCATAGTAACCGGTATTTTAATGCACGAACAATACACATTAAAACTCTTAAGGCGTCGATGGACCGAGTATTCGCCCGTCCGCGTTTGTACGTCGTCTGAAGGAAATGAGATTTTGTCATCGATAGTCAAGTGTAATGAGGGGCCAGCCTCTTTACAAAACTGACATAAGCCGCTGCAATATTCTATACAAATCCGATAATAAATCGATTCCGCTCATTTAGCAAATGATGAGTAGTAAGTGCTCTCAGATATTTTCAGCCGATGAGCGTCAGCGTTCGCCTGCGTCAGCTGAATCCATCCTTCTGCTCTGCCATCCATCCGCCTCCGCCAGGGGCGCATATTCATATGTTGAACCATCGACAGTTCGACTGCAGAGTTCGACAGTCTGAAGCTCTACATAAAAACCTGTACGAAAAAGTATCTCTGACACTCCAGTGCCTATTCACTGCTACCAAGTGCCAATAACAATGAATGAATGATGATGCCGAACAAACCAGAAGGAAAACTGTCAAATCCCAGTGCCGAAGAGGAGTGCACGCAAGTTTTAAAAGCATTTTACCTTAAATCGCTGATAGTTAGACTGCTAAAATTCTTATAATATGCGCCCCTGGCCTCTGCCATCTGTTTGCCTCTCATCGGCTGCCTGCTCTGACCGTCCATTTGCTCCACCATCTGTCCACTCTACCATCCATCTGCTCCAATATTTTTCTGCCTCCACTATCATTCTGCCTCCACTATCATTCTGCCTCCTCTATCATTCTGCCTCCACTATCGCTCTGTCCGATGATCCTTCTGTTCCACCTCTATCTGCTCCTCCATCATTCTGTTTAAACTTATATCTGCTCCGCTGTCTCTCTACCTCCACTGGCCACCCAATTCCACGACTTGCTGTACTGACTTGCTGTACTGACTTCACATCGTTCAACTCCTAAGTCTCTCATGTTTCACTTGTGCATCTGATATATAATTTCACGATCTACTTGCAACGAATGAATTCAGAGCTCAATGATAGCGCTCACGCTCTCAACTCTCCCAGCGCATGTAACCAACAGTGTTTGAACCTGCACCTGCATCTGCTTTCTTATCTTATTGGAAGATTACTCGGATTGACATAAATTCTGTCATCATCATCTGCTCAAGGTAAGCTGCTGTAATAGCAACGCTCATCTAATGAAGATTATTTCTATCTTGCTGTGCCCAATCATATTTTGTGGTATATCATAAGACGATTTCATATTTCTAATCCTAGGGAGGATGCTGATCTTTGAACTCTGATTCTACCGCCTGGATTTATCTCCTAATAAAGCCGTCGTGTGGTCTGTGAATAACTGGAAGTCTGAATCTATGGGAACGTGTAATGGCTGTTGCAAATGCTAACAATATATTTCTGAAACACCAAGAACTATTTTCTCTAACTCAGCGCGCTTTACTTGTAACATCATGATGAAAGTGCAATGAAGAAGGCTGCTATGATTGTGAAAAACACTGGATATTTATTGCTGGACTTTTTTGTGAAAAAATAAAAACTGTACAGAAATCTTTTGGCAAAAACTTTGTATTATCAGCAATCACTTTGAATTCATTCATGGGAAAATAATTTATGTGTCGCAGAACACTTAAAATTGAAGATGCCTGAGATAGATATCGGTGAATTATGACTCACTGGGCTGAGGCCATAAATCACTCTAATCCTATGTAATCGGATGTAATGTAACCATCTCTCAACAATCCGCTGATGTCTGCGACACTGTTGCATGAGTTATAGCATTCTGTCAACTCAATGTATCATATAGCACCAAAGTCATTTCGAGAAGTAGCCGGCAGGTATCGTGAGGCTTATACCTTTCAAGGCCTGTATCTGTTTTTGTACCATTGCGAGAAACTCTGAGGTTGCACTTGGGGTAGGCGGCGTGTACTTGTACTTCTGTACTTTGGTGTGTGGTGTGGTGGTGCAAAATTCCTGTTTGGCCGTCTTGTTCTTGGGGTGTAGCGCGGCCTGGGTGCATACCTCGTAGTGGGTCTGTACCTGGTGGTTGGTGTGCGTCTTGTTGTTGGTCTGTACCTTGTTGTTGGCCTGTACCGCGTGGTTGGTGTGTACCTTGTTGTGGTTCTTCGTCTGGTTGTTGGTGTGTACCTTGTTGATGTTGGAAAGTTGGTTGAGAAGAGATCTCCAAGTCCAGTTCCGCTCACCATACTCTGCAATGATAGATTATGTTAGTTTAACAGACTCAGAAGACAGATGAAGTCTTCCCGGACTTCATAAACATTCAGTATTTTAGCTGTGGCTAAATTTTTTTATTCGCCTCAGGTTGCTATCATAGTAGATTTTGTTGAGCTAAACTCAAATATGGCAGAATATTGGCTGCAATGGGTTCGGGTTCTAAACTACGGCGTCTCGACTTCAGGACAAATAAACTTTTAGTCGTATTTTATTGGAAAAGTTGACAAGTAACCAGACTCGCTAAATGAAGGCGGTAGCCAATCCGGTTTCAAAGACGATAGAAACCATGAGCTCACCTTGCCATTTCTAGGACCATAGAGTGACTGTATGCCGCGCAAGTCATCAGAAGACAGAGCGGTCTCATCTTGATTTACCCCTGATGGGTACATAATGGCTGACCGCATGTTAGAATGGCCGAGTCCCAGGTTGTGCCCCATCTCGTGACATAAAGCCCAGGTCAGCGACACACCTACAGAAGCAGCACTAGCTATATCATCGTGTCCATGGCAGTCTGTACTACAATAGCTTACAGTCAGTTCAACTCACCATAACCTATGGCTCTGTTGTTGAGTTTCCATTTCTCAGATGTGTCGAGCTTCAAGTAAGAGCCTTTCGTTGACCATGGAACAGGGGAAAGGCCTTGACCTACAGTACCCCAGGCCCCATCTATGTGACTGAATTGGACATATATGTTCATCCGTTCCCCAGGCTGGGCCTCTTTGAAGGATAGTCCGCTGTTCTCTGACCAGAGCTGTCGAAGAAAATTCAATGCTGCGTCATTACCAAATTAACATTCAACCACATTTTTCAAGCTAAAATTCATTGTTTTTACCTTGGCGCAGTGTGCGGCTACTTGCTTCTGGGCTTGCTTGGTGAAAGAGGAGAGGTAGTTTGAGAAACCCAAGGATAGAGGCATCTTGCGCCAAATCGTACTACCAAGGCGGGCAAATCGTTTCCTCCTTCTATTTTCAGTCGCATCATTAACATCTTTCTTGGCGCATCTTGGCCTCGACAACGCCAGGTAAAAGTCCTCGGTCAGCTCATCTGTAAAATGCGCCAGAGGGATTACAAATCCTGTCAGATGACATCAATTGGAAAGCTCCATTGATATTCTCAGTGATGCCCACCATTTTCTGGTTTAATGCCAAGATGGCTCTTAATGGTCGGGATATGGGCCTTCAGTTCTTTGTTCAGCTCTTCCTTGGTCATTTTATCGGGCTAAAAATACATGTTAATTGTTTAGACTCAATTTTTAGCAGTTAGGTATAAATTAGATGATTAGATGAAGAGGGATAATTACATCTCCAGTACATGCGCTGTACATGATACACCAATCGTACACAGCTTTTAGGCGTTCATATTCATCGCTGATATCTTGGAGAAGGGGATAACCCCTGGCGGCATATGCTCCTATCTGTACCGGTTCCAGCTTAGGCGGAATTCCTAGCGGGTGGTCGTTGCTTTTTTTGCCTTCTTTGCCAATGACGATGACTCCTCCCTTGCCATCACCATCTCTTGGTAGAGGTGGCAGCTTAAGGTTTTCTATGACGCCTGCATGCAAGCTGGCAGCCAGGCAGAGCAGTACAATGGCCACAGTGACAGCGGTCTTCATAATTCTACAGTAAAATAAGGGAACGCAGCGAGTTAGTTGAGCAGTCTGGCTGGTAGAGCAGACATATCTATGGAGTCAGCATGCTTGGTTGCTCCGCTATAATCTGGGTTGGAGAAAATATCAGCGTTGGATAATCCCACTTCACAAAGTGTCTGCCGTCAATCATATTCCATGGTCGACTGAACACGCTGATGACATTACGTCCCCATAATGTATGAATGGAGTGTGTGTAACAACGTCACAAAATCTGCAGCAGCTACTCACTAAGTGGTGTGCGCCGAGTTCTTCTAGAGGTACACCACCTCCTTGGTACAGATGCCAACACCAACTGACTACAGCTGTCTGTGGCTGTCATATCAAGTGAAGCTTAGTTTTCTGCAGCTAAGTAATCCCCTTAAACCATACACCTAGCAACAGTAATCCAAGCCGCTTACTCGTATTGAAATAATCCATTGAAATAACGTTCGATATTAAACACATACAAGGTATGTGTAAGTATCTACATACATCTACCGTTCATCTTACTGTTACACCCATACGTCGTGATGTAAGTAACGCAGGTATCAATTTTTCAGCACACTCAAATACCTGCTGTGAAATGATTTCAAAAATATGTCCCTGAAAAATTGGGTCAGACTTATGTTAATTCATATTACGATGAATACTCACCAAGGCGACGAATTTATCCACTCGTGTTGACAAGAAGTAAGAGAGTAACTCGTGTGAAGCGCTGAGCACAATGCCACCGGTTGGTCTGCACCCACTGGGTGATGTAGTTGGTCCGGGTGATTACCGAGATGGAGTGGCAAGGAGCCGGCTGCCATCTCTCTTTTATATCTCAGGCAGTCATAAACCCACACGCAGTTGTTGTTCATCATGTCACTGATGCGTGTCTTGGAGCAGAAAGATTAATGAGCATCAATGCAGTTGTCACTCGTAATGAGGGGTGGTTTTGATCCCTCCCCGCTAGACAAACTAGGATCCCAGTCTCAACGTCAACTTTGTCTGCACGTACGTATAGGAAATTCGCAGCGTCTGAGACCGAAAGGTAGAGAGCACTAATGAATCACACGACAGTGACTGTCACCATCTTGGACAGTATGGCCGACACGTGCTGATATCATGCTTATTGAAGTGACGTCTGCTTCCATCTTTCTCTCAGATCAGGCTCGAACAAATGAGCATCGAATTGCATATCAAATGGACAATTTGAAGGGTAATAGGTCCAATCCATCATACGGATTCATTAAAACACAAGTGATGCTATATCCTGAACCTGGCCACCGTCGGTCACCTCTGCTGCCAGCATGCCATTGACTGACTCCTCCGCTCATCGATCAACCAGTTCCATTTGGAGTACAAAGCTCACAAGCGCGATTACAGTGTCTCTCTAATACGCAAGATGCAGATTCCTGTGATCATGTTTACATCAGGTGTTGTAAGGGTGTTGATACTACCGGACTGTGGATAGCAGCGTCTGAACCTCAGTCAGGATAATGGTAATCCCTTATTTTAGCTAACTCTGAAGAGCCCAAAATATCCAGATGCGGGGTGCTTACTCCTTGTAATACGTTCAAGGCTTCATTTCTACACCACTTATCTGGTGTAAGTTCTCCTCTGAGCATAATCTTGGCATCTGATCAGCGGACCCTGATCACACCTCCTAGTTACGTTCAGTGCTGGAAGCCGGGCTCGCTGCAGTGTATCCATAGCAACGCATCTACAAAACCCAGGTAATAGATACATAATTAAGTTATCTATTCACGGTTAAAATACAGGAGATCCAGGCTGACAAGTGTTAGATAGCAGTTGCTATAAATACTTGAGGAAATCGTCTTTCATACTATGTTATCCACACCGATTTGTCAAATGATGCCCATTCAAATAAGCATAATGATGTCACAGTTCCAGGCCTGCTGTGTTAAATAGATTGATAGGCTGCTCACAGACAGTGTGTGCTCTACTGCTGAACAGAGAAAGATTATAGCCTACAGTTCTTGGGGATTGTTTACGCATACAGAACTGGAGGTTTTGCAGCGCCAGGTAAAAACAGCCGCGAGATACAAGCAACCGATATTGAAATTTACATCACCTAGTATCTTAAATCAGATAAGCTACTGTTCCCACAGCGAATAGTCTCGTTGGTAACGTTTAAGGGTTGTTGGGAGGTTTCACATGACCAAATATTGGCTGCTTACCATCGTATGGATGCCAGGTTACTGGAAGGTATCACGTCAGCAGTCTATCACAGAGAAAATGTGAGGCTCAGCTTCATTCTATCTAAGCAGAATTCAGTGTAGCAGAATTCCTGAGAGAGCTGGACAGACGCCAGAGATTCCATTGCAGTATGGACGTCAATCGATACATGGCGTTTGGCAGTTGGAAGCTACAGGGATTGCAGTGAATATTAACTGCTCATCCTGCAGCAGCTAATGGATCCCAGAGCTTCAAAAGCCTAATAAGCTTCCATAGGCCTGGTAATCCAAGCTGTTGGGTACTTGCTAGACTAAAATTAGGGTCATGACACGGACTACTTGACTCCTGTAATCGGGTCAAACTAACTGCAGGTAGGTCTTACTCTTTTTAGGCTGCAGGCAGAGAAGATTTAGAGCGTTGGGAAGAAAGAACCATGAGACCGCCGTTCAGGTGAGAGACGTGGATTACTTAACACAGGATGTCCAGCCATATAGAGAGATTATTGCAGGATAAGCGGGTAAAGACGAGATTAATGGACAGATTCCCACAGATAGGACCAGTGTACAACGACTTGGTGGTTGGTGTGCCCTTCCATCGCCTGCAGTCGAAGAGTTCTCTGAATTCTAACATGTGGCATACACAATTCTTCCAGACTGTGAGAGTTAGGTGTTGAGCACAGTAACAGGCTAGTTTGTGATGGTTCCAGTTGTCTACATTCTGTTCCATGCTCCATTGGATGTATCATTTGTACAAGACTTCCTTGGTGCATGCTGTGTTCAAAGCAGGACCCTCCTGTGCAATATGAAGTATGCCATCAAAAATAACAACTGCGTTGAAGTATGGCTTGTAAGTTATACATACTGTTTGCGACAAGATGTATTAGCTACCGCAAAACGTGCAGTCTTCTGAAAAGCATGACGTCTGCTATGAAATTTAGCTATGAAATAGCGCCTGCCACAACAATTTACCATCTGCAGCAAAGCCTACTTTCTGCTGCAAACCTACTGTCTGCTGCAGAGCGTAGTGTCGGCTGAATCAAACCCATGCAGTCTCAGGCAGACGCACTCAATCACTGCCACCTTGCTAATTCATTTTCAATAATGTATTATTGAAAGCGGACTCGATTCATTCTCAATTTACTAGCCTATCAATTGGAGACAGGTAGTACCGCCAGCTGCCAATCGATCACTAATGTAATTGTCCAGCTGGATGACGGCACTGGTAAGACATGATGCATTAATAACATTAGAAGCATTCTGACAGTTTGCTATGCTGATAGATTACAGTAAAGTTGTCAGTAAAGGCGACCCGTGCTGATGTCTGACAGATATGCATATTAAAATATGAGTCATAGAAAGATACAAGATCATTTATTATCCACATTGACTATTTTAACAAGTGCCAAATACTTGAAAATGAATATGGTACTGTAGAGTAGTTTGTTCAACTTCACGCTGACAGGAGAGCGGAGGGCAAACTCGACTACATTGACAAGCAATAATGAATGAGCCTGCAATCAGTCTCCAGGTCATCGTCGCCAAACTGTCTGTCGCGTTAAAGTCACCAATCAACTACTGAAGTAATAAGGTGATGGTGTGAAATTCAGTAAAGCAAATTTAAATGCGGCCCATCATGAGAGACATTGAGACCAGCGAGGGAGATGTGGAAGACAGTGAGGGTAGAAGAGCGGTATAGAAACTACTGAGTGATGAAGAGAATGAGGGAGGTTGAACTAAGAAGTGAGAAAAAAGGGGTCGCAGAAGGGAAAGGAGATAAGATAGAGAGAATGGAGGAACATGGAGAGGGGGAAGGGAAGAGAAGAGGCAGGGGTGAGAGGAGGTAGGAAGTATGAGAGAGACATGGAGTGAGGGAGGGAGGGACGAGGCAAGAATGGCGAGAAGAGACAGAGTGGACAACAGGAGACAGGACGGGTGAGAGGAGAGAGACAGAATGGGTGAGAGGAGGCAGGAAAGGTGAGAGGTGGCAGAGAGGGTAAGAGAGGAGCTAGGGTAAGAGAGGTGGCAGAGAGGGTAAGAGAGGAGCTAGGGTAAGAGTAGGCAGGTGAGAGGGAAAATGAAGGCAGAAAGGTAAAAAACAGCTGTAACAGAAGGAAGGACCAACGATCAGAAAGTCATGTAAAGGCACTGAAACATCCTGGTCCTATAATCTGGTAGAGATATTCATACGCGTGACAAGGTGAATAGGTTTTAGTTCTATTAATGTTGATGCTGCGATTACACAACACACAATTGAATTTCTAATTTGTTGAGAGAACATGCACCTTAGCATCATTCACCATGTTCCATGCTGAATCGGGACGCAAATAGGAACCATAGAGCAGACATGAGGGCTGTGAATATACAGAACAGATAGGGGGGGATGAAGAGGGGGGTTCTGCAGAGCAATTTCCGTTGCTCATGAGATGAGAGAAGTGAACTGAACGAAGTGATGTGGTGCACTTAATGATCCCCAAATTACATACATGTCATAATTCAATTACTAATCAACAGGAGAGAGGATGGGAAGGTGCCAAATGATTGCACACCTGAAACCTGAAGTGTCATAGTTCGCAGTGCAAAAATCGCAAAATATAATTGGAATGTTCAGATTTCTTTTTGGCATAGTCTGGAGGAAGATGGGAAGCCTGAAGTAGTATCTGGGAAAGGGTCTCTCAACTCTGAGATGAGTGCAGAAGAATGAGATTGCGGGAGAAGAAGGAATAGGATTGAGGTTGGAGAAGCTGTGAAGAAATAAGATAATTAGAGATAAATGTGATCAGTAAAGACGCAGACGGCGCCGTCTATGTAACAGGCTTGTTGTGATGGTGAGGTAGAGTGACTATGGCTTTGGTACAGACCGATAACATAACTTTCGCAATGATACAAAGCTTGACATCAACGCAGAGCTGTCACTACTGACAATAATATGAAATGAAAGTCTCTTTAATCTTGTCAAAATCATACCCTGACATGAAAAACAATTAGAGATCTACGGATTTGTGTCTCTAAGCTTAGCATTATCTCTGAATCGATCCGTCTGATCATACAGCTATTCACATTATGTTTCCGCTGCAATTGCGTCCAAGTTGATCCTAATTGATCCAATTATATGATGTTTGAAGAAGATGATGATTCATGGTGAAGCAGCTGGAAAACTAGAGGTAGAGGTAACAGAGAGGGAGGAGAGAGAGAGAGAGAGGGGGGGGGTGAGGGGGAGAGGGGGGAGAGGGGGTGGGGGGGGAGGAGGGGGGGAGGGAGGGGGGGAGGGG